>OCZV010000757.1_pt1 | contig 11535 bp, 10 predicted proteins | sample 1539051 | NCBI WGS metagenome assembly OCZV01 (sample SAMEA3113581, study PRJEB22503) | soil metagenome
TGGATACTGTAGCTTAGATTGTTAAGGTTTGAGCAAACAAGAATGAGCCCAATGGAATATTTTTGTGAACTTGAAGAGCCATAGTTCATATATTAATTGCGTAGATTCACATTGTAATGAATATTGGCCGGGGCTATTAACAGACGAATCAATAACTGTAGGTCCGGACAAATGATGATATGATGGATATGCGGTTTCCGGATCGAAAATGAACGGAATACATTATTCTGCGCTATCGGTTCAGTGTACCACTTTTTTAGTTCTGTGATGCTATCCAAATCGATACAATCAATACTAAGATACTTCACACGACCTCTTATAGCGCATTCATCATGATAATGTTTATATACGATTTTTCCAGCTGTACCTCGACAAAATGACAAAAAATATTACATCATACGTATTAGTGGCAATTCTAGTTGGAGCCCTTGGACTACACATTATACCAACAAATCAGGTATTTGCGTCCTCGGGCGCCTCGGCTGCCGCAGCGGCTGCGGGTGACGCCGCGGCGGCGGCTGCGGCAGCGGCAGGAGGCTCAGCTGCGGCAGCGGCTGCAGCGGGCGATGCTGCAGCCGCAGCTGCGGCGGCGGCAGCCGACGAAGGAACGGCAGCGGCTGCGGCTGCGGCAGGACAAGCAGCGGCGGCTGCCGCTGCGGCGGCGGGCGGCTCTGCAGCAGTAGCTGCAGCAGCTGGTAGTGCAGGTGGATGTGGCGCAGCTGGCGGGTCTGCAGCGGCAGCGGCTGCAGCTGGTGAGGCAGCGGCGGCGGCTGCAGCAGCTGGCGAAGATGCTAGCGCAGCTGCCGCAGCGGCAGCTTCCGGTGCAGGGGGCTCTGAAGCCGCTGCAGCTGCGGCTGCAAACGGGGCAGCAGCTGGCGCAGCTGCAGCATCAGGTTACTCAGCAGCGGCAGCAGCGGCAGCCTCAGGCGGAGCTTCAGCAGCTGCGGCAGCGGCAGCAGGTAGCGCAGCAGCAGCGGCAGCAGCAGCAGGCGGATCTTCCGCTGCGGCAGCGGCAGCAGGTAGTGCTGCAGCGGCAGCTGCGGCTGCTTCAGGAGACGATGCCGCAGCTGCTGCTGCAGCGGCGGGCAGTGCTGCGGCAGCAGCAGCAGCTGCAGGTGGAGGTTCAGCAGCAGCTGCAGCGGCGGCAGGCGGTGCGGCAGCAGCGGCAGCGGCAGGCGGATCCGCAGCAGCTGCAGCGGCGGCAGGTGGTGCAGCAGCAGCGGCGGCGGCGGCTGGGAGTGGAGATAACGCAGCAGCAGCAGCGGCTGCAGCTTCAGGTGCAGGAGGTGCAGCGGCAGCGGCAGCGGCAGCAGGTAGCGGTGCAGCAGCTGGTGCAGCCGCTGGAGACGCAGCTGCTGCGGCAGCAGCCTCAGGCGGAGGAGCAGCAGCGGCAGCGGCAGCAGCTTCAGCGGCAGCAGCTGCAGCCTCAGGCGGAGCATCAGCAGCAGCTGCAGCGGCAGCTGGTGGTGCAGCGGCAGCGGCAGCGGCAGCCGGAGAGGATGCAGCGGCAGCGGCAGCGGCAGCGGCAGAGGAGAACGGAGCTTCAGCAGCAGCTGCAGCGGCAGCAGGTAGTGCTGCAGCAGCAGCGGCAGCAGCGGCAGAAGAGGCGGCAGCTGCAGCGGCGGCAGCCGGTGAAGACGAGGAGGCCGCAGCGGCAGCGGCGGCAGCAGCAAGTGGAGCAGCAGGTGCAGCAGCGGCAGAGGGCGCTGATCCAGAAGAAGCATCTACGGCGGCCACGGCAGCTGCGAGTGCAGCACAGGAGACTGAGGAAGAAATTATTGAGACTACTTCAGCGGAGGGAGAAGCAGAACAACCTCCTGAAGACGCACAGGCGGCGGCGCCTGGAGGCGAAGATCAACCTCCTGCAGATGAGGAACAACCTGCAGATGAGGAACAGGAACAACCTGCAGATGAGGAACAGGAACAACCTGCAGCTGCAGATGAGGAACAACAGGACTAGAAAGACTTACATTTCTATCCCCCCACCTTTTTCTTTAACTCCTCAGACATTGTTTAACCACTCCTACGAACCGAATTTTATTAATAGATAGAAATAAAGGGAAAAGATTGATTTGGGCCGGGTCGGATTCGAACCAACGACCCCCGCCATGTCAAGGCGGTATCTTAACCAGGCTGGACCACCGGCCCCCTTGTGGTTTTCAATGGTCGGCCTAAATATATGTTCTCAGAAAGCATAGGATGTCATTTTGAGGTTGCAGTGATATGCAGGTACTAATAGTATAAATTTCGCTGGTTGTTGCTAAGATTGATCGTAACGTATTGAGCACTTCTCAGAACTCCTTTGTTCAGTATGAAAAAGATGCGGTATATAAAGCAATTTTTTCTCGCAGGGATGTACGAACCAAGTTTCTGAATAAGAAAATACCAGGAAATATTTTGGCAAGAATTCTTAATGCTGCCCATCATGCCCCATCAGTGGGATTCTCTCAGCCATGGGACTTCATTCTAGTCAGCGACATGAAGATCAGGGAGAAGATAAAGCGATCATTTGTAGAGGAATTTCAAAAATCAGTTAGGATGCTCGAATCTGACCAAGTAAGGCAACGTAAATACACTTCATTGAAGCTAGAAGGAATTTTAGAATCTTCAATAAACATTTGTATTACATATGATCCGGAGAGATTTGGACCTTTTGTACTTGGTAGAACGTCAGTATCAGAGACAGGAGTATACAGTGTCTGTTGTGCCATTCAAAATCTATGGCTAGCAGCTCGGGCCGAGGGATTGGGCATGGGCTGGGTAAGTATCGTCTCGAATGTTAAAATCCGAGAAATTCTTGAAATCCCTGAACATGTTTCGCCTGTTGCTTATTTATGTCTGGGTTATGTAAGTGAATTCGAAGAAACTCCTGACTTGGAACGTTCAGGCTGGCTACCGAGATTGAATCTGGAAGATGTTGTTTGTTATGAGAAATGGCGTGTCCACAATTCTGAAAAATGGGCCGAAACGAGGGCTGAGATCACAAGAACAAATTTCAATAAAAATGTAAAGTGAATTCACTTGACATATGGCTCACATATCTCAGGCAAGTTTATTGCAGTTGCACTCTAAATGTAAAAAGTAAAGAGAATGGTAAGTGGAAGATGAGTCATACAGTTGAAGAACCTAGGCCGTTTAGCCTTTATTATAACGATCTAGCAAGATGGCTCTTCATCACACTTACATTCACCGGATTGCTCGCGACAGGATGGTTTGGGATACCGCTAACTCCAACGTACTTTATCACGAATCAGGTTGATATCGTTGCAGCAATACTAACGCTGATGAGCGCCCTAGGAACTATTTGGGGTGCCATGGGTTACCGTGAATTAACTAGATCGGTTGAGAGAGTACTATCAGCTAGGTATAAGGCGAAGCAACTAGATCCTCAAATTGGAGATTATCAGTATCGGTCATACAATCCAGAAACCAAGCAGTATGAAAGCGGATACCTGCCCTTAGGGCCGATCGACTTCTGGGATAAAGAAACCAAGGCTCCGAGTTGGCTTGATAAGGGTAAATATTGGCATATCCTATTGGGCCTCCAATCTAAAGACAGGGAAATAATAATTCAGGTTGTCCGAGACAGTGAACTTCCCTTTTCGACTGGACGTAGAAATGTCGCCGTTACAGTTAGAGAAAGAATTGCATCGATATCCTCACACCAAGGCAAACGGGCGTACTTCAGATATAGGGTAAAAGTTCCTCAATGGTTGGTGATGAGTACAGAAAGATCAAGGTATATTGACTCCAGGGAATTCCAATCATTAGAGGGCCAGGAAGTTAGAGCCAAGATAACTGACTTAAATAAAGCATTGGTGAGCGCTTCCGAAGAAGTAATTGAGCGAGAAAAACCGAGAATAAAATATCCTTATTGGCTAACAAGCCTTGGCATTTATCTAAATAAGAGTTTGCCGCTCAGAATTATTTATGAGGAACTTAGTCGTTATCTACCACGTTCAAAAAAGAACTTTCTCAACGATATTAATAAGAATCTAGCTAATGCCAAGAATGAGGAACTGATTGCCGCCATCACTCAGGTCGCTTCTAATCGCGGTATTCCTCCCAACAGCATTCGCAAAATAAGGACGCTTATGACTTTCTTGAAAAGCGCTTATGACCACCAAGGTTTAGGCGAAGGCTCAACAGAGTACCACAATTTTCACCATAGTCTAGAGGTCTCGAATATGGTGTTGCAAATGTTACCCAGAGAATTTCATGGATTTGTATTTAAGGAAAAGGATTACGAAGTTACGCTTGTAGCAGCTCTTTTGCATGACTACGATCCGGTCCAATCAGCATTTATTACAACAGGCGCCAATGATAATGGGGCACCGGTATCTGCCAAGGGACCAAAAGTAACGAGGACGATTAGTGAACTCAGGAGAACTAGAATCGACGAAGCCTATTTTACGTTGAATCCGATCGAATTTGAAGAGTATGTTCGTGATCGTTCACACTCGCAAAAGATCCCGGCCGAATTTTCGAAGACCCATCCAGAGTATTTGCAAACAGAAGCAACAGCATACGAAAGGCCAATTGAGAGTCTAGTGGTAGAGGCGCTTATTTGGCGTACTGATTTTCCATATTCTACATCAAAAGACGCACAAACCGCCGTCTCAAATCTCTTGAAAGATTTATCAGCTGCAGGGTATGATTCGGATAAGATTAATCTCCTTGCAGAAATACTCTGGTTGGCCGACCTGTCTGTTACATATATGAGTTCAGATCCTATTCGGGCTTGGGATAGAGTTACAAGTCTTTATGATGAATTGTATCTGCCCAAGTTTGAAGCCGTCTCTCGGACAGACGCTTTCTTTGCAGATTTTGCAGAGACAAAGTTATTTAAAGAATTACTGCGTAGTAAGACATTCCCGGACATATTTAGACAAAGATGGAATTTAGTTTATCAGTTCTTTCATGAAGGTAATCCCTCAACTCAATTGAATAGGACAATTTCCGATGCAAAGAAATTATTCCTAAAAGTAAATGTTCAGATAGCAATGATGAATGGGGAGATGCTTGAACAAGTTGCCATAGATAATTGGGCCGAATATTTTATTGGCATAAGTGAGGACCAGCAGGAAGTTCTCAGAGCTAAAAATCGATTTGCAATGTTGGATCCGCCCAATGCTTCAGCATTTTGGGGTAGTACTCCAAAACTAATCCCAAATGTAGTTAATAAGGTAGTGGATAATTTTATTATTATCTTGCCGAGGAACTCTCTGGATCAGACAAATGATCCCTCTCAAACTATCTCTTTCAAGGCATTACTTTCATTAATGAAACACAAGCTTCGTGATGAAGGCACGATACAAATTCTAACCAATATGAAAGATTATACAGAACATCAAAGTGAGATTTCGCATGCTCTTAAGGATTCTGGATTTGATATTATAACAGATGAAAAATATAAAATATACTTTCCAAGCAACTGGCAGGGATCCCAGCTAAACGACAATAAGAAAGTAATAGTGCTTAGAAGCAGGAACGGATCTTGAAACCATTGTCACTCATCCATCAATAAAATAAATTCATCTTTCAGAGTCTTACTTGATCTTGATATCACTAGTAACAAGAGCTGAAGCGAACGACGAATCGGAGTATGGAATACGGTTTGATGTATGCATTTTTATTGCCAGAGATTTGAATGAAATTAGCATTAGTCAGTGGGAAATAGAGCATAGTTATGATATCGATTGACAATGAAAAAATAGTAAGAATAATCGAAGAGAGAAAGCCAAAATCCGTCGCGTTAGATGGACCTGATGGTTTGATGTCTAAAATTCAAGAGACAGCAGATATTATCACAGATCGATTCGGAATTCCAGCCTACATTATAGGAGATACTTGCTGGGGCTCTTGCGATCTTAACACCCATGCGGCCGATGTGCTTGGGGCAGAAATTCTCTTTAACATAGGGCATACGATCTCAATGGATGGTTTCGAAGGAGGAATCGTCATGATAGATGCATATGAGGATGTGACCTTTGACGAAGTCGCACAACGATTGGCGATGGAACTAGCAAACAAAAATTATAGGAAGATAGCCCTATTGACAATTAGTCAACATTTACCTCAGCTTGAGAACGTTCGCCGAATCTTTGAACAGGCTGGCATAAGTGCGGCTATAGGAAGGGGTAAAGGCCAGCTCAACGACGGACAGGTCTTTGGCTGTGAGTTTTACCCTGCTCACAGTGAGATGGATAAAATAGATTGCTATGTATTTTTAGGTCAAAGTACATTCCATTCTGCAGGGGTAGCATTGTCGACGGGGAAACAAACATTCATGCTTGATCCTTACTTTCAGGAATACAGTGAAGTAAATACTGTCGCTGAGGAATTGCACAGAAAAGCGATTCTGTCAATCTACAAGTCAGTCGACGCTCAAACAATTGGCATTATTATTGGTATAAAGGACGGCCAGTTTGCAAAGATTCGCGCATTGGAACTAAAGAAAGAGTTTGAGAAGGTGGGCATGAAAGTCAGGTTGATTGGACTAACAGAAATAACTGAAGAAAGAATGCAGATATTTAGACATATTGATGCTTTTGTACAGGTCGCATGTCCGAGAATCGGCACTGACAATCATTTTAAGAAGCCTATGCTTTCTGTGCCCCAGGCAAGAGCATTAATTAGGGTCTTAAAGAAAGAACCCGTTGAGGAGATTTTTCGTCTCAGCCATTGGCTATAGGTTACATCCCTGCATGGCGCAATTTTCTGCTTGAACACTAGCGATTTGCCAATATGAATAATATAGATCAACACTCACGAAGTGAGAAAGCCTGAAAATAAGTGGTACCAATCAATGTGTCATTGGAGACAGCCTGCTGGTTCCACTAAAGGTCCAAAGCCCCCTCTCAAGCCCTGCGAGATCTGCCACGTAGACGTGCCAGCATGACTATGCAATCTTAGGGTTGCTCCCTCCCGGACCTCACCCATTTCGACAATACGCAGTCAAGACCACGCCTTCGCATGACATGCTGCTCATAACCATCCAGCACGGCATGACTTCATTTCAGCTAGGCAAGCAGGTACCTTGTGCCAGTAGATTTACCCAGCAGTTTCTGATCCCAGCATGAAGTCGGTTTCTGGTGTGGGGTACGACTAACACCCCGATCCTCCCTGTCTCCAAATATGTAATCCAACATTTGATTATATTTATGTTAGTGTCCTGTATTTTTCTAACCAGGTGGGTCAGCTGGTTTAAGAATCTCTTGGATTTTACATACAGAACAGATCTGCTCAGTGCAATCCCGACCACATTTCTGGCAAGCCCCCCTTACCATATCCGAACCTCGACGGTTACGAACAAGAGTTGAAATATCCATTGTAGATTTGTACGTATTGTATTTAATTCCAGGATGTGCTTTCTCCAAATCGTTTAGAAATTGTCGAATTTCTTCTCTTATGCTTTCATTCGTATAAGGACATTCTTCGCCCTGAAATGGGATTCCCTTTTGAAGCGCATAAAATACGATTTCCCTCTCGTATATCTCAGAAAGAGGTTTGATCTTCTTCATATAGCCTTCTTTATAAGTGGAAGAAGCTTGGTTCCATCCTATTCGATTTACATCTCCTGAAAGCAGATTAATCATAAATGTTTGTATCTCGTCATCCAGGTTGTGCGCCGTTGCAACTACATTTGCCCTTACTTTTTCCGCTGCCATGTCTATTGCCCTTCTACGAAACGTGCCACAGATTGAACAGGATGTTAATTTTGCCGATGGTCTTAGCTTCATTGCTTCGTCCATGCGAGTTCCAAAAAGCTCATTGTACGACAGAATAGTAAGTGGGATCTCTAATTTGGAACAGAACTCTGATACTATCCTCAAAGATTCATCTCTGTATCCAGAGATACCCTCATCAATCGTAATTGCACTCATAGTAATTCCTTTCGCAGCGTCAACTATGGATTTAAGAATGCTTAGCAAAACTAAGCTATCTTTTCCGCCCGACGTAGCCACAGCCACATGATCTCCATACTTGATCATTGAAAATTTGTTTATCGTCCTTTGGACCTTCCGATCTAGAGAACTCAGGAAACATTTCTTGCAAAGCCTTTCCCCGGAATAGTCTCTAAAGTAGACTGGCGGGTTTCTGCTACATTTGTTACATGTTTCCTTCATTACTTAATAAGCTGCATAGGCAAGGAATAATATTTCTTATTTAAGTCTTTTTGGATTCTAATTCGGAATTTGTTTATCTTTCTTAGAACTGTTTTTGTTTATCTTTCTTAGAACTTTGCCACCAATCAAGATAGTCGTTGTGAATCCGTTTTCTACCGTCTCCAGTCTCGTAATATTTTTCAGCTGCTTTATCTCTAAGTTCGTCTAATTTTTCACTGGAAACAAACAAACCACAACCCTTACACAGAAAATTCTTGCTAGGACTGTCAAATTTCATTTCACCACCGCATTCGGGACAAAACCTAGCCAATAGCTATTGATACTCCTACACACTAATAAAAGGATTATGTACCTTGTGCCTTGCCTTCAGTCCTTACAGTATGATTAGTGTTTGTATGCTAGTTGGCAAGGGTTAGTGAATTTGACAATCATAGTTGATCATAATCAGTTAGGAGATCCATATTCGTTCTCTTTCCCCATCCACGGTTAATGCATGGCTGTTCTTGAGAACCTCTGGGATATTTTTGTATTTTAGCTGAACAGCCGGTATATTTGATATCGCACATCCGGAGGCCGTTGTTATATCCATTCTATTTGAGCAAATGATAGCCAATGGAGCAGATAAATTTTTTTTTAATCTGTACAAGAGATAGGCTCCCACACTGCTACCTACTGAATATGGAAAAACAAATATCCTGTCCTTCAATGTTTTGCCGTAGAGTTGATGGCTTAAATCCCTGACCTTCCCATTCCCAGGGTCAATCATCGTGAGAAAATTAATTGGTGTACAAGATACTAAAGCTTCGCCAGCAGCGAAACCCTTCACGATGCACTTGCACTTGATAGCAACCATAATTCAATCAACTATAGGTTCTCACAATCGTCTTCATATCCTTCAGTGCAACACCTACACGATTTGAGCTTTTCATATAATATGCTCCCTTTACACTGTTGGTAATGATGGAATCAGTGTTATCTCGGGTTATTAATGGCGAGAGGCACATGCAAGAGTCGCACATAAATTCTGCTCCTGATGACTGTATATCTGAGGCCAATCCAATTTTCTTGGCCAGATCGTGGACATACCTAGAACAAAAGATAATGCACCTTTTATCAAATTTTCTTCCTCCGATAAGATCATGCAGAAATGCTAGCTCGCTTAGCCCCAGCTGTGGGCTACCGAATAAAATGAGGTCACCATCTTCATCAGTGTTCAACTCACTCTTGGCCTTAGACATTTCTTCCTTGTCTATTCCTACTGATTCTCTAGACTGCTCACCGCCACCTGAAGTAAACATTCCACAGGCTCCTGATGTTCCTAGTCCTGCGGAGATAGCTTTTGCGGGCATCATATCCATTTCGCTATTGAAACCTGAAAAAGCAATACAGCTATCCTTTGCGATTTTTCCGGCTACATACCCAAGTAGGCCGTAATCGGTTTCAGTGGTTATGTCAATTCCGCTGCATTTCATTGCTATCCCAGGCGTCCGTGATTCCTCGATTCGAAGATCAGAATATGGGGACTTTCCAGTTATGGCACTTGCTAAAGCGCTAAGAGCGCTTTCCCTATTAGTCATCAACCCCAAGAAAGAATTGGAAAAGACAGCTGCGCTGCTCTCAGCGAAGCTCACAGGCGTGCCTCTTTTTGGAATTTGGAATATCTCATATGGAGTACAAGAAAAAGATTGTATGGCTCCCATTTTTTTATAGCTTTCTACAATCTGCATTTGCTTAGACAAAAAATTCCCAGAGAGTGTGTTTGATTTACTTCTATCATAGCCCATAGGATTAATCGTCGTCCTTACTCTGAAACGAGCGACATTTGAAATTTCTTGTAAGAAATCAACTCCAGCATCGCCAATAGTATTATAATTCACGCCGGAAACATGAGCCCATTTAATAGGAACCAATTTTTTAGCTTCAGTTGCCTGTCCTATCGCCAACAGCACTCTATATGCAGACGCGTAAATCTCTCCCTTACTCCCAGCAAGAATTTTTTCCTCAGACTTGGTCAGTTCCAATGATATCTATCTCTCAATAAAAATCGGGATAAAAATGGGAATATTCAAGCCCGCCTGCAGATATTTTGAGAACTCGAGTTGTGTTTCTAGAGCGACTTAATTTGTCATGCAGGACAACCTTCCATCTTTTGAATATAATATCCATTACTTTGAATATCACTCTCTATCCTAGGAGGTGCTTGCTGTATATGACAGAATTGGCATTCCTCTTGAGTCATCTGTTGCTCCCCCTCGCCTACACTCTCTAGATACTTCTTGCCATATTGAATAGCTTTTTCGTGGGGAGTCTTGGCCTCCACTACTACATCAAAATGCATAACGTCTCCATCTTTCTTTTTAACATATGTATCGTATACTGCGCACTGCATGGGGGATATTCGCTCGTTAACTCTATTTATTCCAATCCCCAAATATATAAGTGGCTATAGACTCGGGGTGATTTATATTTACAATCTGTCTGATTTAACCAGATCGTAATATTCGATGCAGTTATAGGTAGCTGACAAAACTCGTTATTCCTTTCTTATATCAATTGAAAGAATATCTCCGACCTGCGGGATTCCAATTTTCTGGAATCTCCTTTTAGGCATAGTGATCTGTATATTTGCCTGGGAATATGTATTTATGACGGTTTGTGGTTGAGCACGCAAGATAGCTTCCAGAAACGGCTTCACTTGCTGCTTTACATCCTTGTCTGATACGAGATTGTCTATTGAATCCAATATCAGCTGTTGCTGGGACACTTTCTCAAGCTCTACGTCTTCCGTTAGATTTAAAGTAATGCTTACACCGGTATCAATTAGCTGGTTAACTTTATATCTAGTGATAGGGTCGGTTCGATTTTCCATAGCCTATAGTTTAACGAAATTCTCATCATATTTTAACCATTTTATCTAAAGCTTTGGATTGGGAGCATGCCTCTGAAAGGAAGTCGGAATAGAGACCGGCCTGATCCTGGTCTGCAATAACTGCTGGATCCAATATCAGAATCGTTCCTTGATTGCCTTAAAGAAAAGGGTTTGTTCCTTAATTCTTAATGTAAATAATATTCAGGGTAACAAACCACTGTACCTATCCCCACTAAAATATTACTAGTTTTCACTATCTTATTGTATATTAAACAATAAAACCATAAAATGCTCGGTTGTTAGATAATAATACTTGTGGGTTCGCTTCGCCTAAAGAGGATCTTGAAATTATTAACTTGGGATCACGGATAAGCTCAAGATCTGAGAATTATTCTCGCTTCGAAAAAGTTCTTATCATAGGTTTAGGCCAGCTTGGCCTTCCAGTGGCAAAATATGTGAAGGAGAAAGGATTTGATGTATATGGATATGATATTAGTCAGAAGGCCATAGAACGTGCAGAAAAGATTGCTGCAATAA
>OCZV010000758.1_pt1 | contig 11520 bp, 10 predicted proteins | sample 1539051 | NCBI WGS metagenome assembly OCZV01 (sample SAMEA3113581, study PRJEB22503) | soil metagenome
CCGTCGATCGAGATGGAGGGCGGCACGACGTTCCACTTCATCGACGCTTCGCCTGCCGAGGCGCTCGAGACGGCCCGCGAGGTTGCGGGCGGCCAGGACGTTCGCATCGGCGGGGGTGCCACCATGATCCGCGACTTCCTGGCTGCGGGGCTCGTGGACCACATCCACATCGTGGTGGTCCCGATCCTGCTCGGCCGAGGCGTGCACCTCTGGGACGGACTGGAGGGCCTCGAGAAGGACTACGAGGTCGAGGCCACCTCCTCGCCCAGCGGAGTCACGCATGTGACGTTCACCCGTGCGGCAGTGTGAACCGCCTCGGTCGAGAACCCGGGGCGCGGCCGCGTGGCTCTAGCCCTCTGTCGGGTTCGTCACTCTGCGAGGCACCGACGGCTGGTCGACCGCTCTGGGTGGTCGATCGCAACGACGGCCACCGACGGCCCCGGCACCGCGACGCCGAAGATGGCCGGGCAGTCATCAGCCCGCTGGCAACATGGGGCGCATGCCTGGAATCGCAAAGATGCGAGCGGTCGTCCTGGACTGTCCGGCGCCCCGTGTGTTGGCTGAGTTCTACCGGGAGCTCGTCGGTGGTGACATCACCTACGCCGACGAGGACTGGGTGAGCCTCCGTGACGGCGACACGGTGCTGCTGAGCTTCCAACGGGCGTCGGACTACCAGCCTCCGCAGTGGCCCAACCCGGACCGTCCCCAGCAGTTCCACCTCGACGTGACGGTCGACGAAGCCCGCCTCGACGAAGCGGAGCGCCAGGTGCTCGCCCTCGGTGCGACCAAGCATGAGCTCCAGCCCGGCGGCAACTGGCGGGTCTACGTCGACCCTGTCGGCCACCCGTTCTGCCTCTGCTGGGACTAGAGCACGCGCACAGGGGTGGTCGTGGCTCAAACAACGGGGCCGGACACGCCAGGACTCCGTCCATCGGCGAGGCGCCCCATAACGTCATCCCCGAACACCGTGTCCTCATATCCCCTACCGCCGGGAGGAAGGCGCACGGCGTCACGACATACCCCCTCATACCCCCTCGCAGGTCATCACTCTGCGTGCTGGCCACCGCTGGGAACGGGCTGGCCGCCAGTGGGCAGGTCGTGATGGCCGCCAACAATCGTGTCCTCATCACGCCGCCGGGCACCCCCCGACCCATAGAGGCTGCCCTGGTGTCGCAGTCTGGCCAGGAACTGGAACAGGCACGCCGGCTGCATCGATCCGTGTCGGCCAGCTGCGTCGAGATCCGAGACGAGTGCACGCGGATGCAACGCGTGTGTGTCGGTCAGCTGCGCCAGGCCGTGGCCATGTGCGAGCGCCTTTGGCTCATGCGCCGGGCGCCCGGCACGGTGCCGTCCCATTCCCGGGGCCGGGGGGTGAACCGCAGTGACGGTCAGTACCCGACCCCGACCCCGCCTCCACCACCGCCACTGCCGCCGCCGACGGTGAGGACCAGAATCACCACCGCAGCGACGACCACCGCGACTGAGATCCAGAAAACGGGAGCCCGAAGGACACGTTGCACGTGCTTGTTCGTCCCCGCGGTGCGTTCATGAACCCAGATCACGTTGCGTCACCGGTCGTGACTAGGCGTCAGGCGGCCGGCCGGCGGCGGCGTTCATAGCGTGCCCACAGAACCCCAGCCCAAGCGGGAGCCATGCTCCGCGCCGAACTACGCATCTGTCCCGGCACAATCCGGCACAAATGAGTGCCACGAGTCCATCACACGGTAGAGGCACGTGTGCAGGCCGGTGCCACGCGAGTCTGAAGCCCAGGTCGGAGGGCCCGTGGTCAGCGCTGAAGGCCTTGGAGCTTCGCGACCCTCACCCTCTCACGGTGATGCGCTACCCGGGACGCCGGCTGAGTCGAAATGTCCTGTGACCAGCGCTTTTGAGCGGACGACGGGACTCGAACCCGCGACCCTCACCTTGGCAAGGCGGCCTCGGGCGTCCACGGCGCGCGGCCGAGGATCGTGATGTGCGGTTTCGTCTGCGAGGTCGTCCAGCACGCCCGCACGGTCCAGCCCGTCGCAGAGCGCTCTACCTCAGGCAATCGGTCGAAGCGCAATTGAAGGCGCAGCCCTGCGCGTCGTCGTCCGGATGCTCGTCTTCCAGAGTGCACAACGCCGCAGGGTGACGCTGCCATGATGATCGGCTGTGGTCCGCGCCCGCCCGAAGTCGTCCATCGCCGAGCCCGCGGACGACACTGTCGCCCTCGTCGCCAAAGCGCTCGTGACGAGCGCCCGAGTCCTGCCCGGCCTCGCTGTCGAAGGCGATGGGCGGAGTCGGTCGTGGTGGTGGCCCGCGCCCGCCGCATCGCAGCGCGCACTCGTCGCCGGGTTGGTCACCGACTGGTCGGCGGATGCACAACGCCAGGTGGCGTCCCGGCTAGCGGAGGCGGTCGACGGCATCGTCCGCGACCAGTTGGCCGCCGAGAAGGTCGCCCTGATCCGGCGACGCCCTGGCCGACCGACGTTGGCGGAGGCCTGGATGCGATCGTTGGTGTCCGCCGATCCGTGGTTGCCTTCGTCGCTTGATCCCGCCAAGGTCCGCGCCCTCGCCGACGTCGTCGACGCATGGGTCAGGTCCGCCACGGTCGTCGGCGGCCGGGTCCGGCTGTGCCTTCGGGTGCACGAGCCGGTTGGCCCGGACGACTGGTTTGTCGAGCTGCTCGTCCAAGACCGCGACGAGCCGAGCCTCGTCATCCCCTTGGCAGACGTGCTCCAGGGTGAGTCACCGTTCGGAACGAACGTCATCGAGGAGACGCTCGCGGCGCTGGGCCGGTTGGCGCGACTCGCTCCCGAGCTGGCTCCGGTCCTCGATGAGGCGTTGCCGACGGGGGTGGCGATCGAAGGCGATTCGGTCGTGCGTCTTCTCCGCGATCGGACTGGTTGGCTCGAAGACGCCGGCATCGGGGTGCTGCTCCCGTCGTGGTGGGCGCACCGATCGCGGCTGGGACTGCGGGCTCGGGTGAAGCGCTCTTCCCCATCGCCCGGTGCGACGGGAAGCGGCGCCGGTCTCGGCATGGACGCGATCGTGGCCTTCGACTGGGAGGTGGCTCTCGGCGAGCAGCGACTGACCAAGCGCGACCTGGCCGCGCTGGCTCGAGCTGCCGACGCAAAGCAGTCGTTGGTTCGACTACGGGGCCAGTGGGTCGAGATCGATCCGAGCCGCGTCGGCGATCTGCTGGACAGCGTCGGCACCCGCGCCGACGCGACTGCCCGGGAGCTGCTGCGCGCCGGATTGGGGATCGACCAGCTCGGCGTCGCTGACGGTGTCGAGGTCGTGGGCGTCGACGCCTCCGCCCTTGGCTGGTTGTCGTCGCTCCTCGACGACGCGCTCCACGCGACCGTCGAGCCACTGCCGACACCGGCTGGCTTCGAAGGCGTGCTTCGGCCGTACCAAGAGCGGGGAGCCGGCTGGCTGGCGTTCCTCGGACGTCTCGGGCTCGGTGCCTGCCTCGCCGACGACATGGGCCTCGGAAAGACCGCACAGCTCATCGCCACGCTCCTCGCCGACCCGCCCGGGCAGCCCACGCTCGTCGTCTGTCCGGTGTCGGTGCTCGGCAACTGGCAGCGCGAGCTCTTGCGCTTCGCCCCCGAGCTCGGGGTGCTCGTGCATCACGGCCCCGATCGCCACGGCGACGACCAGCAAGGGTTCGCCGGGCGGGCTGGCGTGCACGACGTCGTACTCACGACGTACTCCTTGCTCGCACGCGACCTGGAGCAACTGACGTCGGTTGCGTGGGGACGGGTCGTCCTCGACGAGGCACAGCAGATCAAGAACCCCGCCACGGCGCAGGCCAAGGCGGTCCAGCAGCTCGATGCCCTGCGACGCGTCGCACTCACGGGCACACCGGTCGAGAACCGGCTCAGCGAGCTGTGGTCGATCATGCACGTGCTCAACCCCGGGCTGCTCGGATCGGCACGATCGTTCCGCGAGCGGTTCGCACTCCCCATCGAACGGGTCGGCGATCCTGAAGCGACGGAGCTGCTCCGGCGCGTGACAGGCCCGTTCGTCCTGCGCCGCCTCAAGACGGACAGGTCGATCATCACGGACCTACCCGACAAGATCGAGACCGTCGACCACTGCCCGCTGACCCGCGAGCAGGCGACCCTCTACCGAGCCGTCGTCGACGACCTGCTCAGTGGCGCCGACGAAGCCGAGGGCATCTCGAGGAGAGGACTCGTGCTCGCCGGCCTGCTCCGGCTCAAGCAGGTGTGCAACCACCCTGCTCACTTCCTTGCCGACAGGTCGCCGCTGCAGGGCCGTTCGGGCAAGCTCACCCGCGTCGAGGAGCTCCTGGAGGAGATCCTCGCCGAGGGTGACAAGGTGCTGTGCTTCACCCAGTTCACTGCCTGGGGCGAGCTGCTCCGCCCGTACCTGCAGCAACGGTTCGGACAGGAATCCCTGTGGCTGCACGGTGGCGTCCGACGGGCTGCTCGAGATGAGATGGTCGAACGGTTCGCGGACGCCAGCGGCCCGCAGCTGTTCCTGGTGTCGCTCAAGGCGGGTGGCACCGGACTCAACCTCACCGCCGCATCGCACGTCATCCACCTCGACCGGTGGTGGAACCCGGCAGTGGAGGACCAGGCCACGGACCGCGCCTACCGCATCGGCCAACGGCGCACCGTGCAGGTCCACAAGGTCGTGGCCGCCGGCACCGTCGAGGAGCGCATCGACGAGATGATCAACGCCAAGCGCGACCTCGCCCAACGCGTCGTCGGCAGCGGGGAGGACTGGCTCACCACGCTCAGCACCGACGAGCTGCGTGAGCTCGTGGCGCTCCGCACGACGGAGATCGGCTGATGCCCCGCCGGAGGTGGGACGACCCCTGGCAGCGCTACCCCGCCTCGGTGCCGCTACCAGCCGAAGGCGGGCTGGTCACGTCGAAGCGGCGCGGCACGATGGCCGAGACCTGGTGGTCCCGTCGGTTCATCGACGCGCTCGAGTCCTATGGCCTCGGTGCCCGCATGCAGCGTGGCCGGCGCTACGCCCGCTCCGGCCAAGTCCTGACCCTGGATGTCCGAACGGCGGTGATCGCCGCCCAGGTGCAGGGCTCACGTCGCACGCCGTATCTCGTCACCGTCTCTCTTCCGGAGCCGAGCGCGACGCAATGGAGAAAGATCGAGTCGGCGATGGCAGCCAAGATCGGCTTCGTCGCCCGACTCCTCGCCGGCGAGGTGCCACCCGATCTCGAAGGCGCCTTCGACACGGCCGGCGTCGCACTCTTCCCGGGGGCCTGGCGAGACGTGCGCGCCGACTGCAGCTGCCCGGATTGGGAGAACCCGTGCAAGCACATAGCCGCCGTGCTCTACGTCTTCGCTGATCAGCTCGACACCGATCCGTGGCTGCTGCTTCGCTGGCGCGGCCGGTCCCGCGATGAGCTCCTCGGACCGCTGCAGAACCGCAGTGGCGATGAGCCGCCGGCCGAGGAGATCGCCCCGTGGTGGCCATTCCCACCGGGAGCGTTGCGGCCGCTCACCGACGTGCCACCCGCCTCGGCCAGCCCGCTGGTCGATCCGGAGTGCCCTGAAGCAGTGCTCGATCAACTCGAGGAGCTGGACGTCGTCGTCGCCGGTGTCCCGTTCCGCGACGTGATCCGAGCGGCGTACCAGCACCTGCCCAGCGCCGGCGGCGACGGAGCCGTCGGGCCAAGCTGAGCGTCCCAGCCTGCAGTCCACGCCGCGACGACAATGGGCCGATGACCGAACGCGACTTGAGAAGATCGCTTCGTGGCGCCGTCTACCGCGGCGACGGCGTGGCCGTCGTCGCCCTCGTGCGAACCGGCGGGATGCGCGACGACGCGTTGCAGCTCATGGGCGAGGGCTTGTTGGTCGCGATCATCGGCGGCGTCGAGCATGCAGCCGAGGTCGGTGCCGACTGCGTCAACGCGCTCCGCGCACGCGGCTGGTACGGAGACGATGATCTCGCCGAACAGCTCGACGCGGCACTCGGTCGGGGAGCAATCCCGATCCGAAGATCGCTACCGATCGACCTCGACGAGCTTGCCACGATCCTCGAAGGCGACCCGGTCAACGGCGGCGGCCGGATCGATCTGAGGACCGGCGAGGTCTGGCACCGGGCCGCGATCGAGTACGCGCGGGAGATGGGCGAGGAAAACGAGGAGGAGCCCGACGACCCGGACCGCTGGCTCTGGGTCGACTGCGAGGGCTCCCGCGACGCATACCGCGACATGGAGTGGTTCATCGGCACGATCGCCGATAGCGACCGCGCCGACCGGCTCGAGATCGCCATCGAGGGCAAGGGCGCCTTCCGGCGGTTCAAGGACGTCCTCGCCCGGTGGCCCGACGAGCTCGAACGCTGGTACGCCTTGTCTGAGGAGCGCCAGCGCGGCCGGGCACGCGCCTGGCTCGCCGCCGCCGGCTACTGCCCAGCACCGCCAAGCCACCCTGGACCCGAGCCGTGAAGCACTCGCCGGCCGCCACCCAACGAGGTCCGCACTCTCGCGCCGTCCGTACCTGTCGTCGCGATATACCACAGGAGCTGACGGGCTGGACGGATCCCCGGAGCGCGTCCCTTCTGACACGTTCATCCGAGCCCCAGCTCGACGAACATCCCCGAGGGTGGCCGTCAGGCCATGGAAGTCTGACCAGCACTTTCCGTGGAGCGGACGACGGGACTCGAACCCGCGACCCTCACCTTGGCAAGGCCGTCGCGGACGTCTATCGCGTGAGGCTGACGACGTTGACCTGCGCGCCCGTCCGTGGAGTTGTCCGCTTGCACCGCCCAATCCGCTCCGTCGTAGAGCGCTCTACCTTCGAATGTGGCTACACTGATGCCTGTCTAGTGGCTACATCAGAGGAGTGTTCCCCATGGAGGTTGGCGTCAGAGAGCTGCGCAACAACCTGAGCCGGTACCTCGACCGGGTGCGTGACGGTGAGGAGGTCGTCGTCACCGATCGAGGACATGCCATTGCCCGCGTCCTTCCCTTCGGGACCGAGCGCGTTCTCGATCGGCTCATCGCGGAGGGTGTCGTGACGCCGGCGCAGCGGCCGAAGCGCCGCGCCGGAAGGCCCATCAAGTCCAAGGGCACGGTCTCCGATCTCGTCGCCGATCAGCGCAGGTGATCGCGTACTTCGATACCTCCGCGGTGGTGCCTTTGCTCGTCGTCGAGGCCGGCTCCGCTCGGGCGGGCGCGCTGTGGGATGGGGCTGACCGCGTTGTGTGCGCCCGACTCGTGTACCCCGAGGGTCGCGCAGCTCTCGCACAGGCGCACCGCCTCGGAAGACTTACGGCTCGCCAGCTTCGGGCCGCGGTGATCGAGTTCGACTCGAGATACGAAGAGTTCGATCTCGTCGAGGTCGACGACGCGCTCGCTCGGCACGCAGGGCAACTCGCAGAGGCGCACGGTCTTCGGGGCTACGACGCTGTACACCTCGCGGCGGCGGATCGAGTGAGCGATCCAGACCTCGTCGTCGTCGCAGGGGACGAGGCACTGCTCACTGCGGCCAGGGCGGCGGGGATGACGATCGCGGTCGTTGGGTGAAGCTCCCAGTGACCATCTTCACGGGTAGACGTTGCCAACCTCGACTACGTGCCAGGTCTTGTTCGTTCGGCCGAGCACGATGTTGATCGACCAGCCCGGCTGCGCGATGTCGGACGCGGCCTTCGGCACCTTGACCGGACCGATCTCCCCCTCGAACCAGAGTGCACCGGGTTCAACACGGTCGATCATCAAGTAGTCCTCGACGTAGTCGTCGTCATCGAGCGCCTGGACATCGATCCTGGACTTCCGGGCTTGCTCGTATAGCAGGCCCGAGAGCTTCTCGGCGTTCGGGAGGTCGCGCGCCGCTGCGGCTCCTCGGTCGACTGCGTCCTCGACGGCGTTCTCATCGAGGTAGCCGTGCACGCCCAACCATTTCGCGAGCTTCTTCGTCACGGTCCCGGCAGCGCGCAGCAGCTCTTCGCCCGCCATCACCTTTCGGATCATGAAGTAGTCCAGGAACTCACCGAGGTTGTCGGCGATCTTCGCCGGCCCGAAGACGTGAACGAACGCCTCCTCGTCCCGTTCGTACGCAGACTCCCATCGCCTGCGCTCGTCGGCATCGAGCGATTGGTAGCCGTAGCCGTTGAGGCAGTCCCGCAGGAGATGGATGACGTCGGCGTAGTTGCGGAACGTCCGCGCGGCGAGCCGCTCCTCCTGCTCGACGAGGAATTCGACTAACGCTTCGTCGATGGTCGGCCGTCCAGCCGTCGCGGACATCGGTTGCACCTCCTGAGCGCGCCGAGCAGACATGGCGATCACGTCTGCGTCCGGCCGCACGTCGTCGCACGGATCTTCGAGCACGAAGCGAAAGCGCCAACCTTCATATGGTTCGAGCGCCTGGCCGAACTCGTCCCGTGTCAGGCGGCGGCCGTCGACAGCGACGTCGTACGGACTACCGGGCTCACGCTCGCCGCACCAGACGAGTCGGCCTTCGACGCCGTCGTCTCGTAGCAGCCCGCCGCCTCGGTGCGGATGAGGCTGCAGTTGCTGCTTTTCAATGCCATCCGTGGCGCGTCGAGTCACGCCCTCCACGAGCGCGTCCACGTCGGCGTCGTGCGGACCGAGCACTGCGAAGTGATAGCCGTCGTCCGGACCGGCGACCCCGGTCTCCTGGAGCTCGACCTCGATCCCCGTCGGGGCACGCCGGACTCGGATCCCGAAGTGGTGCTCCCGCCCGTCTGGGCCCGGCAGGGTCGCTGGTGGCGGCGGTTCGGGCAGCTCGGGGTACCCGGTGATGCGGGCGACTCGGCGATCGGCGCACTGGTCGCACAATGAGGCGCCGTCAAACGACGTCCGGGCGTCGGACGCGCCGCACTCCTCGGATGCTCCACCGGTCACAACCTCGACACTATGGCGAGAGTCCCGAACGAATAGCCAACCGAGCGGCGAGGGGTTGGGCAGCAAGGGCCAGGCAAATTCAGCCGGACCTGAGCCTGAGACTGACGGCTCCACGTCGTCCACCGGCGGCGCCAGGTCGTTCGGCCGGAACGCCGCGATGAGCGGGCTACCGAAGAGCTCGGTAGAGCCTCACTACGGCGACCAATGCGCCACGCTCTACGACGGGGTGCACGGGATGGACGACGCAGTGAAGACGCGGCCCTATGACCAGGAACTTTTGAGCGGACGACGGGACTCGAACCCGCGACCCTCACCTTGGCAATGTGTCGGTCCCAGTCCACTCCGTCGTGGCGAGTGGTCCGACGTGGTGCTCCGTCCACGGATTCGTCCACCCAGTGGTGCTGAGTCCGTGGCGTAGTGGACTGGTCTACTACGAGGCCCGCAGCTCCCGAAGGAGCCGCGTGCGTATGTCATGAGCGGTCACGGTAGCCGTCCGGCCGGCTCCACGCGCTCGGACTCGCGGGCAATCCAGACCGCCGACCGCGCCTAGCCGAGACCCGCCGAACCATCCAGATGACGACGCCGATGCCGAGCATGATCGCCCCGGTGACCACGCTCCCGGTGGGCAGCGTGAAGGCCAGGACGGCGCAGCCGATCACGCCGAGGCCGGCCAGCCAGCGCGGCCTCCGCCGCTGCTCGACCGCCAAGGTCCAGGCCGACGCGTTGGCGATGCCGTAGTAGGTGAGCACAGCGAAGGAGCTGAACCCGATCGCGCCGCGCAGGTCGGCGGCGAGCACGACGGCGGCGACGAGCGCGCCGACGGCGAGCTCGGCGTGGTGCGGGATCCGGTGGACCGGGTGGACGGCATCGAGCCAGCGGGGCAGCTCGCCGTTGGCGGCCATGGCGAATGCGGTGCGGCTCACCCCCACGATGAGCGACAGCAGCACGCCGAGCGCGGCCACCGTGCCGCCGACCCGCACGACCGGCGCGACCGCGTCGAGGTCGCCGGCTCGGGCGGCGGTGGCGAGGGGTGCGCTCGATCCGGCGAGGGCGTCGGGGCCGGTGGCCAGGAGTGCGGACGCTGCCACCGCTGCGTAGACGACCAGGGTGATTCCCAAGGCGAGGGGGATCGCCCTCGGGATGGTGCGGGCGGGGTCGACGACCTCTTCGCCGAGGGTGGCGAGGCGGGCGTAGCCGGCGAAGGCGAAGAACAACAGGCCGCCGGACTCGAGGATGCCTGACCATCCTCCTTCGGCGGTCAGTGAGCCGAGGTTGTCGGTGGAGGCCTGTCCGCCGAGGAGGGCGGCGGCGACCACCGCGGTGAGCGAGGCGAGCACGACCGCGACGATGAGCCGAGTCAGCCATGCGGTCTTGCGTACGCCGTGGTAGTTCACCGCGGTGAGGGCAACGACGGCCGCGACGGCGAGGGGTCGGCGCCACTCGGGTGAGGCGTAGGCCCCGAAGGTGAGGGCCATCGCCGCGCAGCTGGCCGTCTTACCGACGACGAACCCCCAGCCGGCCAGGTAGCCCCAGAACCCGCCGAGCCGTTCTCGCCCGTAGACGTAGGTGCCGCCGGACTGCGGGTACACCGCCGCGAGCTGGGCCGAGGAGGTGGCGTTGCAGTACGCGACCGCGGCGGCGATCCCGAGGCCGACCAGCAGACCACTGCCCGCGGCACGTGCTGCCGGTGCGAGGGCAGCGAACACGCCAGCGCCGATCATGGCCCCGAGCCCGATCACCACCGCGTCGAACAGCCCGAGTCGGCGCGCCAGGCGGGAGTACACGTTGTCGGCGGTCAACCGAGCACCTCCTCGGCCAGCTCGCGCAGCGCCGCCCGGGTCTCGGACAGGACCGCTCGGCCCTGCTTCGTCGCCCGGTACACGCGCCGGGTCCGCCCATCGACCACCTCGCGCCGGGACACCAACAGCCCGTCGGCCTCCATGCGGTGCAGCGTCGGGTACAAGGTGCCGGGACTGATCTTGTAGCCGTGCCGGCCCAGCTCCTCGGCCATCCACGCCCCGTGCATGTCGCCCTCGGCGGCGTGGTGCAGCACGTGCAGCTTGACGGCACCGCGCAGGAACTCACGCATGATCACCGAGGCTAACCACCTGGGCACCGATATCGAACTACGATATCGGTGCGCGAAGCCCGGTGGGTTCGCCGGCTGCGGGCGGCGTGCCGTGGACAAGGTCGCCCATCACACGTCCGCCGAACGCCACGACACCGGCGCACCGCATCCGTATCGTCGCTGATATCGGCTGCCGACTGGCGATGCGTGCGGGGTCCTTCGGCCCTGCCATCGCCCGCGCCGGTCAGGCCACGATGACCGCGAGCGCAGGAGGCGTCATTGGTCGATCGTGCGCAGCCGGCAACCAGGCACCGCCCACCGCGAAGGCCGTGGCGGCGCGTCGCGATCGGCATCGCGGTCGTCCTTCTCCTGGTAGTGGGCGTGGTGGTCCCGCCGCTAACCCGTCGGGCGGGTCGGGCCGGATGGCTCGCATGACGATTGTCATCGCCAAGTCCGGAGATCCGTCAGTACCGGATGCTCGCCCGCGTCCGTACCGTCCATCTCATGGAATGGACCCCCATCGTCGACAAGAAGACCGACACGACGACGGGGCGGCGGATCGGGCCCATGGGCACCGCCGTGCGGGTGGCCGGTGGCCTTGCTCTCCTCT
>OCZV010000759.1_pt1 | contig 11518 bp, 8 predicted proteins | sample 1539051 | NCBI WGS metagenome assembly OCZV01 (sample SAMEA3113581, study PRJEB22503) | soil metagenome
GCAGGGCAGTGGCCTGCCGGAGTACGGCATCACCGGAGCGGTGGGTGCTTTCATGATCATCATCGCGGGGCTTCTCACGACCTGGTACGGGCAAGTACTGCGACAGGGACACCGCTTCGAGGTCGTAACGGGAAAGGGTTATCGGCCGGCGCTGATTCCGCTTGGTGGCTGGGCGATTGTCGGGTGGTGTTTTATCGGCTTTTACGCGCTCATCTCGAAAATCTTGCCGCTCCTGCTGATCGCGTACGCCGCTATGACTCCTTATTTTGCTCCGCCCTCGGCGGCGATGATGCGCCGGCTCTCATTTGTTCACTTCTACGGGATGGATTGGGACCTTGTCGCCCGAGGGCTAAAGAACACGATCACTCTGGTTACCGTAGTGCCGCTTGTGGTGGTGCTCTTTGCTTTCTGCATTTCCTGGCTGGTCGTGCGGTCGCGCAATCGGGCTCGATACGTTCTCGAGTTTGGAGCATTTCTGCCGCACGCGCTCCCTGAGGTTATTCTTGCTGTCGGCGCGCTGATGCTCGCTCTCTTTGTCGTGGGAGATTTCTTGCCGCTATACGGTTCCGTTTGGCTGATCGCCGTGGTTTACGTGGTCGCTCGTCTGGCCTTCGCCACGAGAGCCATTAACGGTTCGCTGCTCCAGATTCACAAGGAACTGGAAGAGGCCGCATTCGTTGCTGGCCTGTCGAATTTTCGAACCGCTTGGCGAATTCTGTTTCCGCTTCTCAGGCCTGCCATGCTGTCCGTCTGGATCTGGACTGCGCTGCTCGTTTATCGGGAGCTGACCGTGGCGGTCTTCCTCGGCGTCCAGGACAACATCACCTTACCTGCCGTGGTCTGGAGCTATTGGTATAGCGGGGGCATTAACAAAGCGTCCGCGGTGACGCTGGTGATGACCCTCGTGCTCACTCCGTTGATCCTGGTGTTTTGGTGGTTCGGCCGGCGCAGCCAAGTCTCCGTGCAATAGCCGTCCGGTTAATGGGGCTAGTCTCACGACTGCGAGATCTCATACTGCTCGTGGCGAAGTTCTTGGCTGACCTTGATGATGATCTTGTGATTGATCTCGCGCTCTAAGTTGTCCAGGCTGTTGTTTTTCTCATCATAAAGGAAGTTCGCCACGTCGGGGTGGAGTCGAACAATGATGTTCTTACCGTTTTCCAGATTCATCCGTTGTTTTTTGATCGCTCGGAGCAGGTCATAGGCGATCGTCACCGAAGATTTAATCCGTCCCCTTCCGTCGCAGTGAGGACACGGGCTAAGGAGTTGGTTCTCGAGACTTTCGCGCGTCCGCTGGCGTGTCATCTCGACCAACCCCAGCTCGGAAATTTTTAAGATATTGGTTCGCGCTTTATCTTTCTTCAACGCGTCTTTGAGTGCCTCATAGACCTTCTTCCGGTTAGCCTCTTTTTCCATGTCGATGAAGTCGATGATGATGATCCCGCCGACGTTCCTCAGCCGCAGTTGCCTTACGACTTCCTGAGCAGCTTCAAAATTGGTTTTGAAAATCGTCTCTTCTTGGTTCCGCCGGCCGACGAATCGGCCGGTGTTGACGTCAATTGCCGTCAAGGCTTCCGTCCGTTCAATGATGATGTAACCGCCGGAGCGAAGCCACACGCGCCGGTCCAGCGCCTTCTCGATTTTTTCTTCGATGGCATAACGATCGAACAACGGCTCACTATCCGAGTAAAGAACGATCTTTGACCTCAATCGAGGCATGAAGTTCCGCACAAAATCGACAATTCGTCGGTGATCCTTGGCAGAATCGACGACCACCTTTTCCGTATCCGGGGTAAAAAAATCGCGGATCGTCCTCGTAATCAAGTCCAAGTCCTGGTGAATAATCACCGGCGCCGCCGCGGTCTCCGCTTTCTGTTGGATCCGCTTCCAAAGTTTCGTGAGGAAGCGGAGGTCTCTTTGAATCTCTCTCTTGCTACGGCCTTCACAGGCCGTGCGGAGAATGAATCCGCCGTCGGCCGTCCCCAACGAGTGAGCAATCTCTTTAAGCCGCTTACGCTCTTCTTCGCCTTCGATTCGGCGCGAAATGCCGATATGTTTGGTATTGGGCATGAAAACCATGTAGCGTCCCGGAAGAGAGACGTGGGACGTAACGCGCGCACCTTTGGTTCCTAACGGATCCTTGGCCACTTGAACTAAGATCTCCTCGCCGGCAGAGATCCGTTTTTCCAACGGCAGGCGGCGCGCTGATGGAGGCGGTTTAGGCGGATCCTCGAACTCGACTTCGTCTCCGGAAGAGGCGATTAATTGCACGTCTTCGGGGATATCGAAAAAATCCGACGCGTGAAGGAAGCCCGCCTTTTCCATGCCGATCTCTACGAAAGCCGCCTGCATGCCGGGCAGGACGCGCGCAACTTTGCCTTTATAGAGATTCCCTGCTATGCCTCTTTCCTGCTTTCTTTCAACGAGAAACTCCGCGAGGATACCGTCCTCCATAATAGCGATACGACTCTCCTGGGGTGTGGAGTTGATAAAGATTTCTCGCTTCATAGGAATCGATTTATCGACGCATCTGTAGAGAAAACGTGGGGATGGCGAGATACGGGTCGCCGGGCAACATCGGGGATCCCGCAAAGACCATTGGGTTAGCTAGTTGAGCTAGTTGTGTTTATAGAGTAAATTGCCGCTGACTTCAAGCCGTGTGCCAAGTCGAAAACGTTTCGGGAATTGACTTTCCTTCTCCCGACCGCTATTTTCATACCAACCTAATTTAAGGCTTCTCATGAGTTATCCAGCGACACTGCCTTATACAGTGCCCATCTATTCGGTTCTCAATACCAAGGTCCTGATTCTCAATCGCTCCTATCTTCCCATTCACGTCACGTCGGTTCGCCGCGCTTTTGTCTTGCTCTATCAAGGTATTGCCAAGGCTGTAAATGAGCAATACCAGACCTTTGATTTCGAAAGCTGGAGTGATCTGTCCGTATCCGTTCATGATGAGTCCATCGGTTTGGTCAATCGGGTGATCCGCGTTCCGCGCGTCATTTTGTTGGTGGGTTACGACCGGGTACCCAAACGGCAAGTGCGTTTTAGCCGGTACAATATCTATGCAAGAGACAAGTGTATTTGCCAATACTGTGGTCGGAGGCTTCCAAGGCAGGAACTTAACCTCGATCACGTCATTCCGCGTTCTCAAGGCGGCACCTCGAGCTGGGAAAACGTTGTCTGTTCTTGTCACGAGTGTAACCGCCGAAAAGGTGGCAGAACGCCACAACAGGCGGCAATGACTTTAGCCAGAAAGCCTTTCAAGCCAAAATGGACGCCATTTATGCAGGAAACTTTTAGCCTCTCCCGCTACAAGGAGTGGATCCCCTTTCTCAATTCCGTCGATGTGTCGTACTGGAATACCGAACTTTTAGAAAAGTAGTTTTGCAGGTTTTGATTGGTAAGATATGTAGTTGAGTGCCACGGGTTTCGCGTCTTAGCTGCGTACATTCCCTTCGGGATGATGACAGTGCCTGCGGACCGAAACGAGCAAACCGCTCAATAGCCTTTCTCTTTCCTTATTAAAATTCGATTGTTTTACTTGACATACTGGGCTCCTTTGTTTTAAAACGAGCCAAATCCCTTCTCCGAAAGGAAGCTCCACATATAGTGGTGAGACGTGGGTAAGCCACTTGATATTGTAATTTTGCTTGACCCCCACTCGTTGCTATGAAAGTGTCGCATTTCAAGAATTCTTCCCTGAATTTCGGGTCAGGTTTTTTTATCTAAGACTCCCATGCGCCTCAAAAGCCTTGAAATGATAGGTTTTAAGTCCTTCGCCCAGAGGACTTTGGTCGAATTTAATCCCGGAATCACAGCGGTGGTTGGACCAAACGGATGCGGGAAGTCCAATATCGTGGATGCCTTGCGATGGGCTATGGGCGAGCAGAGTGCGCGCCACCTTCGAGGGCATCAGATGGAGGACGTCGTTTTCAACGGCAGCGATAGCTTACCTCCCACCGGAATGGCTGAGGTATCAATAACGTTTGACAATGAGGAGGGCCGAGGCCCGGCTGAATACAGCAATTTCACTGAAATCATGATAACTCGCAGGCTCTTTCGTTCGGGCGAATCTGAGTACGCTATTAATAAGATCCCATGTCGCTTGAAAGATGTAATCGAGTTGTTTCTGGGTACCGGGGTTGGCAGTAAAGCCTATTCCATCGTCGAGCAGGGGCGCGTCGACGAGCTGGTAAACTCGAAACCTGAAGAACGGCGTGTCCTCATCGAGGAAGCCGCTGGCACGAGCAAATACAAGGGCCGCAAGCTTGTCGCGGAGCGGAAGCTCGAACGAACCCAGCAAAACCTCCTACGGGTCACCGATATCGTTCGGGAAATTGAGCGCCAGATCCGTACGATGGAGCTCCAGGCAAAAAAGGCCGAACGCTATCGCGCCTTGAAGACAGAGTTGCGGAGTAAAGATCTCGCTTATGCCGCCATTCAAAAACTGGCATTTAACCAAGAGATTGCTGAGGCGGAAGCGAGTCTGGCGGACGTGGAAAATCGCTTAACCGGAAATCTCGCCGCATTGCATGCGAAAGAAGCAGAGAGCGAAGCGATTCGCCTCTCATTGATGGAAGCGGATAAAGAGATCGGTACCCAACAAGAAGACGTTTATCAACACAAAGTACAAATCCAGGCGGAGGAGCAGCGAATCGATTTCTACAGGAAAGATCTTGCTCAACTCAGCCAGACCGACAGTGAGGCTCGCGCTTCGTTAGCCCAGCTCGAGGACAAGCTAAAGACCCTGGTCCAAGAAATCGAAGAATTGAATAAGGCCAAAGAAAGCTTCGTCCAACTTTCACTTTTCGAGGAAGGTTTTCTACGGGAGAAAGAAGTAGAGCTGGACGAGATCCAGGCTCAAATCCAATCGCTGCAGTCGGGAATGGATGGCGAAAAGGAAGCGCTCATCGAAGCCGCCAACCAGATCGCCTATCTAAAAAACGACGCCACCGCAAAGGAAAAAAGGCGCGCGGAGATCGACAAGGAAATGGCAAGAAGCCAGGAGGAACACTCGGCGGCGGCGAAGTCGTTGGAGCTTTGCGAGCAGAAGCTAAGCGACACAGGAAAAACCCTGGCCGCAGCTCTCGAGCAGGCACGCGAGCGAGCTATCGATGCTGCGCAAGTGACTGCGTCCCTCCACACGTTGGGCAAAGCCAAAGAGGATCAAGCGCGAAAGGTCGATGGGCTGAAAGAGCAAATTCAAGAAGCCCGTTCGCGATTGATTTCGTTAGAAGATTTACAAAGAAACTATGAGGGTTGCCAGGAAGGCGTTCGTGCCATCATGCTGAAGCGGCGGCAGGAGGCTACGCCCAACGGAATCTATGGGCTGGTCGCTGAAGTGATTGAGGCTCCTGAATCCTATGAAAAGGCTCTGACTGCTGTTTTAGGGGATCGTCTGCAATACGTCATCGTGAAAGGACATGAAGAAGGAATAGAAGCAATTGAATATCTCAAGCGGGAGGTTTCCGGCCGAGGCAGCTTCATCCCGCTCCGACTATCACGCAAACAGCATCGCGCGCTCCCTTTAGGGGAAGCTGAGGTTGTCGCGCCTCTCCTCGAAATGATCTCAGTCAAAGAAGGCTACCGCGATGTGGCTGAGTATTTGCTGTCGGATGTTTTGGTCGTCAAAGATTTGAAAGCCGGATTGGCACTTTGGAATCGGAACGGCTTCTACAGCACGCTCGTCACCCACGATGGGGAAGTGATCGATCCCATGGGCATTGTCACCGGCGGCAGCGGCGCGTCCCTCGAAGGAAGTGTTGTAACTCAAAGACGACGTATTAGGGAGCTAAGGACTCTCCTGATCGAGTTTGAAGCTCAGCTTCGCGTCGAGGAACTGGAAATCCAAAAACTCAAAGAAGAGCTAGAGCAGACCGAAACCAAGAAATCTCTTCTGGGAGCCGAAATCCATCGGCTCGAACTGGAGCGCGTGCGCCTTGACCATGAGAATTTATCTGCCGACCAAGAATTTGCCCGTCTTACGCAAACCGTCGAAGCGCTGGTTCAAGAACGGAGCGACGTTGCCACGGCCCTCCACCTGCTTAAGGAAGAAATCCAGAAGTGTCACAGCGTTGCTCAGGCCCGCTTAAAAGAAAAAACTGAGCGAGAGCATTCTCTCCTTGAGAAGCAAAACGAGTTGATCGAACTCAAGAAGGCCGAGGAGGCTCTTGGCGAGGCCGTTACCCACTCGCGGGTTCGAAACGCCGCTTTGGTTGAGAAGCGGGAGAATACCCATCTTAACCTTGAGAACCGCTTAAAACTGCAGGCCGAGACTGCAGCACAGACCAGTTGTCGGCAGACACAGATCCATGAGATCCAAGTCCGCAGCGCTGAGCTCGCAAATTCGCTCGTCGAGGCGCAAGAATCTCTCCAGGTTGGGCGGGCCCATTTACAAAAACTGGAAAATCGGCTCATGGGGGATCGGCAAAGATACAAAACCATTTCTAAAAATCTCGCAGAGGTTGAAGAGTCAATCAAAGAGCTTCGGCCTCTGGGGGAGGCATACCAGGAAGAAAAAACTCGAGTCCAACTAGTCTTGGCGGAAAAACGCCTTAACCTTCAGCATCTGGCCGACAATATTCGTGAGAAGTACGAAGTCGAACTGAGCGAGGTCCAGCTCACATTTCCCGGAAAGGAACCGTCGACAGAGGAGTTGCTCGCGGATATCGACGAATTGCGCGGCCGCTTGGATCGCATAGGCGAGGTGAATCTGGCAGCCATAGGTGAGTACGAGGAGCTCACAACCCGGTTCCAATTTATGAACCAGCAGAAGGAGGATTTGGATAAATCCATCGCCGACTTGCAACAGACCATTATCAAGCTGAACCGGGTCTGCCGCCTCCGTTTCAAAGACAGCTTCGAAGAAATCAACGAAAAGTTCCAGTCCGTTTTTCCGCGACTCTTCAGAGGCGGCAAGGCGAAATTGGTTTTGACCGACGAGAATGATTACCTGGAAACCGGGGTGGAAATCGTTGTTCAGCCGCCGGGAAAGAAACTGCAGTCCATCACGCTGCTGTCGGGCGGTGAGAAAGCGCTCACCGCGGTCAGCCTGCTTTTCGCGATCTTCTTGACGAAGCCGAGCCCATTCTGCTTTCTTGACGAAGTCGATGCTCCGTTGGATGACGCAAACATTGATCGGTTCAACGAGATGATCGATGAGATGAGCCGATTTTCCCAATTCGTCCTGGTCACGCACAACAAAAAAACCATGCAGGCTGCCGAAGTGCTTTACGGTATCACGATGGCGGAACCAGGCGTCTCTAAGGTCGTGTCAGTGCGGATGAATTAGCCTCATCGCGCCTCTGAACCGAACCGTCCTACCCCATCGCTCACGCCCTAAAAATCTGAAACAATATTGAAATGGAAGGCAGTTCTTTTTTTCAAAGGCTAAGGCATGGTCTTACTAAGAGCCGTGAGAACTGGGCGCAAAAAATGGGCGCCTTGTTTCAAAATCGGAGCTGGGATGAAGATTCGCTCCAAGCTATGGAGGAAAATCTGATCGCCGGAGACGTGGGGGTAAAAGCGACGCAGAAACTCATGGACCTCCTCCGTAGCCAGTCGCGCCGCGACGCGGAAGATGCGGGTCAAGAGATGTCGTCGCGATTAAAAGAGTCGATGATGCAGATCCTCCAGCCGGCTACAGCAACTCCAAGGCGATCTCCCCTTTCAGTGCGTCCCTGGGTAGTCGTTTTCTTGGGTGTGAATGGCGTTGGCAAAACGACAACGATCGGCAAGCTTGCCGCTCAATACCGTTCGGCGGGCAAAAAAGTGCTGTTGGTGGCGGCCGACACTTTCCGCGCCGCTGCGATCGAACAACTCGATGCCTGGGGCGACAAAGCCGGTGTCGAAGTCGTCAAGCATCGCGCCGGCTCCGATCCATCCGCTGTCGTCTATGATGGCATGCAGGCGGCGAAAAGCCGCGGGGTTGATGCGCTGCTAATCGACACGGCGGGCCGTCTCCACACCAAGCTTCATTTGGTCGAGGAGTTGAAAAAAATCCGGCGCGTAATCAGCCGAGAACTATCCGATGCCCCCCATGAAACCCTTTTGGTCCTGGACGCAACAACGGGACAGAACGGACTGCAGCAAGCACGCGTATTCAAGGAGGCAACGAACATCACGGGGATTGTGTTAACGAAGTTGGATGGTACGGCAAAAGGCGGCGTCATCGTCAGTATTCAGGAGGAGCTTGGTGTGCCGGTCCAATATGTTGGAATGGGAGAAGATGTGGCGGATTTACAACCTTTTGATGCGGCTCAGTTTGTGCAGGCTCTCTTTGATAAATAGCGACGAGCCAAGCAAACGCAAGCTCTTCGTGTTGACTTCCCCGCAACCGGGCATTAAGCTTGGAACGTACGGCGCCAAAAGGACGCGCCGCTAAGAGACAATGAACAATCCGCAAGAGAATAACACCAAAGTGGATCTGGCCCTGACCTCCAACGCTGTTCAGCAGGTCAAAAATCTATTGTCTCGTGATAAGCTTCAAGATCACGGGCTGCGGGTCGCAGTATCCGATGGTGGCTGCTCGGGCTTTTCTTACAAACTGAGTTTCGAAAAGGAGCAGAGGCCAGACGACACAGTTCTAGAGTGGGACGGCCTCAAAGTCTACGTGGACCCATCGAGTGCTCTCTATCTGAAGGGCACAGTCATTGATTTCGTCTCTGGCATCTACGGCGGCGGTTTCAAATTCACCAACCCAAACGCCACCGGCACTTGCGGCTGCGGCACTTCGTTCTCCGCCTAATTTCACAGCCAACCCCTGTTTTCTATGCCCGCCAGGTCTACGGGTGGGGCACCTGGCTTAAGTCATCCATCCCAGGCTGCCTTTCGTTTACCCTTGAGCTTTGACAGGTTCGTTCCATCTTGCTAACGAAAACAATAACGGTTCGCGGAGAGTTCATTGAAAGCGGTTCGAATCCACGGGCACGGCGGTATCGATCAGCTGCGATACGAAGACGCACCGGAGCCTCAAGGTGCTTTTTCGGAGGAAGCGATCGTCAAGCTCAAAGCGGCGTCGGTGAATCATGTCGATATCTCGACACGGCGTGGTCTCACCGGAGCGGAGGTGTCCTTGCCGCACATCCTCGGCGGAGATGGTTCGGGCGTTGTAACCGAAGTTGGCCAGCTCGTAAAAAATGTGAAGACGGGGGATGCCGTATGTCTCTATCCTCCGATTGGCTGCGGCCGATGCGAATTCTGTATCAGTGAGCGCGAGTTCATGTGTATTCAGCTGCACGCCCTGGGAGAACAGGAGAACGGGACCTATGCTGAGTACGTGCGAGTTCCCGCACGAAATTGTTTCCCTATTCCCACGGCTCTTTCCTTCGAAGAAGCCGCGGCGTTTCCCCTGGTCTATCTGACTCTCTGGAGAATGCTCGTGACCAACGCAAAACTCAAGCCGGGCGAGCATATTCTTATTGTTGGCATCGGCGGCGGAATAGGTTCGGCTGCTTTGCAAGTCGCCGCCCATATGGGTACTCATGTTTTTGTTACCTCCAGCAGCGATACGAAAATCGCCAGGGCTAAAGAGCTTGGCGCCAGATATGGCATTAATTACAACAAAGCCGACTTCGCGAAAGAAGTGCGACAGTTGACCGCAAAGCGCGGCGTCGATGTTGTCGTGGATTGCGTGGGTGGCGAGACTTGGATGCAGAGTCTCGCGTGCCTCGCCAGAGGGGGCCGGTTAGTTACCTGTGGTGCAACCGCTGGAGCCAATCCGCGGACGGATATCCGGCGGATTTTCTGGAATCATCTAAAGATATTCGGCTCGAGTTTCGGAACTCGGGCAGAGTTCAGACAAGTGTTAAATTTCATGCAATTTAGCCGGACAAAACCGGTCATCGACCAAATTTTTCACCTGCGAGACGCGGCCATGGCCCAAACGCGCATGGAAGAGGGCAAACAATTCGGCAAGATCGTCTTGCGCATGGACGGCTGAAGATTTTTCCTAGGTCGCGTCCTACGGATTGCGACTCAGCGGCAATCGTGCCAATCTCGTAAATCACTTAGCGAACATGCGAGTTATCGGGGGAAACGCGCGAGGCCGTCGCCTGAAGGCGCCCAAAGGACAGAAGATTCGTCCCACGGCCGCAAGGGTCAAAGAAGCGCTTTTTAACATTCTTCCGCACGATCTTTCCGGGCTCAAGGTCTTGGATCTCTATGCGGGGACTGGAAATGTAACCATCGAAGCTCTGAGTCGCGGCGCAGAAAAAGCGATTTTGGTCGACTCGTCGGTGGAATCGGGCAAGGCCATTCGGGAGAATTTGCGGCGACTTGATCTTGTCGGTCGGACGAAAGTATGGATCACTCCCGTAACCCGAGCGGTCCGGCTGCTGGCGAAGCGTAACGAAACGTTCGACATCATTTTCCTCGACCCGCCCTATAGACGAAGGCTTTTGGAAACGACATTGAAACTCATTGCGCAGGGCAGTTTGTTGCCCGAATCTGGGCTTTTGATCGCCGAGCACAGCGTTCGAGACCCAGTCGAGGAACGTTATGCCTCTCTCGTGTTGCAGGATCAGCGACGCTACGGCGATACTATGCTCTCTTTTTTCAACCGGCAAATTAGAACTCCCTAATGAGGACTGGATCGACCATGGCGCAGAACAACGTCGCGATTTATCCCGGTTCGTTCGATCCAATGACCAATGGGCACGTGGATCTGGTAAAGCGCACGCTGCGTGTTTTCGATCGGGTCATCGTTGCGATCGCTACGAATCCAGGTAAAGATAGTTCTCTATTTACTTTGGAAGAGCGGCTCCAAATGGTCCGGGAGGTATTCAAGGGACTTAAAGGTCGTGTTCAAGCGGACTCCTTTGGAGGCCTGCTGGTGGATTACGCCGAGCGTAAAGGCGCTACTGTGATTATCCGCGGACTACGGGCGGTGTCCGATTTTGAATATGAATTTCAGATGGCGATGATGAACCACCGCCTGAAACCTAAGCTCGACACTTTTTTCATGATGACCGGCGAGTCCGAGTTCTACACAAGCTCCCGCCTCGTCAAAGAAGTCGTCAGTTTGGGCGGTGACGTCTCCGGACTCGTCCCGGCTAACGTTCTAAAGAACCTTAAACGCAAACTTGGTCGCTAAGGACGACCCGAATGACAAAACTCGCTGAAAGAACCAAAGGCATCAAGCCTTCCGTGACTCTGGCCATTGCCGCCAAAGCGGGCAAGCTTCGGTCCGAAGGAATCGATGTCGTCAATTTCTCGGCCGGCGAGCCCGATTTCGACACCCCAGAACATATCAAAGCGGCGGCCGTAGAGGCTTTACGAAAGGGTATGACCAAGTACACGGACGTCAAAGGCATCGACCCACTACGTGAAGCGATCACTCAAAAATATCAACGTGAGTACGGATTGGCTTACCGCAAAGAGGATGTTTTGGTCAGCTGCGGAGCAAAACACTCCCTGTACAATCTGTTTCAGGCCGTCGTCGGGCCCGAAGATGAGGTTGTCATACCGGCCCCCTACTGGGTGAGTTATTCGGACATGGCCCTCCTGGCGGGGGGTG
>OCZV010000760.1_pt1 | contig 11510 bp, 8 predicted proteins | sample 1539051 | NCBI WGS metagenome assembly OCZV01 (sample SAMEA3113581, study PRJEB22503) | soil metagenome
GCCTCGGGAATCGTTATAGGCCACGACTATCTGTTGGGGGTTATCCGGGTTAGCCGTACTGAATGTCTCCGACTGGGTAATGTTGGGAAAGCTCTCGGTGCCGGTGATCAGGTTGACATCCGCAGCGCCATACGCCAGAGGCGATGGCAGCAGTTCTCGCGCGAACTGGGAGAACGCGGCCGCCGGGGCAGGTTTACCTCCCTGTGCCTCGCCGCAGAAAATCATGATGGCTCCGGCCCGCATGTTTTCTTGCATGTCGATGCCCAGCCGTTCAATGCGGGAACAGTCAAATCCGGCAGGGACCAGAGGATCAATGGACTTGCCGGAAATGTTATACTTCTGCTGCGGCTGATTATACTTTTGCTGTGCTTGGGCGGAGAACGTGCCAAAACCCAGCAGCGCCAAAAAGACGCCGGCCAGGACAATGAACAGACCGATTAAAACGCGCAGATTAAAGAAGGCAATCGGGAAGCGGATTTCTTTTTCATGAGATGGGAATGATGGAGATGAATTTTTGGGCTGAGGACTGAGCCGACGGTTTTAGCTGAAATGCAAAAAGCGTGTCAAAACTTTTCCTCTTTTTTTCACGATTTTTTATTTTACCCGCGTTGCGCGGCAGCAGCCGAAGTCAAAAGGCGCCAATGCGCTCCCAATTGAACCGGACGCGTTTCACGAGTTTTTTGTGGTGCGCCGGGTTTATCGGATGCGCGAATGGATGACAAGCTTTTTTAAAGATCTTTTGGAGAGCCGCAGATCCAAGACACGAATTTCACGAATTCGCACTAATTGGATCCATTGAAAGGGCCCCATGGGATTCGGGGCAATTCGTGTAATTGGTGTCTCTGGTTTTCGGCAAAAATGGTAAGGGAGCTGTTACTATTTTGCGCAAGCTGGCCGTGGGATGCCGCTTGGGGCTCGAATGCGCAACAGATTCTTGCGCTTTTGGCGATTGCTTTTGGCATTGTCTTCAGCCGCCTTCGCTCGGGCTACGGCGCGCCAGGGGAGAAGCCGATCCACCTCTCGCAAGCGAGCACGCTTGCGCCGCTTTAGCCGCCTCCGGCACGAACCGCTTTGAACGTGCCGAGCTTTGATGGTCTGTCGCCGACGAGGGGGGAGAATTCCACTTCGCCCGTGATCAAGCTCTCCGTTTCAAATTTTCCTTTACACACCAATATTCCCGCATCGCGCCCGACGTTGCCGATTGGAAATTCAACCGCGCCCGAGAACGTCACGGCGCTTCCCTCGCCTTGAGCCCACTTGGCCTCCGAAGACTTGGCTCCTTCCCAGAAGTCCAATCTCGGGTCCAGCAGCAGCAAAGACCCTTTTCCGGCGCCTTGAGCGTCAAAGCGCAGCGAACGATGGTCGCCATTCGCAAAGGTGATCTCCACATTCCATCTGCCGATCAAGTTCATGGACTGCGCCTGACTCAAGCGGACGCAGGATATTTGGAAGATCAACCCGCAAAAAATGGCGAAGGAAACACGAAGCCAGAATGACGAAGAAGCCATATGGCGATTGTTCATCATTTGAAAGTAACCACGAATCGGCCTTCGCGCCAGCCGCCGCCTTCGCGTAAAGCTACGGTGAGCCAGGGGCTACGGCGCGGCAGATTAACACCAATAACACTAATTATTCGTGTCCATTCGTGTCCATTCGTGGTTTGCTTCGGCTCATTTTCCCACTTTTTCGATTCCTTAACTTTTGTTTCGGATTTCGATATTCGAATTTCGGATTTTCAAAATGATTTCGCGGAAGCAGATTCGTCCTTTTCAAGCCGAGCTGCTCTGCGCCAGCCTCGTCTTTGTCGTTACACTTTTGCTTTATGGCTGGACGCTCGCTCCAACGGTCACTTTGACTGACAGCGGGGAGTTGATCGTGGTCGCCAATGGCCTTGGGGTCGCACATCCACCTGGCTTTCCGCTCTGGATCATTCTTGCCCATCTCGCGTCGCTCGCGCCTCTCGGAAATGTTGCGGTGCGCATCAATTTTGCTTCCGCCTTCTTCGCTGCGCTCGCATCGGCAATGCTCACTCTTGCCGTGGCAGAATTAATGATTGCCGCTTCCTATCTCGCCACGCCAAAGCGAAGAGGAAAGCGTGCGCAGCGGAGTAAGACGGCTGCGTCCTACGGCGCGTGGGGAGAGAGGGAGGATGATTCGGGGCTCGGCCGACTCCTGGTGCTTGCGCCTGCGATCGGCGCGGGCCTGCTGATGGGATTTTCTCGGACGCTTTGGTCTTACGCGACGATCGCCGAGGTCTATACTCTCAACACGCTGCTCATCATCCTTATTTTCTTTTTGATGCTTCGATGGCGGCGGGGCATCATCGCAAACAGAAGGCGTGTGGGCGCGCCCGCGGAGGGTTGGCAGGGTACATCCGTAGCGCACGACGTTTTTCTTTATGCCGCTGCGCTCGTATTCGGCCTCGCGCTGGGGGTCCATCACGTCACCGTGGCGCTAACGCTTCCAGCTCTGGCTGTCATCGTTTACAGAACGGAAGGCCTGCGATTCTTCAAGAGCAGACGCCTGATATATGCTGCATTGATCTCGGCTGGCGCTCTGGTGGCGATTTACGCCTACCTGCCGTTTGCAGCGGCGCATGCGCCGATCATTAACTGGGGCGATCCTCGCTCGCTGCAAGAAATCTGGTGGCACGTCACCGGCCGGCAATATCAGGTGTTCCTCTCCTTTACCCCGGGAATAATGGGAGAGCAGTCTCTGGAATTCTTCAGGATGCTCGTGCGCGAATTCGGTTTGCCTTGGCTGCCATTGGCGCTCGCCTTCGCTTTCGCGGGTTTCGCCAGCGCTTTCAAACGCGATCGGACAACTTTTTGGTTTCTCGTATGCGTGATCATTGCTGATCTGGCTTATGCGTTCAGCTACGAAATCGCCGAGGATAAGGATGCATATTATCTGCCCGCATTCTTTGCGATCGCGATTGCCGCTGGGTTCGGCATCCGTTGGTTGATTCAGTTGCCTGTCTCCAAGCCGATGCTGATTGGGAGGCATTCCCTCATCGCTGCAATCGCCGTCCTGCTCCTGGTCACGATCGAAATCACCGGCAACTGGCCATTCAATAATCGCAGGCACTACTTCATTGCGCACGATTATGTGGAAAATCTCTTCAGCGCGATCGAGCTCGGCGGCCTCATACTAACGTCCGACTGGCAGGTCGCATCGCCAATGCTCTATGCGCAAGAGGTGGAACAACGCCGGCGCGACGTGAAAGTTGTGGACATCAATCTCCTGCGACGTTCGTGGTATTTTGATTACCTCGGGCGCGCTTACCCTGGTTTGATCGAGCGGTCGCGCGATAAGATTGATGCCTTCGTCGCGAATCTAAAAGAGTGGGAGCGCGATCCTCGAGCGTTTGCCATCAGCGAGGCGCTTACTCGAAGGATCAGCGCGGCATTTGAGGAGATGATTCGGTCAATGGTGACGAACGAGAATCGTGTCGGGCCGGTTTACGTTACGAAAGACGTGCTTTTTAGCGGCGAACAAGGCCGGGAACTGTCCACGTGGCTCACTCAAAGCTATCAACTTGTTCCCCGAGGGCTCGTTTTCAATCTGGCGACCGACCGGAGCTTTCATGACTCGCCTGACGTGGGCCTGCAGACTCGTGGCCTGGCTGACGGCACCCTGCGCTTTGAGAAAGATGACGTGGTAAACCTCAAGGTCCTGCCCGTTTACACGACCATGCTCACCAATCGTGGACGGTATCTCGCTGCATTCAATCAGCACGAGCGCGCCGTTGCTCTCTTTAAGCAGGCGCTCGCGCTCGACCCCGAGCTGGCCGCCGCGCGACAGGGGCTTGCGGAAAGTACAGCTAAACTGCCCGGCAGATAACAATAGCGGAGCGCAACGAGGCGATTCGAGTCGGTTAAAGCGGCAACTCGCCACGGAGAAAGCCGAGGCGTCTTTAACATTGAACGTCGAACGTACAACATCGAACATCGAACATCCGATGAGAATTCTCATGATCAGCGCGGAAGGTCCGCCATTGCAGCGCGCGGGAGCGCTAATTGACGTGATGGATGCACTGCCGCGAGAGCTCCGCAAGCGCGGGCACCAGGTCAGCGTGACCCTGCCGTATTATCGTGAAATTCGAGAGAAATCGAAATTTAAAGCAAAGAAAACCGGCATCGCGGTCGATGTGCGGGTTGGGGATAAAACCTATGTTGCCGATTACTTCGAGGCGCGAAGCGCAGGCGGAGTGCAGCTGTTTCTGATTCGCTGCGACGAGTTTTTTGATCGGCCGGGAATTTACGGTGAGCATGGCCAGCTGTACGAAGATAACGCGGCGCGGTTTATCTTTTTTTGCAAGGCGGCGCTGGAACTCGCCCGGCGATTGACGCCGGCGTTGCAAATTCTACACGTGCACGATTGGGCAGCCGCGCTGGCGCCGGTGTTTGTGCGCGCGCACAATCTGCCGTTCGCAACCGTGCTGACAATCCATCACGTCGCTGATCAGGGCAGTTTCTGGGGACTGGATTTCAATCTCACAAATCTGCCGGAACGATTTTTCACCCTGCATGGCGTCGAATTTTTTGGACGGCTGAATTTTCTCAAAGGTGGAATTCTCTACGCCGACAGGATCACAACCGTGAGCGAACATTACCGGCGCGAAATATCCCGCCCTGGCGGGACGGGCGGTCACGGTCTTGACGTGGTGCTGCGCGAAAATGCGCATCGGTTGAGGGCAATCTTGCACGGGGCGGATTACACACGATGGAACCCGGCCTCCGATGTTTTGCTCCCGGCGCAGTATGACGCGAGAAGGCTGCGGGGAAAACAGGCCTGTCGTGACGCGTTGTTGAAAGAAATGAAACTCGCGCCTGCGCCGCACGGTCCAGTCTTTGGCATGGTGACCCGGGTCGTTGAGGAAAAGGGCTTCGAGGTTCTTATGCCGCTTCTCGATCGGCTACTGTGGGATGACGTCCGTCTGATTATTCTGGGCGAAGGCGACCCGGCCTATGAAACCGCGCTCGCCATCGCCGCGAGAAAATTTCCGGACAAGTTCGCGTATCAAAAGGATTACGACGAAAAACTCGCGCATCTGATTGAGGCAGGCATGGATATCAGCCTGATTCCGTCGCGCTTCGAACCGGCTGGTTTGAGGGCCATGTACGACCTGCGATATGGCGCTCTCCCGGCGGCGCGAGCTACCGGCGGCATCCAGGAAATCATCGAGGATTACGATCCTACCACGGAGCGGGGTTATGGTTTTCTCTGTTATGAATATTCAAGCGAGGCTTTCTGGGATACGATCAAACGCGCACGAGAGACTTTTCGCAATCGGGAAACGTGGGTGAAACTGATGAAACGGGCAATGGCGCGCAATTTTTCGTGGAATGCGTCGGCACGGCGCTACGAAGAGCTTTATCGAGAACTCGTTGGGGCAACCGACGAAGTGGCGGCGTAGCTGCGGCGAGTGTAAGCGTTTCGGCAGCGGCGCGAGCCGATCCAAAAGTTTTTTTTGTTTTTGCGAATGGCATCCCGCCAAGGGCGGGATAATTTCAAGTGTGCGCCAATATCATGATCTCCTCCGGCTTGTTCTGGAGCGAGGCCGGCCGCGCAGCGATCGCACCGGCACCGGCACATTATCAATCTTCGGCGCACAGACGCGGTTCGATTTGCGAGAGAAATTTCCGTTATTGACGACGAAAAAGCTCCACATCAAATCGATTATTTACGAGTTGCTTTGGTTTTTACGCGGCGACACCAATGTTCGTTATCTCAACGAACACGGCGTCACTATTTGGGACGAATGGGCTGACGAACATGGCGATCTGGGCCGGGTTTACGGCGCGCAATGGCGCGATTGGCGCGGCGCGAACGATGCGCGTGTGGATCAGATCGAAAACGTGATCGCGCAAATTAAATCGAATCCGCAGAGCCGGCGCCTGATCGTGAGCGCATGGAATCCGGCTGAGATAGACAAAATGGCGTTGCCGCCGTGTCATGTTCTATTCCAATTTCACGTGCAAGACGGCGAATTGAGTTGCCAGCTTTATCAGCGGAGCGCGGATCTCTTTCTCGGCGTCCCATTTAACATCGCCTCATATTCGCTCCTCACATTAATGATCGCTCAGGTATGCGATTTAAAGCCTGGGGAATTCGTTCACACATTCGGCGATTTGCATCTGTACCGGAACCATCTCGAGCAAGCGCGCGAACAACTTTCTCGCGACTGTCTACCGTTGCCGCGGGTGAAACTGAACTCTGCGATCAAAGACCTTTGCGACTTCAAATTTGAAGATTTCGAACTCATCGGCTACGACCCGCATCCATCGATTAAGGCTCCCATTGCAGTGTAAACGCTGGGAGTGCTGGGGAGCACAAGCTGCCAGCCTGTGCTCCCCGGAACAGCAGACTCAGCGCCTCGCGACTTTCGCGCGCCGCGTGGGTTGAACTTTCTGTGAGAATCGTCTTTTTTCTGCCGGTTTTTATCTGCGCAGCCGGGTCAATCCTGGCCGAAACATCAGTCGAAATCGATTTGGAGGAACAGACCGCTTATCTTCTCAAAAACGGGTGGCCGGTGCTGGCATCGCCGATCTCGAGCGGACGTTCAGGGCATCTCACTAAAACCGGTGTGTTCAAGATCATCGAGAAGGAACGAACTCATTACTCCAGCATGTATGGCAAAATTGTCGATGCGCGCGGAAACACCATCGTGGGTGACGCGGATGCGGACATGCAGGTCCCTCGGGGAGGAAAATTTGTCCCGGCGCCGATGCATTACTTTATGCGATTCCACGGAGCGGACGGGCTGCATGCCGGATATCTGCCGGGCTACCCTGCTTCGCACGGCTGTGTCCGCATGCCCCAGCAATACGCAATTGCGTTTTTCAATTCCGTCAGTGTCGGAACCCCAGTCACTGTTTTTGGCAGAACATCAGTCGGGCGTTATTTGAGTCAATCGGAATCCAGGTTTCCAAGAGGTCGCAATCGATTGGCAGGCCCCCGCTACGATTCACGTTTTGATCCGCGCTTTGCGCCGCCGCCGCCACCATTTTGGTGGCGATGAATTAATTAGATATTACGGTCGCTGGGCGGGCGACTTATCGACGTTCGCGCTGGCCGTCTTGGGTCCGCGCGAAAGATCGACAAGATCGGCCAGGATGCTCAATGCCTCATCCCGAGCGGGATCGATGGCTGGTTCTTTCGTGCCGTCTCCGCCTGCACCAGCGATCAAATCCGTGTCTGCATCCGGCGCGGCGGATTCAGGGTCAACCTTTGGCGCAACTCCGTTCTTCTTCGCCTCGGCCGCTTTTCCGGGATACATGATCAATTGGAGATTCGGCTTGTCCACCGTGTCGAGGGTAAGGCGATAGATGCGCGGTTCTTCCTGGTTCCGGGCCAGACGCTCTTTCGAACGCAATTCTTTGCGCAGCTTATCGTCCGCAACTTCCTTCTTCCGGAAATCTTCGTTCAGTGAAATGCGATTATCGTCCAGCTTGTGACGCAAGCGGTCGATGTCCTCCATCACGTAGTGAAATTCAGGATCGTTCTTAATGCGCTCTTCTGAGCGTATCTTCAATTGATCGATAAACAGGGAATGCGTGTCGGACCACTTCGTATATTTAGCCTTTGGCACTCCGTCGTAGGGCAGCGGCCTTTTCAACGCGCTCTCACCAAATTCGGGCAGGTCACTCAAGCTCGGCAGCACAATATCGGAGGCCACCCCGTGAAGCTGGGTCGAGCCGCCAGCGACGCGATAGAACTTCTGAATGGTCAACTTCAACGCTCCGTCCTCGTCGGACTGGCTCCCAAGCAGCGATGCGAACCGGCCAATGGGGAGAATCGTCTGAACCGTTCCTTTGCCGAACGTGTTCTTGTCGCCGACAATCACCGCGCGTCCGTAATCCTGGAGAGCTGCCGCAAAAATCTCGCTCGCCGAGGCGCTTTGCCGGCTGATCAAAACCACCATTGGTCCCGAATAAGCGATGCCGGGGTCCGGATTGGCGGAAATCCTAATGCTTCCGTTATAGTCTTTTGTTTGGACTATCGGGCCCGATTTCAGGAACAGCCCGGTAAGGGAGAGCGCTTCCTCCAATGAGCCACCACCGTTTCTCCGAAGATCGACAACCAGGCCGGCGATGTTTTCTTTCTTAAGCCGTTTGAGCAGCGCCAACACATCCCGGGTGGTGCTCTTCTGGTGCTTGTCCATGTCCGCGTAGAAGGAGGGAAGCGTGAGCCAGCCGAGTTTTATGGGATCACCGTTCTCATCTTTTCTGATGATGATGTCCGCCCGCGCTTCCTGATCTTTCAACTTAATTTCATCGCGCACCAGCTCGACGTTCTTCCGGCGGGACGGATCGGTTGCATCCGCGGGAATCGCGAGCAGACGCACCCGAGTGCCTTTTTTTCCGCGGATCATCTCGACGACTTTGTCGAGCCGCATCTCGCGAACATCGACAAACTCATTCTGGCCCTGGGCTACGGCAGTAATCCGGTCGCCCACTTTCAACCGCCCATCGGTTTGCGCGGGTCCGCCCGGAACAAGGCTTTCTATTTTTGCGTAGCCATCCTCCGAGCGCAGCATGGCGCCGATGCCGACCAGCGACAGGCCCATGTTAATGCTGAAGTTCTTCATGTCGGCCTTGCTCAGATACTCCGAGTGCGGGTCGTACGTTTGAGCGAGGGCGTCGAGAAAAAGCTTCATTTGCTCGTTTCTGTCCTGCTCGTGAACGTTGCGGGCGAGCCGATCATAACGGCGTCCAACCAGTTGCGGCGCGGGTTCGATCGGATGTTCGCTCATCTGTTCCTGTAACAGCTCGTTTGTGATCCGGCCGCGCCAGAGTTGATCGGCCTCCGCTTCATCTTTCGGCCAGGCCGATTTTTGGCGGCTCAGTTCAATGGTCGCGTTGCCCTTGAAGTCGATCGGTTGCTTCAAAAACTCCTTTATTTTAGCGACGCGGTCGTCAACCCGTTTTGAGTAGAGGTCGTAAATTTCGTAGGCAGGTTTTAGCGTGCCGAGAAGAACGTCGCTTGCTAGCGAGTTGCCATATTTCGCAGTGAGCTCGTCAACGTCTTTCTGGGTAAAAAATAGATGGCTGAAATCGAGCAGCTCGAGGTAGGTCTGAAGAAAGTTTCTCGAGACGTCCTCATTCAGTTTCTGCCGGGTGTAATGGCCTTCCTCCAAAAGCCGTCCCACCGACATGGCAATCGTTTCCCTCGATGCCGCGACAGCTGGCGGAACCGCGACGGCGGATACCAAAAGGATGGCGCAAAAGGCAATTGATCGCTGGAGAGATGATTTCATCGGTGAAAAAGAGGTTTCCCAAATTGGCAGATGTCAGGGCGAAACGCAAGATAATGGGACAAGATCGACATTTAGGTAGAAATATCAGACAACAGGCGCCGAGGAACATTCAATATTCGTAAGAACTCACGGCTTCAGCCGTAAACGGTCTTGCCGCACTGGGTACATGGCTTCAGGGTTGCCCGCCAATCACGCGAATAAACTGAGATCGAGTCTGGTTTTTGCGTCCATTCGCGTAATTCGCGGGCCTTGGAGTTTTCGGCAAGCGGCCGAAAACAGCACGCCAGCGGCGTGCGCACCCCGGAAAAAACGGGGCGCTGGCCGGGGCCAGCGCCCCCGGCTACAGTGAAATGCGATGATCTACGAGAGCTTTTGTGGCGGCATTTTCGAGACGAATTGCTACCTGCTTAAAACGCCGGAGGGCTGGATTCTTTTCGACGCACCCGATGGCGCTTGCGATTGGCTGGCCTCCCGGAAAATCGATCCCAAGCTTTTGCTCCTGACGCATGGCCACTTCGATCACATTCCAGACGTAGCCAAAATCAAACGCCGCTTTGGATGCCAAATCGGTTGTCATCCTTTAACGGCGCCGATGATTTCCGATCCCGAATTCTTTCGCAGTTTTGGATTTCAGCTGGAAATCGAGCCGGTCAAGCCGGACTTCTTCATTGAAGAGACGCCCACGAGAAAATTTCTCGGTCTGGAAATGCAAGTGCTGGAAGTTCCGGGACATTGTCCCGGGAGCCTTTGCTTCTTTTCCCGCGAACATAATTTACTCATCGGCGGCGATGTTCTTTTCGCCGGGAGCATCGGCCGCGGCGACCTGCCCGGCGGAGATTTCGATCTCTTGGTGGACAAGATCAGGAAAAAAATATTCCCACTCGGCGACGACGTCACGGTGCTTCCCGGTCACGGCCCGCCAACGAAAATCGGCACCGAGCGCAGAACCAATCCCTTTCTGCGCTAGGGAGCGCCCGCTTCCAGCGGCTGCGTTTGGTATCCTGATGCGGAGCAAGATTTAAAGATATCTCGGGCCCGAAACGGACTGATTTTACGCGAGCGCAAAATTAAGTCTTGACATCGCGGAGTGATTCTTGGCAAAGAGCAGGCCTATGAAGACTAAAACGACAACTCCGCTACCGCTCATCGCGTTGGGGCTAACGCTGGCCTGCTTCGGGCTTTCGCCAAAAGTGCAAGCCCAAGAGCCTGACGCCCCCGACAGCATACTTACATTTGGGAACACCTCCTTCGGCGACGGCGCGCTGGTCAGTCTGACCACCGGCGTGTGGGACACCGCTCTCGGTTTTGAGGCGCTCAATCACAACACCACCGGCCATAGCAATACCGGCACCGGCCTTCGGGCCCTGTTTTCCAATATCAACGGGAACCTCAACACCGGCCATGGCGTGCATGCGCTCAGGGGGAACGTCAACGGGCTTTTCAACAGTGCTCATGGCGCTTATACGCTCTCGAACAACGTTAGCGGCCTCCGCAATACAGCCACTGGGTACGGTGTGCTCTGGGGCAACACCGCCAACGACAATACGGGGGAGGGGTTTGGCGCTCTCTTTAAGAATACCACCGGCTTCTGCAACACGGCCATTGGTTTCAGCGCGCTCATTAACAACAGGACGGGTGCTAACAATATCGCAGTCGGCTGCAACGCTGGCATTGAGGCGACCACGGGCAGTAACAATATCTATATTGGCAATATCGGTGTGGCTGACGAGTCCAACACCATCCGAATCGGCGACCCGGCAATTCACCAAAACGTATTTTTGGGCGGAATTCCCGCAGGCGGCCTGGCGGCGATCCTGTTCGACTTCAACAACGGCGCTATCAACATTGGCGTTGGCGGCCCGGTGCCGTTCAACCAGGCGCCGCTTATTGTCGGGACAGCGATCAGCAAGACCAATGACACAACATTTACGCTCAATGCGGACGGTGTTTACCGGGTGAGCTATACGCTGCGGACGGCGCTCTTGTCGCTATTGGGTAGTGCACAGGTCCAAGTCAACGGGAGCGGTGTTGGTCCCACTGCGGCTTTAATCCTCGCAGGTTCTCCCTTGAGTGATCAGGTCACGTTCCCGGCCAACGCCGGCGACACGGTACAAGTCGTTGTCGGCGGCGCGGCGCTGACGCTTGCCACGGGCGACAATGCGACTATTAACATCGACAAAATACAGTAAAACCTGCTCGGCGGGCGCTATCTTTAGACTCGCGCAGATTTATTCGAGGCTCGCTGACG
>OCZV010000761.1_pt1 | contig 11509 bp, 12 predicted proteins | sample 1539051 | NCBI WGS metagenome assembly OCZV01 (sample SAMEA3113581, study PRJEB22503) | soil metagenome
CAAATTCTGGCAAATGCATGATTATTTGTTTGAGCATCAGAAAGCATTAGATGACTATCATTTATTGGAATATGTACAAAAAGTAGGATTGAATATTGATAAATTCAAAAAGGAAATGTCAGGACACATTTATGCTCCTCTAATAAATAAATCGCTAAAATCTGGAATTGATAGTGGTGTTGAAGGCACACCAACTTTCTTTATTAATGGACAACGTTATGAAGATTCATGGGACCTAGATACTTTATCTAGTTTCTTGACGAAGAGCTTACCCAATAGACTTTGAAGGAGAATCTTTTTGATTATCTTTTTGTAATTTCAGATCTTATCATCCAAATAGCCTTGTTAAAAAACCCGGGCTCGGGGGGATTCGGTAGAAAAACGTTCAGAAAACAGACTCGGTCAGCTATATTTTAGCAATACAAAAGTAACAGTTAACTTACAAGGCATTATCGAGGCTAGAAGCTAAGCTAGTGATCCCCGAAATAATATTCACATGATTTGCAGGTGGTTCTGTGGTCACGTAAACTAGATGCTTCTCCCCTAACGGCATCGTAATGCGTTTGATCTTTTCGTACTCTGCAAGCACGTACTTGCCCCTTCCTATCTTTGGAGCAAGCTGGCTTCTTGACTTCCAAGCATTCACTGCCATTTCAAGTGACTTTTTGCTCTCGTCTGGTGTAAGCAGATTGGTGATGCCAGGTCGATGATCGGAGTACATTATCTTGCCGTCAGGGTAACATATAGTGACCATGCGAATATTTCTGTCTAAGCTCAAGATGTCTTGGTATAGTTTTTGATAGTTCATTAACAATCTACCAATAGTACAAGACCTAGTTAAGCTTTAAACAGTCAATTTAATTAGAATGTTGCATTACTAATTATGATGATGGTCTTCCTCTCGCCTAGTATGATAAGCTGCCTTGACGCTTTCATTATCTGCAGCTTCAATAAGCCTTCCGGGTCCCAAGACAAAGTGATAATGTTCGCCGTCAGAATGTAGTGTTTTTCTATCACTTGATGGTTCTTTGGGGAATTAGAATCGATAGGCATTGGTTACTTTTGCATCTGATGGTTATTACGACTTATACCTGCCAGCTTTGGTAGATGGAAGATGATTGCTAATATTTAGGTTGATCGTATCTTTAGATATCTTTTCTGCTCTTATAATCATCATTTGTTAAATGCGATGTTATGCTGCTTTTTACCATATGTCGAGCTTTGGAGCAACTTAGCCATTGTTTCGCCCTCGCTATGGACCTCCAAGAAATGGAGATGAAAAAGTAGAGGCAGATAGAGACGGCATTAAACACCTTGAATATTTCATGAACGGAAGCTGGCGGCATAACCAAAAACAATGCAGGACCAGAGTAAATCCACAGTGTGAGAGATAGATAGACACTACGTCTACCACGTTTACATCTGAAAAAGTGGAAGACTATATAAGGTAGCCAAAAGAAGATGGCTTGATAAGAAATAAGGGCGCGAAATTCAATTTTTATTTGGATGGCCAATCAGATAAGAATATGCAAGTTATTATCGACTTTTGTTTGGTAAATATGCAGTACATCCTGTACCTAGGAGCACGTTAGCAATGAAGGCAAGTGCAATTGCTGCACTTTCATATCATTGCACAGTGTTAGGTTCCGTGCATCTTTTACACCATCGACTGTATTAAGAGTGTCATGGCAGCAAAAAACTGGAAGCTTGAAGGCGACTATTTTGAGGCATGCGATTGCGATACTGTCTGCCCATGTGTATTTTTAGGAAATCCAGACCAAGGCGAATGTAACTTAACTGTTGCGTGGCATATTGAGAAAGGGCACTTCAATGATACATCTTTGGACGGACTAAATGTAGTTGGTGTTTTCCATACTCCCGGCAACATGTGGACAGGTCCAAAGTGGAAGGCGGCATTGTACTTGGATGAGAGAGCAACCAAAGAGCAAGCAGATGCTCTAGGCAGAATATATTCAGGAAAGGCTGGAGGATTTTTTGGAGTTATAGCAGAATTCATTGGTGAATTGGCAGGTGTTCGATCAGTGCCAATCAAGTTTGAAGTAGTAGATGGCAAGAGAAGGACATTGCAGATTCCATCTGCCATTGATCTCACCATTGAAGGCATGTAGAGAGCTGACAAAACTAAAGAAGTAACTATTAGCAATGCACCAATGCTTGTAGCTCCCGGCTTTGCAGCTGTAGTAGCAAAGTCTACAAAGAATAGCTACAGCGACCATGGAATGAAGTGGGATAACTCTGGCAAGAATGGATTGTACTCTAGGTTTGCATTTGCAGCTTAGACACGATCCATGTTAGAAGATAGAAAGAGAAAAAAAGAGAAGACATCAATAGTGATCTCCCTGGATTGGGATCAGAAAGTCACGTATCCATACCGTTGGGTTCCTACTTCTGCATTAACATGGATTGTATCAGGGTGTCTGACAAACTGGAGGATATGGCATTGGCATTGCGAGACATTCCGTCCGACATCTTCGTAAGACAAGCTTAATCCAATGCTGTATCTTCCAGAATAAGAGAAATGGACCGGGTGAGAGTTGAACCCACGACCTCATTACAAGGGTTCAATTTTTCTTAAACAACCACCAATTGGTGGCTGAGCTTTAAAGTTTTGGCTTACTACGTTAAATGCTGATGACCACTGCTGCTATCATCGTTGCTGATACTACTACTGGTGTTGCCTGCACTATCGCTATCATATCCTCTCATCATGTTGTACATTTGAACCTGTTCTATGGATAAGATCTGGACTGTATCCAAGTGAGCAGATAAATGAACAGATCTAAGTTGCCCATAGAGGTCCGCGCTGTTGTCAAGCATTAACTTCAGGTTCTCTTTAGTTATTGTCTTGTTAGCAAAATCTCCATCTATATCCTGCTCAATACTGATAATTGCTGATCCTATACCCTTTGCCTTATCAGACATATTCTGGTATATGCGCTCGATTTCCATTCTTTGCCTGTCGGTCAATTGAAGCTCTGATGCCATGTCCAAAACATGGCGAGGACCAGGATAACCATTTAGTTCTGCCAGCTTTGCCATCCCTCCAAAAGCTTCACCTGTACCATTTTGAAGCAATTGAATGTCTTTATCTGAAAGTGATTTGATATCTCTCAGTTCCTGTCCTGCATACGGAGAAATTTCAGAAGAAGAACTCGCAGGTGAAGACGACGATATGCCATCAATATCATTATTGAAATGGTTCTCCATTGTATGCTGCTGCTCAGCAATTTCAGCAGTTACACTCGTAATGCCATGCGTGGAATTAAAAGTAAAAAGTATTCCAGAAGCTAGAATTGAAACTGAAACGATTACAGCTAATCCAATCTGACGTGTGATAGTCATTATGGACTTGCTATAACAAGGTAAGTATAATAATTAGATAGTGAAACCAGGGTTAGTAACTGAAAGTAGGGTTAGTAGGTAGCAAGAATGAGGTTAGAGTAGGAAGGAATAAATGCACATGCTAGGACAAGAACGCGGTTTTAAATGGGTCAAAGAAAACATCAAGCAATGTCCAATTAGCAACTCAATGGATCTTATAGGCAAAAAGTTTGCAGTCTTGATCCTTCGCAACATGATAGTATACAAGCAGACACGGTTTAACCAGTTTATGGATACTATCTATGGAATAAATCCTAAAACTTTGACTGCCAGATTACGGGAGCTTGAGCGGAAGGACCTGATCTGGAGGAAAGTATATCCAGAAGTACCACCACGAGTAGAGTATTTTCTTACTAAAAAGGGAATGACATTGAAGCCAGTGCTAGAACAGCTGGCGGCATTCTCTATACAAAACTATCCTGATCACATATTTCGCAGCAGCAAACGATAATCATAGAACTAGAAGGGTTTTGGTGGTCGCTTGGAAGGTCTGAGATAAGTCGTAGTTACCAAACGGTTGACATCAAGCTATCAATAATGGAAACAAGATTTGCAAGGCCTAGTTTACTGTAGAATTTACTAAATTATGAAAAGTCGCATCATTTACACTGGTGTAGCAGATGAAACAGAGGTTGATGGTGCGCTCCGTAACTCACTCACTATTGGCGGGGGATTGGGGATGTATGAAGAGTTAGCATCGGAGTGTGTCTCTCCAGTCAACCTCAATTCGACTAAATGATCATCATCATTAAAAAATTTCATCGTCCTAAAAGATTTAGAACAATATAGATCCCCTAGATTGCAATCGACTATTAATTTACTATTGGCAATGAATATCTAATGCATTATGCATTATCAAGCCATGTCTAGTACATCTACTACAACTACTGCCATGCCATATACAACAATAACAGAATCGGATTTGAGCAAGAGTAATAATAATAACAACCGTTATTTTGTTCTCTGCAATTCATGCTTTTGGCGCGCATCATATCTACGACATATTGGTACTCTGAGATGTCCAAGCTGCAAAACCCAGATCATAGAATTTATACCAATAAAGTCAGACGAGATGGTGTCAATTAGTAATGTGCGCTTGACAAACAGTTGTCACAATATCTCTGTATAATCGTCGCCCCTTCCAATTTGAACAATGCTTCAGTTGTCGCTATTTTTCCACAAGTGATGCAGAAGCCAGTAGACTTTTTTGTAGTGTGTATTGCAGATCTTGTCCTGTAAGGTCTTCTTAGCACTATTATTATGCCACCGTCTCCGCTATTTGCTTGATTGAATGCTCTTCTTCTTCAGCTACTACCATTGTCAGACTTGATCTGATGTTGGGAATTGCACGGATTTTCCTTACTGATTTTGCTATATCCTCTCTTGATTCCCCACTTACCTTTGCAACTATGTCATAGACTCCATACAATTGCACAGCTTCAGAAACACCAGAAATGTCAGTTATTTCATTGAGGATCGCAGGTTCTGTGCCGATGTCACAATTCAAAAAGACAAAAGCATTTAACATAATACTATATACCCGCCTCAAATATAAAAGGAAAAGGAAACTAATACCCTCTAGAACTAATCCATTTGCAGCAACAATTAATGGAGGGACTTTATGTTCACGAATCTGATGAGTTCGAGGTTACATTAGCTAGTAGATCTGGCAAATTCTATATTCTCTCTTGTGTGATTATCCGGTTCTGTCGCGACGCTCCATTTTCTTGTGAATATCAGTTACGGCATGATTAATGCATACCAACAAATAACCAAAGGAAAACAACGTCCACGCCAGTGTAGATAGGAGCCACAACGTATTTGACATAAAAAAGAAGCTAGATTGTCTCAGCCAATATTTCCTCTTGTAGTCTCTCTGCTTCCGTGCACTTTGGCTTGATCATTTGTGCAGTGTAATTGATATAAAACCCGGGCTCGGGGGAATCCGGTAGAAAAACCTTCAAAGAAAGGACTCAAACATGGATCTGACAGTATCACTGTTCTCTTTTTATATCGTCGCCAGTAAAAGGCTGATGCTATTGGCAAGGTTATTTGTAAACTGATATCAGTAGCATAAGATGCGCCCAAGGATCGCAGTGCTCTCAGAGACACTACTAATGACATGTTTAGTGAGAGGGAGTTACTGACAAAGATGATATTGATAATCATAATACAAATCGTGCCAAGTTTAAGCATCATCAGTAACCTGTGAACTCTTCAACTTTGATTCTTTCTTTTGGAATTTCTAAATCGTCTTGAAGTAAGGATTGCATAGCTTTTAACATGCCAGGAGGACCACAAATATAGAATATTGAATTATTTAGTATGTTAGTGTCTAAGTACTTCAAAATCATTGCTTTATCTATTCGCCCGTATTCTCCTTTCCAATCATTTGCAGTGGACGATGATTGTTGTTTTTCATCATTACTAATAGTATAGATAATCTTCAAATTTTTATTTATATTCGCCCAATCATCAAACTCTTCTTTGAATAAGATGTTTTCACGGTTCCTATTGGAATCGAACATTACTATTTTTAATGGCAGTTGCTTATCTGTTGCATACTTTATCATACTTCTAAAGGGTGTAACACCTATTCCGCCAGAAAGAAATACAGCAGGTTTTGAATAATCTTCATGTAATACAAATTGTCCCTCAGGACCTCTTACCTTGACTCTTGAACCTTCCTCTAAAGTTGAAAGTCTCTTTTTGTATGGTGAATCTCTGATTCTAGTGCTAAACATTATAAAATTCTCAGTTGGAGAAGAGGAAATAGTAAAATGTCTGATCGGGCCTTTGGGATCATTATAGACTCTGCCTATATCAAAAAAGGCAAATTGCCCTGCAGTATAACTTAATGAAGTTGTTTTGTCTTCTCCTTCTCCTCCTCCTTGACCATTTTGCTTACTAAATTTAAATGACGTTACATCAGTACCTTCAATTTTGTCTTTTTCTAATAGTGTTAGCTCAATCTGTGGAGGAGATTTTCCTTTACCTTGTGTCTTAATTAATATATTGTTACCATCTACCTTTACTTCATAGGCTGGCTCTGGTTCACTTGCAGGAGGGCTTGTCACCTCCCCTGTCCTTACATCAAATTTGGAATTGTGCCATGGACATTCAACTTCATATCCGTCAAGGGTGCCATCAGCTAGAGGACCACCTTCATGTGTGCAAATACTGCCTATGGCATAGAATTTTCCTTCAACATTTACTACACAGATTTTTTCACCATTGACTTCGACTTCCTTCATTTGTGAAGATTGAATATCCTTTGTATCAGCTACCTTAACAAAATCCTCACTCATGCGAAGATCATTCTAGTTATAGAGTCTGAAGTGTATATGGTTTTCCATTCAATTGAACTTCTAGAGATATTGTGAATCTACGCCTTGAGTAATTAGTTTCTATTATGGTGAGTCCATTCATTTTTATCGTGTGTGGGAGTATCTCCTTGTGGGAGTATTTCTACTTGGTCAACTATGTAAGCACCCATGTTCTTCAGCATTGGTTTTATGTCATCATAAATTTTGAAAGTTTTACTAACGGGCTGGTGGGATTCGGCAGAAAAACCTTCAGAGAACAGACCCAATTGATAACTGTCATGGAACTAAGAGTAGCTCGTTATCTAATACATTTTCCTGTCAGTTATAGATTGATATTGGTCTAGGTATCTCATCTCATGACACTATACGTACTATCATAGTAGTATTTGTATTTGCTATTCCTCTTCTTTTTTCGATTCAGATACTCTTTTGAAGGAGTTTAGAATATTTCTCTTTTGCTTAGTTTGTACAATATATGCAGGATATTGGCTGTAGTTACTATCGGGTTGCTCCTGTCGTATTCTATCACTATTCTCCACTAGAAGCCATTACTCCGACACTGCTAGCTGGTGCCTTTACAGTAGTCGCCCCAGAAGCGTACAGAAAGATGATAAAACAAAAGAAAAGGAAGTTCTAAATCGTCGCGATCTTGGCTGTTTCATGTGGTTTAGTTCTATCCCAAAATGCTCCAAGAATTACACCTAACAAAGCCCAAAACATACTCATGGTAAACCCACTTGCAATCCTAAAGCCAGTTACCAAGTCCATTGGCACATTTATTGCGTCAGGGTTTGGCGGTAATGCTATATATGCTCCTGTCATTAGAGCTGCATAGACTGCTGGAACTATCACTTTCTTTACCCGTACCTTGCTGATCTTTCTATACAAGAATGCTAGACCTAAAGCCGAAAGACCTGAAATCGCTAGATATGCAATATACAAACTCTGCCTATAATAGATAGTTTCAGGATCGCCTACTGCTGGAGGGTTTGCGGGATACTTTAAAGCAGGGATTAAGAATAAGACAAACCACATTATTCCTGCCAAAATCAATGCTTTCTTTTTGTTGTTGGAGCCAGGAAGCGAACCTCTGCTGTATGCAAATACCACTCCAAATAGCGCTGCAATTGAAGTACCTAGAATTGTGCCAGCAGCAATTTCACCACCCTTCTGCCATATACGATAATTGTTATATTCAAGCGGGTCAACAGGTTCGCCAGCTGCTATTGCGTTTTGGTTTTCAATATCGATAGCCTGGTCTATGTATGGCTCCACGACTCCAATGTTAATAGTCGCTAAAATCGTGCCCGCAATTGCGCCAGAAAGAAGTGTTATTGCAATAAAAGTCAGGGTTTTCAATTTTTTAATTCACATTCCGTAGATGTTGTGTTAGTGGCAGGGAAATCCTGCGGCATGCCTCATGTCGTGGTAGAATTCGTGCATCCACAAAGTATCAAATGCAGACTCTCCCTCTGCTATGCTAAAGAGATGTCCTTGGTCATATCCAACCATAAACACTCCAAACAGCATTACCCCGAGCAAAATGCCAACCGCTATCTTTGATACCTTGGGTACCTCTACAGTGATGTATTTACTAACAGATGCCACGTTTTCCGATGGCGGGGTGGTCGTATATAAAGTATCGGCAGGTTTATCCAACTCTGCTATTTGTCGATCCTTCCTATATCGAGAGAATAGAATAAATGTTCAATGCTTGTATCTGCAATTGGTAAGTTATAGATGCACATGCTCATCGGTGCCCTTGAAAAGGTTGCAACGAAGTATGCTCCAAGCAGGGCGCTTTCATTTGATGTAGTGCATATATTCAAAACGTTACAGCTTATAGAAAACAATGGGCATGTTAGCAGGGATCTGCTTTGTGAAGAATTGGGACTTGGAGAGGGAAGTATCAAGACTCTAATAAAGCACCTTAAGATGAATAACCTAATACAAACGAGCAATCGCGGTACAAAGATGACCAACGGGGGCAAGGCGATCTTCTCTGAACTCATTTCATCTATCCCTGCTGAAACAATTCTTCCAAGATGTTCAATTGCACTTGGTAAATTCAATCATGCAGTACTACTAAAGGAACTTAGCTATGCTGTCAGATCGGGAATAGAACAACGAGACGCTGCCATAAGAATGGGAGGCACTGGCGCAACAACACTGCTTTTCAGAGACAACAAGTTTCTAATGCCTGCTAGCGGCAGCAGAGGCCAAGACACTCTGAGAAAGGAGCAAAACATACGAGCGATATTAATTGACAAATTAAAGCCTCAAGAAGATGATTTAATAATTATAGGAAGTGCCGATATCGATAGAAAAACCGCAGAACTTGCGGCTAAAAATGCTGCGCTTTTGACGCTTGTAAATCATGAAAAGCACAATTAGATTCTGTGATGCAGTATATGCAGCATACTCTGGCATTTTCATAATTTCATTGATCATGTTGGGAAGGATTATGGACAAGAAGAGCCAGACAGGTATGAGATCATAGGCTCGATAGTTGCTATCGTATGAGCTGCGGTCATCATCTACACTCCAAGATAGATAGATAGCATCTTGAAGATTTTTATTTTAAAGTATGTCTCTGGTAACGTATGGAAATAAGATGTGCCGACTGTGGCTGCCTGCCTTCTGAATGTAAGGCTAGCCCTTCGTCTACGGAATGTTCCAACTGTACATGGAGAGAATGTTGCTGCTGGCAGGCTGCTGCGGTGCATCACTAGCAAGCTCATAAGCATACCACAGGTCTTAAACGGTCATCAATTGGTACTGCTCAGCCTAAACAAATACTTGCATCAAATCGATAACAACGACACAGATATGCGCCAGCTATTTGATAATGGTCTGAATGCACTAAAGTCCTATGCGCTGCTCTATGACAACGGCTATAATTATTCGTTCTATGACAGGCTCGGAGGACTTGCGAAGGGATATCACAAGACACATATCATCAATTTTCAAAAGCTGTATGATATCACAGGGGATATTGAGTGGTTAAAGATTAAGAAAGTGTTTGAGGAATAGCATAATTATAATGATTGTCCTGTTCCTTTGGTACTCTATTGGACTCACTATCTGATAGGCATGCAACAGTTAGGCCTCAGTAAGAAGAGAAGGATAGAACAATCCCGTCAATAAGGATTCATTCAAATCACTGCTAGTTCTGTCTAAGCAAAGATACTCAACTATACAGAAAATAACTGAGAAAAAATAGGGGATGTACGAACTCTAATAGGGAGAGGTACCAATTTGTCTCATTTTTGCTGGACTAGGCAATTGTTATTGCAGTCTGGTCTACTGCTATATAGCAGTACCAACAGTCTTTAGTCTAACTTAGTCAAATCGTCAGACGTTGTATGATTACGCTCAACTCTTGCATAACTTCACGCTCAATTTTTTAGGTGTTTGCATGAATCTTGTTTCAGGCACCCCGTTTTGGAACTCCTCTGGTTTATGCTTGACCATGTGGTTTCCTGTTTTTGAACGATTTTTTATTTTAGGCAGGCCCGGGGGAATCCGGTAGAAAAACCTTCAAAATTCAGACTCAATGCAATTGGAAGGCGGGTTTGGTGGGATTAGGTTCCCGCATGTAAAGGGGTTCGGCTGCTGACGCTTTAAAGATTACCTAGGGAGATTTCATGTAGGTAAAGTCATTTGTGAATAACATCATCACACAGAAGACGGGCCCAAGGGCCTGCGTGCTGATATCGGTTCTTTGAAAAGGTTCAGAGCTATGGACATAGAGCTAACTAAAAAAGATCTCTGATAACAATATGTCATAAGGCCAATTGACAAATTGATTACAATCTTTTATGGCACATCACACAAAGCCAAGAAGCCTAATGGATACCAAAAATAAGCTCAAAAGTTGGTGCTGTTGTAGACACAATTGTCATATACATTCTCTCCTCCACGCTGAAGTTTTTTAATTTGTTCATATGATTATCTTGGTATGGATATAAGATGCACCGATTGTGCTTATCTTCTGAATGTAAGGTTAGTCCGTCACTCAGAGAATAATGTCTCACTTGCAGATTGGGATACTGTTGTTGCTGGTCGGATGCTGCAGTGAATAACCAGCGTAGTCATAACTAGTTACCCTTGTTCCTACTTCAACATATTGAAATTGAGTTTTGCTTCTAAATCTCTCTTTTTCTTTCTTGTTTTGAAAGTCTATATCTCCAACTATACTTTTACTCCCTTGGCCGTATTTATTGTACTTAGTATAGGTATATGATGTATGGAAAACAAAATCGAATCTTCTATGGAAATGGAAGAGACGCGAAATTATCTCCAGCACTTTATCTACAGAGTGCCGAAAAAGAACCATGACACTCTTGAACCGAATCTGAGAAAATTTGTACCATTGTTCAAAAAGAACGAGATAAGACTTGAGGACTACCAGCTAAGTAACAACCAGACCATGGAAGGGATGGTAAGCATTACCAAGACTCCTTACGTAACCAAAGACGAGGATGTTTGGATCGAGCTGCAGTATTTCAGGTACCAGAACCACTCTGAAGATGACTACACAAAGATGATGCAAGATGCGAGTCTAAAGTCGTTAGGGGATGAATTCTTTACCCTCATTACCCAAGGAAAAAGCATGATGACTGGCGTGTTCAGCCATCTAGAGGTGTAGAATAATGTCAGCAGGCAATCAGACTAGAACAAACGCTAAACCACAAATTCACACTGGCAATATCCCAAAAATCACACCGCATTTATGGTTCGACAAAGAAGCGAAAGAGGCAGCCAAGTTCTATGCCTCC
>OCZV010000762.1_pt1 | contig 11507 bp, 6 predicted proteins | sample 1539051 | NCBI WGS metagenome assembly OCZV01 (sample SAMEA3113581, study PRJEB22503) | soil metagenome
AGGACAGGATCTTCGAGGTCGTCATCCCGATGGAAGACGTCATGGAGATCAAGCAAGGTCGCAAGCAGGTTGTGCAGAAGAAGGTTTTTCCGGGATACCTGTTGTGCCGGATGTATCTCGACGACGACTCCTGGTACGTGGTGCGGAACACGCCGGGGGTAACGGGGTTCGTGGGATCGGGAGCCAAGCCCACCCCGCTTTCGGACAAAGAGATAAACCGGATCCTCCAGGTGAAGCCCGAGGACAAGAAGAAGCTCCGTCCGCGCCTCGAGTTCGAGGAGCAAGAGAGCGTCCGGGTGACGTCGGGGCCGTTCGCCAACTTCACCGGCACGATCTCGGAGATAAACGTCGATCAGAGCAAACTCAAGGTCCTGGTGAACATCTTCGGCCGGGAGACGCCGGTCGAGCTCGGGTTCGATCAGGTCGCGAAGCTGTAAGGAGAACCAGAAGAGATGAGTCAGCGGCGCAAGAGAGTCGCGCAGGTACTGAAGCTCCAGATTCCGGCGGGGCAGGCCACGCCGGCACCACCGGTAGGGCCGGCGCTCGGTCAGGCCGGCATCAACATCATGGACTTCTGCAAGCAGTACAACGCGGCGACCCAGCAGCAGACCGGCACGATCGTCCCCGTCGAGATCACCGTTTACGAGGACCGCAGTTTTTCCTTCATTACCAAGACGCCTCCGGCTGCGGTGTTGCTGCGGCAGAAGGCCGGCGTCGAGAAGGGCTCGGGCGAGCCGAACCGCGAGAAGGTGGGCTCGGTGACCCGTAACCAGGTCCGGGAGATCGCCGAGATCAAGATGCCCGACCTTAACGCGAACGACGTCGACGCAGCGATGAAGATCGTGGAGGGTACCGCCCGGAGCATGGGCATCACAGTTCAGTAGGGGTTGTACTTCTAGTTTGTGGGAGGCGCGCCCGGCGCGCCGCGGACCACGGGAGGGAGAAGCAGTGGCACGGAGCGGTAAACGCTTCAGGGAGGCGCTCGAGAAGATCGATCGCGACCGTCTCTACTCGCCGACCGAGGCGATCGGCGCGCTGAAGACCATTCCTGACTCCAAGTTCGACGAGACAGTCGAGTTGAACATCCGGCTCGGAGTGGATCCCCGCAAGGCAGACCAGATGGTGCGCGGGGCGCTCTCGCTTCCGAAGGGGACGGGAAAGACGGCGCGCGTGGTGGTGTTCGCGAAGGGTGAGAAGGCCACGGAGGCGCGCGAGGCCGGCGCCGATGAGGTCGGTGACGACGATCTTGCCGAGCGGATCCAGGGCGGGTGGCTCGACTTCGATGCGGCGGTGGCGACGCCCGACATGATGCCGACCGTCGGAAAGCTCGGGCGCGTGCTGGGGCCCCGAGGGCTGATGCCGAACCCGAAGTCCGGAACCGTTACCGACGATGTGACCAAGGCCGTGGGGGACATCAAGGGCGGGATGGTCGAGTACCGGACCGACCGGCACGGAAACCTGCACCTGATCATCGGCAAGAAGTCGTTCGAGGCCGTCGATTTAATGGAGAACTACGCGGCGGTGATCGACGAGGTGGTGCGCGCGAAACCGGCCGCTGCGAAGGGCCGCTTCCTCAAGAGCATCACATTGTCGACGACGATGGGCCCCGGTGTGAGAATCGACCCAGCACGCTCCAAGGACGTCGAGGAACAACCGGCCTGAAGCTTCTTTGTTGCGAGGACCACCTATTAGGTGGTTGAACGCACAAAGAAGGCGGCGATGTAGCGGGCAAGGTTCTCGGGGTTCTTGGTGTCGTCCCACGTCCCGTGCAGGATGTGCCAGCCGACGCTGGTCATCCGGTTGCGGCGCCGGCGATCGTGGATCCAGTCGCCCCTCTTGGAGTGGTGTTCCCAACTGTCAGCCTCGAGGCCCAACTTCACCTGCGGCCATGCGAAGTCGATGCTTCCGATGAACCCCTCGTCGTCGTATACCGCATACTGCCGGATCGGCTTTGGGACGTTTAGTCGTGCGAGCTGCGGCACCAGCGTGCGCTCAAAGACGCTGGCAGGTGGTCTGTACAGGAGTTCTGGATCATTCAATAGATTCCGCAGCACACCCGCTCCCCGCCGTCCGTGACCACCGAGCCGGTCAAGGTGGGCCTGAAGGATGGACAGGCTGACGCGTCCGTCCCGGAGGGCGTGATCAAGCGCTGCTTGGACCCGGCCTGTACGCTCGACCGCGCCGAGGTCGACAAGTGTTCGTCCAATCGTGGTTGTCGGAATCCCATCGACGGTTGCATGGTCGGCTAGGTGGAGCCGTTGAGTCCGGTGTTGAACGATCCCATGTACCGAGCGGCTGTTACTCCCCGGGATCGTGACCTCAATGCGTCCTCGAATGGATCCGTCTAGGCCCCACAGGGCAGCCGCGGCTCTGTGGGAGACCAGGCCTCCACTCCAGAGGGAGGCCGCCATCAGCCTTCGACGCCAGGATTCCGGCACGCCGACGAGTCCGTATGTTCTCGGGAGAAGGGCTTCCCAGCGACCGGTCGCAAGGCGGACGTCGATACTGCGCGGTGTTTGTCCGGCGGCGAGTGCTTGAGGACGGCTGATCAACCCATATTGTGAGCCGAAGTAGTCGGCGCATCTGAGATCGCTGGAGTTTTCGTTGTTCTCCACGGACCCAGCACAGCACGGCGCGCCGGGCGGGGCTGTGGTCTAGATCACAGCTGCTATCATTCGCTCAGCCCAAGACCGTCGGTGGAGGGAGACCTCCTTAATGAAGCCGGCGCAGGCGAGTGATACCGCATCAATGCGAGCGGTCGCCTGCCGGGCGGCCGTTTTTTTGTTTGACGAGGGAGTTGATGCGGATGGCGAGACCCGACAAAGTCGCTGCGGTCGACGAGATTCGGGCGCGCTTCGAGGACGCCGACGCGGCGCTGCTCACCGAATATCGCGGGCTGGGTGTCGGGGAGATCGCCGAGGTGCGGGGCGCTCTGCGGGACGCCGGATCCGACTACAAGGTCCTGAAGAACACGCTTACCCGCATCGCCGTGCGGGAGGTGGGACTCGAAGAGCTCGTGGGGATGCTCGAGGGACCCACGGCGATCGCATTCATCAAAGGTGACGCTGCCGCCGCCGCCAAAGCACTCGACGATGCGGCCCGGAAGTTCCCCGTGCTGGTCATCAAGGGCGGCGTTCTCAACGGACGGGTGATCGATGCCTCGCAGGCGGGCCAGCTTGCGAAGCTCGAGCCGCGCGAGGTTCAGCTCGCCAAGATCGCAATGCTGATGAACAGCCCGGCACAGCAGATGGCCAATGTGCTGTCGGCGCTGCTTCGCAACCTCGGCTCGATGCTCGCCCAGGTTGTCGAGAAGAAGGAGGCGGGCGAGATGCCGGCCGGAGCCGCGGCCGAACCCGAAGCCCCCGACTCCGAACCCGAAGCCGCGGCCACAGCCGAAGAACCCGCAAGTACCGAAACCGAAGCCTCAAACGACACCAAGGAGGAGTAGCCCATGGCCACCAAGACCCTCAGCCAGGAGGATGTACTCGACGCCATTTCGAACTGGACCGTCCTCGAGCTGTCCGAGTTCGTTAAGGCCTTCGAGGAGAAGTTCGGCGTGACCGCAGCCGCGCCGGTTGCCGTTGCCGCCGGGCCCGCCGCCGGCGGGGCAGGAGCCGAGGCCGCAGTTGAAGAGGAAAAGGACGAGTTCGACGTCGTCCTCTCGGCCGCCGGCGACAAGAAGATCCAGGTCATCAAGGAGGTCCGGTCGCTCACGAGCCTCGGACTGAAGGAAGCCAAGGACCTGGTCGACAGTGCCCCCAAGCCCGTCCTGGAGAAAGTTGCCAAGGAGCAGGCCGACGAGGCGAAGTCGAAGCTGGAGGCGGCGGGCGCGACCGTCGAACTGAAGTAGCTCCTGTTCCCACAGGCGAGCCGGTGTGGGCGCATTCTGTGAGCGAGGACGGCGGCGTCGCCGAAGGCGACTAAGAAACGGTTTCGAGCCTGAGGTGATGCCGCCGCCCGCAGCGAGCTCCGCGGCCAGTCCGGGGAGCGAGGACGGCGACTCAGAAACGGTTTGGAGCCGGAGGTGGTGCGGCCGCCCGCAGCGACCACGGGCGGCCTCTGCGGGAACGAGCGCTCGCCTCGTGCAGCAAGCGAGTTATCAACACGCTGCGTGGCCGGCGGCCCGTCCGGAGGAATCGGGCCCTGTGCAACACATTCCACCGTATGACCTGGGAATACGCGGCGCCCGCCCGGCGTTGAACACGTCGCACCCCGCGAAATCTCCCTTGACCCGGGGGAAGTGCGGGGCTAGAGTTTTCCACAACTCGATTACGAGGAGCACTCATAGGGGTTTTACCTGCTCAAGCAATCGTGCTTGACGCCAGTGTAGGCTGTCGCCTACACTGGCTCTTTGCTGTGCATAACTCCCGTTCGTTTCTTGTGCCCTGTCGCGCGGCTAAGAACCGCCCATGGTGCAGCGTTCGGGGAACCAGCCGGGGACTTGGGGACCCGGCGTAGTGGGATTGGCGTCGACCACAAAAACACAGGAGGCTCGCTTGTCGTTCAACGCTCTGCGCGAACGCCGCAGTTTTGCCAAGCTCCCTGAAGTCCTCCCCCCGCCCAACCTGATCTCGGTCCAGAAGGAGTCCTTCGACTGGTTCGTTCAGGAGGGCCTGGCCGAGACTCTGAAGGAGATCTCTCCGGTCGAGGACTTCACCGGAAACCTCGCCCTTCAGTTCCTGACCCACGAGTTCAAGGAGCCGAAGTTCGACGAGGACGAATGCAAAGAGAAGGACATGACCTTCTCCCGTCCCCTCTTTGTAACCGCCGCCTTCATTAACAAGGAGACCGGCGAGATCAAAGAGCAGACGGTCTTCATGGGCGACTTCCCCATGATGACCAACAAGGGGACGTTCATCATCAACGGGACCGAGCGCGTCGTCGTATCGCAGCTCGTCCGGTCCCCTGGCGTCTATTTCGATCGGAGCATCGACAAGACGTCGGACAAGGACATCTACTCGTGCCGGATCATCCCGGCGCGCGGCGCATGGCTCGAGTTCGAGACCGACAAGAAGGACATGGTCGGTGTGCGCGTCGATCGCAAGCGCCGTCAGAACGTCACCGTCCTACTGAAGGCCCTCGGTTACGGCGACGACTCGACGATCCTCGAGCTCTTCGACGGCGCCGAGTCGATCCGCGCGACCCTCGAAAAAGATGCGATCGTCACAGAGGAAGACGCGCTGATCGACATCTACCGCAAGCTCCGTCCCGGCGAGCCGCCGACGGTCGAGAGTGCGCGCAGCCTGATCGAGAACCTGTTCTTCAACCCGAAGCGCTACGACCTCGCGCGGGTCGGTCGCTACAAGGTCAACAAGAAGCTCAGCCTCGGCTCCGACGAGAAGGCGATCGATGAGATGGGGACCGTTCTCCGCAAGGAGGACATCCTCGAGACGATCCGTTACCTCGTCCGGCTCCACGCCCGCGACCCCGAGGTCGAGACCGACGATATCGACAACTTTGCCAACCGCCGGATCCGTCCGGTGGGCGAGCTGATCCAGAACCAGATCCGCGTGGGCCTCTCCCGCATGGAGCGGGTCGTGCGCGAGCGGATGACGACGCAGGATGTCGAGGCCATCACCCCGCAGACCCTGATCAACATCCGCCCGGTGGTTGCGGCGATCAAGGAGTTCTTCGGTTCGAGCCAGCTCAGCCAGTTCATGGACCAGACGAACCCGCTGTGCGGCCTCACCCATAAGCGCCGCCTGAGCGCGCTTGGTCCCGGCGGACTGTCGCGCGAGCGAGCCGGATTCGAGGTCCGCGACGTGCACCCCAGCCACTACGGCCGCATGTGCCCGATCGAGACGCCGGAGGGTCCGAACATCGGTCTGATCGGCTCGCTGTCGACCTACGCCCGCCTCAACCGCTACGGCTTCATCGAGACGCCGTACCGCAAGGTCGGGAACGGCAAGGTCACCAAGAAGATCGAATACCTCACCGCCGACGAGGAGGCCCGAGCGGTCATCGCCCAGGCCAACTCCGAGGTCGACGACAACGACAACCTAGTCGGCGATCAGGTCGAGGTGCGAGGACGCAACAACGAATACGAGTTGGTCCCCGCCGCAGAGGTCGACTACATGGACGTGTCGCCGAAGCAGACCGTTTCGGTCTCGGCTGCTTGCATTCCGTTCTTGGAGCACGACGACGCAAACCGTGCCCTGATGGGCGCCAACATGCAGCGTCAGGCGGTGCCGCTTCTCCGTCCCACAGCACCGTACGTCGGCACCGGCCTCGAGTACCGCGCCGCCATCGACGCGGGCGACGTGATCGTGGCGGAAGACGGCGGCACGATCGAGGAAGTCTCCGCGGATCACATCGTGGTCGCCAACGGCAACGACCGCAAGGTCTACCGCTTGGAGAAGTACCGCCGCTCCAACCAATCGACGTGTATCAACCAGCGGCCCCTCGTGCGTGAGGGCCAGAAGGTGAAGCAGGGCGACATCCTTGCGGACGGCCCGTCCACCGACAATGGTGAGCTCGGACTCGGCGCGAACCTTCTCGTCGCGTTCATGAGCTGGGGGGGCTACAACTTCGAGGACGCGATCATCGTCTCGGAGCGCCTCGTCAAGGACGACATGCTCACCTCGATCCACATCGAGGAATACGAGGTCGACGCCCGCGACACCAAGCTCGGCGCCGAGGAGATCACCCGGGACATCCCGAACGTGGCGGAGGACGTGCTCGCCGACCTTGATGAGCGCGGCATCGTCCGCATCGGCGCCGACGTCGGGACCGGCGATGTGCTCGTCGGCAAGGTCACCCCTAAAGGTGAGACCGAGCTGACTCCCGAGGAGCGCCTGCTGCGCGCCATCTTCGGCGAGAAGGCGCGCGAGGTCCGGGACACGTCCCTCAAGATGCCCCACGGCGAAGAAGGGAAAGTCATCGGCGTCCGCGAGTTCAGCCGAGACAACGGCGACGAACTGCCTCCCGGCGTGAACGAGCTGGTCCGGGTGTTCGTGGCGCAGAAGCGCAAGATCTCCGAGGGCGACAAGCTCGCCGGCCGCCACGGGAACAAGGGCGTGATCTCGAAGATCCTGCCCGAGCAGGACATGCCGTTCCTGGCCGACGGGACCCCCGTCGACATCATCCTGAACCCGCTCGGAGTGCCCTCCCGAATGAACCTCGGTCAGGTTCTCGAGACGCACCTCGGATGGGCGGCAAAGATGCGGTGGGAGGACGGCGCCCAGACCAACGGGAACCCCGGCGAGTGGCGGAAGCAGGAACCACAGTGGGTGTCGACGCCGGTCTTCGACGGCGCCAAGGAGGACGAGATCCTCAGCGCCCTGCAGGACGCGGCGGCCAAGCCCAGCGAGTATCCGCTCGTCAACTCGATCGGAAAGGCGAAGCTGTTCGACGGCCGGAGCGGCGAGCCGTTCGACAACGAGATCACCGTCGGCTTCATGTACACGCTGAAGCTCAGCCACATGGTCGACGACAAAATCCACGCCCGCAGCACGGGTCCCTACTCGATGATCACTCAGCAGCCGCTAGGTGGTAAGGCGCAGTTCGGCGGTCAGCGCTTCGGTGAGATGGAGGTGTGGGCGCTCGAAGCGTATGGCGCCGCCTACTGTCTGCAGGAGCTGCTGACGATCAAGTCCGACGACGTCCTCGGCCGCGTGAAGGTGTACGAGGCGGTCGTCAAGGGCGAGAACATTCCGACTCCTGGAATCCCCGAGTCGTTCAAGGTGCTCATCAAAGAGATGCAGAGCCTTTGCCTGAACGTCGAGGTGCTATCGGCGGAAGGCGAGGAGATCGAGATGAAAGAGATCGACGAAGACATCTTCCGCACTGCGGAGGAGCTGGGCATCGATCTGTCCCGCCGCGAGCCTTCTAGTGTCGAGGAGGTCTAAGTAACTCCATGCTAGACGTCAACTACTTCGACGAACTTCGCATCGGCCTCGCGACGGGCGATCAGATCCGCGCGTGGTCGAACGGAGAGGTCAAGAAGCCGGAGACCATCAACTACCGGACCCTGAAGCCGGAAAAGGACGGGCTCTTCTGCGAGAAGATCTTCGGTCCGACCCGGGACTGGGAGTGCTACTGCGGCAAGTACAAGCGCGTCCGGTTCAAGGGCATCATCTGTGAGCGCTGCGGCGTCGAGGTAACTCGCGCCAAGGTGCGGCGCGAGCGAATGGGCCACATCGAACTGGCCGCTCCGGTCACACACATCTGGTACTTCAAGGGTGTTCCGTCTCGTCTGGGATACCTTCTGGACCTCGCACCGAAGGAGCTGGAGAAGGTCATCTACTTCGCCGCCTCGATAACCACCTCGGTGGACGAGGCCAAGCGGCACAAGGACCTTCCCGACCTGGAAGCCGAGCTCAGCCAGGAGGTCGCCAAGATCGAGTCCGACCGCGACCAGCGGCTGGACGAGATCTTGCGCGAGACCGAGGCTCGCCTTGAGGAGATGGAGGCGCGCAAGGCCCGCAGCTCCGAGAAGACCGCCGCCAAGAACCAGTCCGAGCGCCAGCAGAAGGAGGTGCGCGAGCGCGCCGCCAAGAAGATCGAAGACCTTCAGCAGGCGTTCGAGACCTTCCGCGATCTCCACGTCAAGAAGATCGTTGACGACGAGATCCTGTGGCGCGACCTGCGCGACTACTACGGCGATTACTTCCGCGGCGGAATGGGTGCGGAGGCCATCAAGGATCTTCTGATGAGCCTCGACCTCCACGCCGAGGAAGAGTTCCTGCGTGACCAGATCAAGAACGCCAAGGGGCAGAAGCGCCAGCGGGCGATCAAGCGCCTGAAGGTGGTGGCTCCGTTCACCGATCCCGCGAAGAAGAACTCGCCGCTCGGCATGGTCCTGGACTGCGTTCCGGTCATTCCGCCTGACCTCCGTCCGATGGTGCAGTTGGACGGTGGACGGTTTGCGACGAGTGACCTAAACGACCTCTACCGCCGAGTGATCAACCGGAACAACCGCCTCAAGAGGCTTCTCGACCTCGGCGCGCCGGAGATCATCGTCAACAACGAGAAGCGCATGCTCCAGGAGGCCGTGGACGCGCTGTTCGACAACGGCCGGCGCGGTCGTCCGGTAACCGGCCCCGGTAACCGGCCGCTGAAGTCGCTCTCGGACATGCTCAAGGGTAAGCAGGGCCGCTTCCGCCAGAACCTGCTCGGAAAGCGAGTCGACTACTCGGGTCGAAGTGTCATCGTCGCGGGTCCCAAGCTCAAGCTGCACCAGTGCGGTCTTCCGAAGGCCATGGCGCTCGAGTTGTTCAAGCCGTTCGTCATGAAGCGGCTGGTCGACCTCGGTCACGCCCAGAACATCAAGAGTGCCAAGCGAATGGTGGAGCGCAGCCGGCCGCACGTGTGGGATGTGCTCGAGGAGATCATCCACGAGCACCCGGTCCTTCTGAACCGCGCGCCGACACTCCACCGCCTCGGAATCCAGGCGTTCGAGCCGATCCTCGTCGAGGGCAAGGCCATCCAGATCCACCCGCTCGTCTGTGTCGCGTTCAACGCCGACTTCGACGGCGACCAGATGGCCGTGCACGTGCCGCTCTCCAGTGAGGCTCAGGCCGAGGCTCGCATTCTCATGCTCAGTGCGCACAATGTGCTGTCTCCGGCACACGGCGACCCGACCGTCACGCCGACTCAGGACATCGTCATCGGCAGTTACTACCTCACCGCGGAGCACTCCGGCGAGCCCGGGGAGGGACGTGTCTTCTCCAGCGCCTCGGAGCTGATGCAGGCGTACGACGCCCGGGTCGTGGGCATCCACGCAAAGGTGCACGTGCGCGGTCTAAAGCGATTCGAGGACGAGCCGGAGGAGGAGTATGAGGCCAACCCGAACCGGCGCAAGGAGACGACGTGCGGGCGGGTGATCCTCAACTCGGCGTTCCCCGAGGACTTTCCGTTCCAGAACGACCCGATGAAGAAGAAGGAGCTTGCGGCGATAGTCGACCGCTGCGCTCGGCTCTACAACAAGAAGGATCTGATGGAGATCCTCGACGCGCTGAAGGACATCGGCTTCAGCTACGCGAGCAGGTCGGGTGTGACGATCGGACTCGAGGACGTCACGACTCCTCCACAGAAGCCGGCGATCCTCGCCGAGCACGACAAGCGCGCCGATCGGGTCGAGAGCCAATACCGCAAGGGTGTCATCACCGAAGACGAACGGCGGCAGGAGCTCATCGAGATCTGGACCGAGGCGACCGAGAAGGTCAAGGACGCCATGGAGGAGAACTTCGACGAGCTCAACCCCATCTTCATGATGGCGAACTCCGGGGCCCGTGGAAACATCCAGCAGATCCGGCAGATCGCCGGTATGCGTGGCCTCGTGGCGAACCCGCGAGGCGAGATCATCCCGCGTCCCATTCGGGCGAATTTCCGCGAGGGCCTAACCGTCCTCGAGTACTTCATTTCGACGCACGGTGCTCGAAAGGGTCTCGCCGACACCGCACTTCGGACGGCAGACTCCGGGTACCTCACCCGGCGTTTGGTTGACGTGAGCCAAGAGGTCATCATTAGGGCGGAGGACTGTGGAACGGATAGGGGTATCCGTCTGGACGTCCCCACGTACCGTGCGCACCTCAAGCAGAAGCTGTTGGGTCGCGTGCTTCTCGAGGACGCGCTGAACAGTAAGGGTGATGTGGTGGTTCCTGCGGGAACTCCCGTCGATGCGGAAGTGCGTTCGCAGATCGATACCGGCGACGTGGCGGAGGTTGTAGTTCGCTCCGTTCTGACGTGCGACGCGCGCTACGGGGTGTGCCAGAAGTGCTACGGAGTGTCCCTGGCCACGGGCAACTTGGTGGAACTGGGAGAGGCAGTCGGCATCATCGCCGCCCAGTCCATCGGAGAGCCGGGCACCCAGCTGACCATGCGTACGTTCCACACAGGTGGAGTTGCCGGTGAGGACATCACGCACGGTCTGCCCAGGGTGGTCGAGCTGTTCGAAGCTCGCACCCCTAAGGGTAAGTCTGAGATCGCACGGGCATCGGGGCGCGTGGAGATCAAAGAGGACGAACGCACTCGCCAGATCGAGCTCGTTCCAGACGACGGCTCCGAGCCGATCACCTACAAGGTGTCCCGCCGTGCGCGCCTCCGTGTGCGAGACGGTGAGGAAGTCCAGGCTGGAGAGGCTCTTACCGAAGGATCGAAGGACCCCGACGAGATCCTGGAGGTGCTTGGAAAGCGCGAGGTGCAGCTGTACCTCGTCGATGAGGTCCAAAGCGTGTACCGGAGCCAGGGTGTGCCGATCCACGACAAGCACATCGAACTGATCGTGCGCCAGATGCTGCGCAAGGTTACCGTCCTGGAGCCGGGCGACACCGAGTTCCTTCCCGGCGAGCTGGTGGAGGAGCGCGTCTTCGCCGAAGCCAACCAGGCCGTCATCGCCGACGGCGGCGAGGCCGCCACCGCGCGGCCGGTGCTGATGGGTATTACTAAGGCATCGCTGGCCACCGAGTCGTGGCTGTCGGCGGCGTCGTTCCAGGAGACCACCCGGGTTCTTACCGAAGCCGCAATCCGCGGCAAATCCGACCCGCTCCTCGGCTTGAAGGAGAACG
>OCZV010000763.1_pt1 | contig 11495 bp, 10 predicted proteins | sample 1539051 | NCBI WGS metagenome assembly OCZV01 (sample SAMEA3113581, study PRJEB22503) | soil metagenome
TCTACGGAGCCGCGGCGCACGCAATCGAGTCCGACGACACCCACCAGCCCTCGTCCACCCACCCCGGGGCGGTCGTCTTCTCGACCCTCCTTCCACTGGCATCCGTCACCGGCTCGGAGTGGCCCTCCGTGGTCCGAGCCGCCGTGGTGGGCTACGAGGTCATGGGACGGCTGGGCCGGGCCAGCGGGCCGGCCGGGGAATACGCTCGGGGCTTCCATCCGACGGGCACCGTGGGAGCGTTCGCTGCGGCGGCGGCCGCGGGGATGCTGCGCGGTGCGGGTCAGGAGCAGCTGACCGACGCCCTGGGGATCGCCGGGAGCCTGTCCTCGGGATCGATGAGCTACCTCACGAATGGCTCATGGACGAAGCACCTGCACCCCGGGTGGGCCGCCCACGGAGGGATGATCGCGACCGATCTGGGCCTCGACGGCTACCGGGGGCCGGATCGGGTACTCGAGCGGCCGCACGGCTACTTCGCCGGTCACTCGGACGCTCCGGACCCCGCGGCGGCCGTGGCCGCGTTGGGGTCCCGCCCGTACGTGATCGAGCGGACCAGCCTCAAGGCCCACGGCTGCTGCCGGTACGAGCAGGCGGCCATCGACGGCATCCTGGAGCTGCGCCGGCGGCACGGAGTGGGGCCCGACGATGTGGCCCGGGTCCGGGTGGGGGTCCTCGCGGCCGGGTGGGACATCATCGCCGCGCCCGCGGACAGGAAGCGTCGGCCGGCGAACGCCGTCGACGCCCAGTTCAGCATGCCCTTCGGCGCGGCCGTGGCCCTGCTGTACGGACGGGCGTCGCGTCACGAGCACACCGAGGCTCACCTCCGCGATCCCCGTGTGATGTCGCTGATGGACCGGGTCGAGTGCTTCCAGGATCCCGCGTTGGACGCCGAGTTCCCAGCCACGTGGCCGGCGATCGTGGAGCTCCAGCTGAGGGACGGCCGGGCCCTCTCCGTCCGGGTCGACCACCCGAAGGGTGATCCCGAGAACCCGTTGAGCTTCGACGAGGTCGCGGCCAAGGTCGACGAGGTGGCCTCCCAGGTGGACGAGCGAGGGCGCGCCGGGGTGATCGAGGCCGTCCGGGCGCTGCCGGAGACCGGAGACGTGGCCGGGGTGCGCGACGCGCTGCGCACGGCGTGGCCCCGGTGACCGACGAGGTGGAGGAGACGGCCATGGAACGGTTCGAACATCGGATCGGCTCGGACGACGTGCCCCCCGCCAAGGGGGAGTACCTCCCGACCTACAACCCCGTGACCGCCGAGCCCTGGGGGGAGATCGCCCGAGGGACCGAACCGGACGTGGACCAGGCCGTCTCCGCCGCCGCCAAGGCCTTCCCCGGGTGGGGCAGGACGCCTCCCTCCGGTCGGGCGGAGCTCCTGTGGCGGCTGGGCGACGTGATCGCGGAGCACGCCGAGGACCTGGCACGCCTGGAGTCCATGGACATCGGCAAGGTGATCCGCGAGATGCGGGGACAGATGCAGGGGCTGCCTCGCTGGTACCGGTACTTCGCCGGACAGACCCACACCCTCCAGGGCTCCGTGATCCCGCTGGACAAGCCGAGCGTCTTCAACTACACGCGCCGGGACCCGTTCGGCGTCGTGGCCATCATCCCCCCGTTCAACAGCCCTATCCTCCTGACCTCGTTCGCCCTGGCCCCAGCCCTGGCCGCGGGGAACACCGCGGTGGTGAAGCCCTCGGAGCACGCCTCGGCCGCCGTGGTGCTCTTCGCCAAGCTGTTCGACGAGGCCGGGTTCCCACCGGGGGCGGTCAACGTCGTCACGGGGCTGGGCCACGAGGCCGGCGACGCCCTGGTGGGCCATCCCGAGGTCCGCAAGGTCGTGTTCACTGGCGGTGTGGAGACCGCCAAGCGGGTGGCGGCTCGCGCGGCCGAAGGGGTGAAGCCCACGATCCTCGAGCTCGGGGGGAAGTCCGCCAACATCATCTTCCCGGACGCCGACGTGTCGTCCGCGGTCAACGGCGTGATCGCCGGGATCTTCGCCGCGGCGGGCCAGACCTGCCTGGCGGGGTCCCGCCTCCTCGTTCACGAGGACATCGCGGACCGGGTGGTGGAGGCCATCTCGGAGCGCGCCAAGACCATCGTGCTGGGAGATCCCCTCGAGGACCAGACGGAGATGGGGCCCGTGGCCCAGCCGGGCATCCGCGACCGCGCCGGCGACCGGGTGCGGGAGGCCCTGGCGGTGGGCGCGGTGGCCACCGCTGGCGGCCAGCCCGAGTCGGTGGCGGACCGGGGCGGCTGGTTCTTCCCGCCAACGGTCCTCGACAACGTCAGCAACGACATGTCCGTGGCTCGGGAGGAGCTGTTCGGTCCGGTGCTCAGCGCGATCCGGTTCTCCGACGAGGACGAAGCGGTCACGATCGCGAACGACTCGCCGTTCGGGCTCGCGGCGGGCCTGTGGACCCGCGACCTGAACCGGGCGCACCGCATGGCGGACGCGCTCGACGCCAGCTTCGTGTGGGTGAACACCTATCGGGCGCTCAGCTACGCCTCTCCATTCGGTGGCCGCAAGCTGAGCGGCTACGGCCGGGAGCTGGGCCGCGAGGGCCTGCTCGAGTTCACCCAGACGAAGAGCGTGTGGATCGAGACCTCCGAGGAGCCCATGGGCGACCCGTTCGTGCTCCGGTAGGAGCGCGGGGGGGTCCAACGAGGATCGGAAAGAGAGAAGACATGCCAGATCCTGGGCGTGCACCAGAAGCTCGTCCCGACGGTGGGGGAGCGCCTGGTCCATGCCCCGGGGGTCCGGTGAGGGGATGCGGACCTTCCCGATGGACTTCGGGCCCGCCGGCGGCCTGATCTGCGGGGAGAACTCCAACCCCCTCGCGATCTACCGCCTGTCTCCCAGCAGGTCCGGGTGCACGTCTCCAGCTGGCCCCACTACTTCTATCCCGGCTGGGCGTCGCGGATGTCGGAGACCGGCATCCTCACCGGGCGGGCCATTGCCTACATGGCCAAGTGCTTCGTGATCAACGCCTGCGGCACGATGACGCCCGACGTCACGGAGCAGATGGCGCTGTCAGAGCGGGATCGCCGGTACCTCGCCGACCCGCAGACCCTCGGCGGCTCGACGATCATCGCCCCCACAGGGGAGGTCATCGCCGGCCCGGCCGGCACCGGCGACGAGGTCATCTACGCCGACGCCGACCTCGCCCAGATGGTCCGCGCCAAGCTGGTGCACGACTACGCGGGCCACTACCAGCGGATGGAGGTCTTCTCGTTCGACGTCCACCCGTCGGAGCCGGCCGTGGGCGCCGTCGTCGACGAGGGCCGTTCCGTGGCGCCGGCCGCCCGTCCCGCTCCGCGGGAGAAGGACCGTGTGCCGGAGGCGGTTCCGGGCGGGCTCCTCGCCGAGCCCTCGTCCGAGGAGCTGGCGGAGGCCAGTCCGCGGCGGAGCTGACGCCTCCAGGTCGCGGCTGATCGCCGGGAAGCTCCGCCCTCCGCCGGGGGGCCGTCGGCCCTACGGGTTCAGGATCAGCATGAGCCCGCCGCTGACGACCACAGCCGCCCCGAGCCACAGGCCGGGAGTGACCCGCTCCAGATGACGCCCTGAGACGATCGGCGCCAGCACCATCACGGTGGGCACGGCCAGCAGGCTGAGGGCCAGGACCACGGCAATGCTCGTATGGTCCAGCGCCTGCCACCGGAACCACGTGGCCAGGGCGACCACCACGCCGGCCATCGCCTTCCACCCCCAGGCGCCCCGGCCCCACTGCGGCTTGCCGCCGATCCCCGCCTGCCGGCGGACGACCAGCGAGATCGTGTAGGCGGCCACCGCCGCGACCATGCTCACCGAGACCCCCACCAGCGGAGAGGGGAGGCCCTTCAGGCCCTCCACGATGGGGATCGGGCTGATGGCCCACGCCAGGGCGGTCCCCAGCCCGAAGGCGGAACCGGTGAGCAGGTCACCTCGCGAGCGGATGGCGCCGACCAGCCCGCCACGGCCTCCCGACCGCGACCCGGAGGAGGCCCCTCCCTCGACGGGCGGGACCACAGCCGGCTCCACCACATCTCGGGGGGCCTCTCGCTGCTGCTCCGCCGCGACCACGTAGACGCCGGCCATCATCACGAAGAGCCCGATTATGGTGAGGACCCCGGGGAGTTGTTGGACCGTGAAGGCGGCGATCACCGTGCCGAACAGCGGGTTGGTGGAGATCAGCGGGCTGGTCTTGGCGGCGCCGATGCGCTTCTGGCTCGCGTTCAGGAGCGTCCACCCGACGTAGAAGTGGATCAACCCGGCCACCGCGAAGTTGAACAGGGCCCAGGCCGATGCGTCTGCGATGATGGAGAGGTCCTCCACCACGGCAGTGATCAGGATGAGGACGCCGGTGCTGATGACGAGCAGGAGGAACGTCGAACGGTAGACATCCATCTGCTCGAGGGTGCGGCGATTGATCGACTGGAACAGCCCGAACCCGATCCCTGAGAGGGCCGCCCACACGGCACCGGTCATCGTCGGCGGTCCCGCCCCCGCACGGGGCCTCCAGGGTCAGCCGGAGTCGCCGGGCCGGTCAGGGAGCGGCTATGCCTGCCCACCATCAACGCCCGGTGACCAGGCGGGTACAGGAGAGACATCGATGAGCCGTGCTGTAGGGACGGAAGGGATTCGTGAAGCATCACTAAGCAAGACGATAACGCGCCGGTCTCGTCGGTGCGAGGCGACGGCCGACTTGACAGCTTCTCAGGGGAGTGGTCAACCCGGCCACCACGAAGTTGAACAGCGCCCAGGCCGACGCGTCCACAATCACCGAGAGGTCCTCGACCACGGCCGTGATCACGATGAGGACCGCGGTGCTGATGACGAGCAGGAGGAACGTCGAACGGTAGACATCCATCTGCTCGAGGTGCGGCGATAGATCAACTGGAACAGGCCGAACCCGATCCCGGACAAGGCCGCCCATACGGCTCCGGTCATCTTCGACCCTCCCGCTCCCGTACCGGGCGTCCGGGATCAGGCGCGGTGGCCGAACCGGTGATGGACCCCCAGCGCGCGATCCCGCCGGCCATCAAAAGGTGAGGATGAGGTCAAGTACACATCGGCGTCCCGCAACGGGGACAAGGACGAGCGCGCCTGGAGTGGTTGGAGTCGATCCCAGAAGCATGAGCCATCAAACGAAAACGCCTGGATCTCCCTGATGCGAGGCAACCTACGAGGGGATGGTGACTTGACAGTTTCACAGGGGAGTGGTCCGATCGCCGGGCGTGGGGACCCCGAGCATCCACCGGGGACGGCGGACGTCGCCCCGATGCCAGAGTGCTTGCGATAGATGAACAGGAGGTGCCTTGTGACCGCGATCGGGTTCGTGGGGCTTGGGGTCATGGGCGGCAGGATAGCGAAGCGGCTGTTGGCGGCTGGCCACACGGTCGTCGGCTACAACCGGACTCCGGCCAGGGCGCAGTGGTTGGTCGACCTCGGGATAAGGCTGGTGGAGGCCCCTCGCGAGGCGGCGGAGGCCTCCGAGGTGGTCTTCAGCATGGTGGCCGACTCCGGGGCGCTTCTGTCGGTCGTCGAAGGGCCGGATGGGATCCTGGCGGGTCTCGGCCCGGGGAAGGTCTACGCCGACATGAGCACCGTCAGCCCTGCGGTGAGCCGGGAGATCGCCGACCGGGTCGCTGCCACGGGTGCACGGATGCTGGATGCTCCGGTATCGGGCAGCGTCAGCACGTTGGAGAAAGGGGAGCTGGCGATCTTCGTCGGGGGTGACGAGGAGGCCTTCGAGCGCGTTCGTCCCCTGCTGCTGGAGGTGGGCCCGAAGGTAACCCGTGTGGGAGGTCCCGGCCACGCCCTGTTGATGAAGATCGCCCACAACCTGAACCTCACCGCACAGATAATTGCTCTAAGCGAAGCGGTCGTGCTCGCGGAGAAGGCGGGGATCCCGCCGGAGACGACCGTCGAGGTCCTGCTGGACACGGTCATCGCCTCGGAGATGATGAGGTACCGGGGCCCATTCCTCCTTCGGCTGCCCCAAGAGGCCTGGTTCAACGTGAACATGATGCAGAAGGATCTCCTCCTTGCGCTGGAGGCCGGCCGCCAATTGGACGTGCCCTTGCCGACCACCGCACTGGCGAACGAGATCCTGACCTCAGCCCGAGCCATGGGCCTGGAGGAGGAGGACTTCGCCGTGCTGTTCAACGTGCTGCGGCGGATGTCGGGGCTTCCCGATCGGCTCCCGAACCACGAGCCAGACCAGCGGGGCAAGGTGTCAGAAGGGGGACCTGCCGGGTAGGACCCCGCGCGTGACCCTCCGAGCATTGGAGAACGGCCTCATCCTCGAGCACATGGGAGCTCTCCTCGAGGGAGTGGAGGTGGACGTCGATCGCGACGACCCGCCGGCCCGTCGGAAAATGTGCCTCGATGTCAGGTCGTCAGCTCAGGCACTTAACGGGGCTCCCGTCCACGCGGGATGGCGCTTCACCCGGCTGAGAAGGTAGTCCCGGGACTCCTCGGCAAGCGTCCGAGCCCGCTCGAGATTCCCGGTGAGCCTTCCGTCCCGCTTGTGGATCTTCCCGCCGATGATCACGGTCTCCACGTTCGACACGTCCGCGCATAGCGTCACTGCCGCGACCGGATCCATCAGCGGGGCGACGTTGGGTGCGGTCGCGTCGATCACCACCACGTCGGCCTTCTTCCCGGGGGTGAGCGAGCCGGTCCGATCCTCCAAGCCCGCCACGTGGGCCCCGTTCACTGTCGCCATCTCCAGCATCTGCTGGGCGGTGAGGAACGTCTGGGCAGTCTCCCGGTCCGCCTCCCACGCCTCCGTGAGCACCCGGGCGCGGTCGGCGCCGAAGGCGGAGCGGATCTGGGTGAACATGTCGCCGGGCGCGGTGGTTACCACGTCGATGGAGAGACTCGGCCGGAGCCCGTATTCCAGGGCCTTCAGTGTCGGGGGCCAGCCGTGGCCCATCTGGACCTCGACCTGAGGAGCGATCGAGATCGTGCCCCCCGTATCCTTGACCAGCTGCCACTCCTCGTCTGTGAAGTAGCAGCAATGGATGTAGGTCGTGTCGGATCCCAGCAGGTCCAGCTCTTTCAGCATCTTCACCATGCCGAACCTGCCCGCCGTCCGGCCCATGGCCACGTGGACGGTGAGGGGGATCCCCAGCTCTCGAGCGAGTCCCCACTCCTGCCTGACCACTTCGTCGACGCAGAAGCCCGGCCCGCGCGTGGCCAGGGCCATGGTGATCAGCCCGTTCTCCGACGAGAAGTACGTGTCGCGTACCCGCCGGACGTCATCGCCGGGGATGGCGATCTTGCTCTCGAACCAGTAGTCGCTCAGTGAGGTGTTGGCACTCCCGTAGGCGTACACAGCTCGGAGGCCCACCTCCTGGAGAGCGCGGATAGCCGCGTCGGGATGGTCCGGCGTGTTGTTGATGTGCGACCAATCGACCAGCGTGGTGATTCCCGCGTTCACGCACTCCAGCGCGCCAAGGAGGTTACTGGCGTACACGTCCTCGGGGCGGTATACGGGAGCGAAGGTGTCGAGCACCTCGACGAAGTAGTTGTCGAGGGTCGCGTTCGGAGCGCATCCTCGAATGGCGCATTCCCAGGTGTGCCGATGGGTGTCGATGAACCCCGGAATGACGATCTTTCCCGCGGTGTCGATCACCTCGGCGTCCGCCTGGATCTGCGGATCCACAGCGGCGATCGTGTCCCCGTCGATGAGGACGTCGCCGGTCGGCAGGTCCCCGATGTCGGGATCCTCCGTCAGTATGCACCCGCCACGCAGCAGCAGCCGGTCGCCCATGACTTCCTCCCCTTATGAGAGCTGCCCACCCGGACCAACAAGACAGGGTACCGCGCTCCATCAGCGACAGTAAAATCGGTGGAGAGCCCCACTGTGCACCCACGGGCCGGAGTCTTCCATCTTTCCAACGGTTCGGATTAGCGGTCGCCAGCCCTGGATACAGCAGCGGCAGCAAGGCATGAAGGACCGAAGGGCTCGACGGTGCGGTCGAACACCCGAGGCGCCCGGTCGTGGAGGCGGCTGTTAGACTCCGCGTCAGCATGGAGCGGGAAGAGCAGATCTCTGGCGACTTCGGGGACGTCGGCGAACGACTTCGTGAAGAGCGGAAGCGCCAAGGCGTCAGCCAGCGGGAGCTCGCTGCGCGCCTTGGATTGTCTCCGAGCCTGATCTCGCAGATCGAGACCGGGCGCTCCAAACCCTCGGTGAGCACGCTCTACGCGATAGTGACGGAGCTCCGTCTCTCACTCGATCGCCTCTTTCGGGGGTCAGAAGATGACATCGGGCCGCAGGAGACTGGACCCCAGGCTTCACACCGATCGCCCGCCACAGGCACGGGAGCGATCGTTCATCCGGACGAGCGCCATGTTATCGAGCTCGAGTCTGGTGTCCGGTGGGAGCGACTCACAGGGAATCCTGAGGACGAGGTCGACTTCATGTACGTCGTCTATGACGTCGGCGGCGCCTCGGCCACTAATGCCACATTGATGCGCCACCAAGGGCGGGAGTACGGCTACATCATCTCAGGCCGGCTCGGTCTCCAGATCGGGTTCCGGAGCCACACTCTCGAGCCGGGGGACTCGATCGCCTTCAACTCCACGCAGCCTCACCGGTTGTGGACCATCGGGGATGAACCGGTGCACGCGATCTGGTGCGTGGTGGGGCGGCGAGACTGAACCCTCGCAGCATCGCCCGTAGGTGAATCGGCGGGACAAGGTATGAGGTTTCAGTCATGACGCTGTCGAGCCATTGCCGTTCTCACGGCTCGGTGCGTGACGAACCCGCCCGCGTGACTTCCTATGGTGAGCTGAGCCACGGAAGGGGCCCCGGACCGGGCATCATTCCGCTGATGCATGATGGCATCGATCGAGTGAATCTTCGCCGGTGGCTCCGCGTTTACGTGGTCACGTCCACGGGCCTCGTGTCCGGACGGGGCCACATCGACTTGGCTCGCGCGGCTCTCGAGGGCCGAGCCACGGCGGTCCAGCTCCGGGCCCCCGAGCTTCGGCCCGAGGAGCTCCTCGTCCTGGCCTCGGCCCTTGCGGCCCTCTGCCGGAGAGCGGGCACCCTGTTCGTGGTGAACGATGTTGTAAGCGTGGCCTTGACGAGCGGAGCCGACGGCGTGCATCTTGGCCAGGGCGACGACCTGGTGGGCACTCGAGACCGCCTGGGCCCAGATCGGGTGCTGGGGATCAGCGTGGAGACGGCCCTCCAGGCGCGTCGCGCCGAAGACCTGGGGGCCGACTACCTGGGCGTGACGGTGTGGAGCTCGTCGACCAAGTCCGAGGCCGTCCCAGCGGGCCTCGATGGGCTGCGCGAGGTCGTCGCCGCCACGGGGCTCCCGGTGGTGGGGATCGGGGGGATCGACGCCTCCAATGCCCGGCAGGTCCTCGAGGCGGGCGCCGCGGGGGTGGCCGTCGTGTCGGCGGTGGGGGCGGCACCAGACCCGGTGGCTGCCACCAGGGACCTGGTTGCCGCGGTCGGGCCGTTCGAAGGGGAGGGAGCGACATGAACCTCCAGCGACCGGGCAAGGTGACGGCCGAGACGTTCGCCCGCGTGATCCTGGGGAACCTCGGAGCCCGGGATGAGGACGTCCTGGTCGGACCCCAACACGGGGTTGATGCCGGCGTCGTGCGGGTGGCGCCCGGCGTGGCCATGGCGCTCACGGCCGACCCGGTATTCGTCGTGCCGGCGTACGGGTGGGAGCGGGCAGCATGGTTCGCGGTCCACATCCTTGCCTCGGACGCCGCTACGAGCGGTCTTCCCCTCAGGTGGATGTCCGTCGACCTGAACCTGCCCCTGGAACTCTCCGACGAGGACCTGGAGACACTATGGAACGCCTACGCCAAGGCATGCGAGGACCTGGGCATCGCCGTCGTCACCGGGCACACCGGTCGCTATGAGGGCTGCAACTGGCCGATGGTCGGAGGCGCCACTTGCCTCGCCATCGGCCCCGAGGACGCCTATGTATCGCCGCCGATGGCCCGCGCCGGTGATCGGGTCCTGGTGACCAAGGGCCCGGCTATCGAGACCACCGCCCTGTTCGCGGCAACCTTCCCCGACCGGATGAAAAGGGAACTCGGCGAGGAGGTATGGGCCGCGGCGGACGCGCTGTTCGAGCAGATGACCGTGGTCCCCGAGGGCCGGGTGGCCGCCGGATACGGACTGCGCGAGCGGGGAGTGACCGCCATGCACGACGCCACCGAAGGAGGAGTGATCGGCGGGTTGGCCGAGGTCGCGACCGCGTCGAAGCTGGGCATGCGGATTCAGTTCGAATCCATCCCCATCAGGCCCGAGGTCCGGGCCGTGTCCGACCATCTGGGCATCGACCCGTACACGTCGATCTCCGAGGGAACCTTGATTGCCACCGTTCGGCCCGACCACGCTCCGGGGTTCCTGGGTGCTCTTCGGGAAGAAGGCATCGAGGCTGCTGACGTGGGCGAGATCACGGAAGCTGAGGGAGGGGCGGTCGTCGTCGTGGACGGAGAGGAGCGGCCACTCGAACATCCGGGTCTCGACCCGTTCTGGGAGGCTTTCGGCCGCTGGGCTGAGGAAGCGGCCCAGGAGATCTAGACGAAGCAGTTCCGGTCCGTCTGATCAATATTGGCGACCTCGACATGCTCAGCGAACTTCGCTTAGCTTGCGGTCGGGACGGATGGGGCGAAATGATCGCAGCGAGCGGCAAGCTGCTAAGAGCTGCTAAGGAGGAGTGATGGCCGCAGAGAAGAACGCACAGGTGACCTGGCGAGGCGACCTGGCTACCGGGAGGGGCATGATCGAGCGCGTCGGGAGCGGTGCCTTCGCCTCGCTCGGCGTCTCGTGGCCGGCGCGCACCGGCGACGAGGCCGATTTGACGAGCCCGGAGGAACTTATCGCAGCCGCCCATGCGGCGTGCTTCTCGATGGCGCTCTCGGGCGGCTTAACCGAGAAGGGCAACGCGCCGGAAAGCCTAACCGTCTCGGCGACGGTGACCTTCGTGCCGGGCACGGGGATCACGAAGTCGGCACTCGACGTCATCGGAAACGTGCCCAGGATCGATGATGCCGCCTTCCATGAGGCCTGTGAGCGGGCGAAGGAGAACTGCCCGGTCTCCAAGGCGCTCCAAGGGAATGTCGAGATAACGGTCACGGCGCGGCTGGCCCCCTCCTAGACGAGCGCGGCGTCGCGAGCGTACACAGGCCCCCTTCGAGCGTCGCCGCCTAGTGCGAACTGTGGCCGGATCTCGCGCGCGATTTGGTCACACTCCTGGTCACACTGGCGCCGTTCCGCATGGGTTCGGGAGCGTCCATGGCCGCTCGCCGTGGGGTCGGAACTCCGTTGACCTGCGCCGCGAACGAAGGCGCACGATCGCGAACGGGTCCCACGTCATTGAGGGCCTGGTCCGGGTAGCCCCGGGTGGGGGTTCAAATCCCCCCTCCGACACTGGCCAGGGGACCACTCTCAGAGTCGTTCGGCTTACGGCAAGCAGATTAAGCAAAAAGTACGCACAAGGCATCCAAAGGCGTCCCAGCGGACTGGGCC
>OCZV010000764.1_pt1 | contig 11491 bp, 11 predicted proteins | sample 1539051 | NCBI WGS metagenome assembly OCZV01 (sample SAMEA3113581, study PRJEB22503) | soil metagenome
GCGCACTCTTCCTTGCGGCGTTAGATCATCCGCCTTGAACCATTCGTTTTTTTCGGCCTTGTGCCGTCCCAGCTCTGAGCCGACCATAATCCGGTTGCCGATCAGCGTCTTCCGCCGCTCGTTGTCTTTCGTTGGAAGCTTCATCGGCAAATATGGCCGGTATTTTTCCTCGATGAACTCACCCCAATTTTCCAAATCCCCGACTAGGTGACTGTCCAGATCAATGACTTTCATGCCGTCGATCGCCATGGTCTGCCCTCCTTGGAAATCAATCCAAACGATTGAACGGATCGCTGGTCAAAGTTTGAGAAAGGGACGTAAGAAATGCGTTCAGATCCACAATAGCCCTGCTGAGGGGGATAACAAAGGCTCAATGGCAAGTCAACGAGAAAAAAACTGCCGTAAGCCCGAAGTGGCTAGAGGGGTAGGTTCGCAGTCGTCGGCGGAGAGAAGACGATTCGTTGTCGTAGTTGGATAGGTCACGTGTGTTCAATTACACGTATGGATCTTTGCATTAAGCATCTCTCAATGAGATCCGGACCGTTCGCTTCTGATCCTTTACTTCTATCTTTCCCTCACGCGCAAGCCATCCGACCGCCATAGACACCATCGATTTTGGCGCCTCAACCCCCTTTTCCAGAGTACTAAGACTGGACTCTCCATGTGACCGCAAGAAATCCCACACCAAGCCGGCGGTTTCGCCAATTGTTTTTACTTCCCACACGAGCGCTCCCTCCTTTCTTTTTTAGTTTGGCATCTTAATGTTGGCTTGGAAAGATCGCCGGCAAAAATTTTTGCCCAAAAGGCCGTGCGTCGTTAGTAAATTCAGCCTTCTATTTGCGGGGAGTGTCGATTTTTCCACCTCTGATTAACCCGTGATTTCGCGGAAGGGTTCGCGAGCGGCGAAGAGCTCGGCGACTTCGTGGCGCCTTTGACGCCACGAGCCGCTATTGAGTCCAAACGGAGCGAGAGCTCAATGAGGACGAATCTATTCGCGAGTCGCAAGTGATCGCATGGCGGAACCGGAAGATTTGAGGTTACAGGATGCCGAGCAGTGACTGCAAATTTGCAATCACCGCTCGCTTTCGCTTCATCAACGAGCGGGCAACCGACTACAGATTCAAAATCCTGGCGGCGTTTTCACCGAGTATTTTATCCTTCTGCTTTGGCGTCAGATCTTTCCGCTCCCGAATACTGGAGACCGTATGGGGATACTCGGAATCGAAATGCGGGAAGTCGGTGGCCATGAGAATATGGTCTTCGCCGATTTCCTTTAGCGACTGCGTCATGTCCCCTTCGTCCGCTTCGCAGGTGACGTAGCAGTTGCGCTTCACGTATTCTGAGGGCGCCATTTTCAGTCCGCCGGAAATCGCCGGAAAATCTTTCGCCCATTCCCAATCGTCGTCCATGCGGTGCATCCAGTACAGCGGCCATTCCGCGCTGCATTCGAAGAAGACAACTTTGAGCTTAGGAAACTTTTCAAAGACGCCGCCGAGAACCAACGCGACCAGAGCCGGCGTGCAATTCATGACCCGGCCCAAGACATGGGTTTTAAAGAAATTATCGAAACGATCGGTCAATTCGCCGTTGCTGTTCGGATGACAGAAGAGCGGCACGCCCAATTCTTCGGCTTCTTGATAGTACGGGTAGAAGCTCGGATGGTCCACGTTGCGGTTGCCGACATACGGCACCAGGTGTCCCGCTTTAAAGCCGAGCTCCTGCACGCATCGGCGCAGCTCACCAGCCATGGCCTCGGGGCAGCCGGCCGGCGCCATGGCGGCGGGTAAGAACACGTTCTCGTAGCCTTTCACAAGTTTCGCCACCCAGTCGTTGTAAGCCTGGGCACAGGCTAGCCCTAATCCGCCGATGTTTTCCGTCGCGATGTTGATCCCGGTCGGGAAAATGACCTCCTTATCGATCCCCTCCTTCTTGATGTCTTTAAAACGTCGCTCCATGTCATAGCCCGCCACTTGCCGCTCGGCGATCTCGCCGTTACGCCAATTGACTTTGGGATCGTAAATGTAAGGGTGGCGATGCGCCGCGCGTCCCTGCGGATCGCCTGGATCCAGAGAGTGCACGAACTTGGTGTTGTGATTTCTGCCATCGCCCATTTTCTGCGGCGTGAACCGCGCGTACGGCTCAGGCAGTTTGTAGACTTCGTCCATGAAGTAGCCTTCACGCAAATGAGAATCGAGATCGATAATCATATCTCCTCCAAATTTCGGTTTCTGACACCTCTAACATGCAACAATCACTTTTTACCTGACGAAGCGACGAACGAGCGATCGACCATGTCTTCCACGGTTATCTTCTTCTTGATCCGGCCCGTCTCGTATTCCTGCTCGATGACGACCGGAATCACCTTTTCGGCGATTTGACCGTTGAGCGGAAAGGAATTGCGGTATTCGTCGTATCCGGCCGGCGCATAGGCTGGATCCATCTTCACGTACTTCTGCATGATTTTTACCGCGTCGGATTTGTTCTCCACAGTATATTTTATTCCCCGTTGATAGGCGCGGAGGAACTTGGTCACCTGCTCCCTTTCCTTGGCGAGATAGGATTCTTTGGCAGCAAAAGTCTCGTAGGGCCACTCCGGAAAAATTTCCTTCAGATCGAGCAATTTGTTGTAGCCTTGCGACTTGGCGATCTCCGTCACCGGGAACCATACGATGGAAGCATCCACGCCCTTGGCGCTCAGAGCCGCGAAGCGCGCCGGGGTGCTGCCGATCTGAAGAATGGTTACGTCTTTCGCATCGACCCCAAAATGACGCAAAGTCGCACGGGTCAGAAAGTCGGTCAGCGAACCAAATCGACTGATCGCGAAGCGTTTCCCCTTGGCTTGCTTCATCGACTTGAAGTCCGGCTGGGAATAAAGCTGAAAGGGCATGATGTTACAGATGCCCCAAAAATTTTTGACATCAACGCCTGCGGCGCGGCCGCCGAGGGTTTCCACGAAGGCGCTGCCCATGATGTGCACGTCGCCGCCGATCAGTGCCTGAAGATTGGTGGCGCCGGCGTTGAACAGGACCAATAACACGTCGAGCCCTTCGTCCTTGAAGAAGCCTTTGGCCTCGGTCACATAAACCGGCAAAAACGCCACGTTCACAGACGAAAGTCCGACGATGAGTTTACCGTGAGTGGGCGGAGCGTAGAGGCTTACCAACCAAAAACTACAGGCAGCCAGCGCAACCGCGACTTTACCTCTTTTCATAGGCACCCTCCTGGTTCATTTGGTTAACGTAATTCCGCACTGAAATCGTGGCGCTTATGCCGCACCGGGCGGCCCGCTACCTCTTCAATCCTCTCACCGTGAAATGCCTTGGCTTCGATCATCATATACTAAAGCCTCGCTGTAAGACGAGTCTAAATGACCGACCGTTCCGGCAGGATCGTGTTCAGCACCCGCAAATAATTCCCGCCGAGTATCAGGGCAATCTCCTCTTCCTTGTAGCCGTGTTTCTGGAGGCCGTCGATCAAGTTTGGCAGATCTTCGATTTCCTCGAAGCCTTTAATCAGCGGGTCTCTGTGCAAAGGATGGTGGCGGTCTTAAGCGTGCGCGGCCCGTCATACTTGACGAAGTCCATGCCCAAGGCGAGATGCTCGACACCGACGAGGTTGATCATGTAGTCCATATGCTTCAGCATGTCTTCGATGCCGACTTCGCCCTTTCCGACCCGCGCCGGTAAAGCGAGAATACCCACCAAACCGCCTTGATCGGCGATGGCTTTGATCTGGTCGTCTGCCAGATTGCGTGGATTGTCGAGCATGCCGCAGGCGTTGGCGTGACTGACGATCAACGGCGCCTGGGCGGCATTCAGGGCCTGAAAAAAGCCTTCGCGGTTCATGTGCGAGAGATCCACGACCATACCCAACCGATTCGCTTCCTTAATGACCTCGACGCCGAAATGAGTCAACCCGCCGCCGGTCCGGTTTTCCCACACGCCGTCACCCAGCTCGTTACGAAAATTCCATACGGGTTGAAGAGAGCGCAGGCCCAAGCGATAGAAGTTTCTTAGATTATGGATGCTGCCGCGCAAAGGCATGCAGCCCTCAAAGTGAAGCAAAAACTTAACGGTTCCCGGTTCGACCCTTTCAGGCAGGTCGCCGCGGGTTTTGATCATCGAGATCATGCCTTCCGAACGGGGAGCTTCCTGCAAGAACATATCGAATTGATCGAGGGCCGTCTCTAAATACCGGCCGGTGTTCTGTGAGTGAGAATAGGAATCGCCGCTGATGGCATAAACGCAGAGATTGATGCCGTCGCGAATCAATCGCGGAGCGATGGCGTCGCGGATCGGCGAAGTCTCGCCGACAGAAACGCGATACAACTGCTCGTAGACGTCGCGATGTCCCTCAACGACGACATGTTTTTCCAAGAGTTCTCTACCCGACATGCGTGTTGCATCCTTTCTTGAAGAAGCTTCGAGCTTGCGTTACTAATAGTTGCAAAATTCGCTAGAAGCAAGTTGTGCCGACCATTGCAGCAGCATAGAGAATTTCTACGTCCCCTTCTCTTAGGAAGCCTAATTTTCCTTATTTGCGCTGGTTGCAGTAGGAACGACGAGCGCACTAAAGGCGGTTCCGACAATCATTTCCGCGTCAATCTCGGTACCGAGCCCCCGAGCCTGGATTGGTCTCTCGCTACCGATCATGTCTCCTTCAACGTGATCGCCAATCTGATGGTGGGGTTGACCGAGTTTGATAAAGAACTGAAGCCCGCGCCGGTGATCGCCAAATCGTGGGATCTCCTCGATCGCGGCGCGAAAATCGTTTTTCACCTGCGGGACGACGTGCAATGGAGCGATGGGCAAAAGGTCCGGGCTCAGGATTTCGAATACTCTTGGAAGCGACTTCTAAATCCCAAGACCGCTTCCGAATATGCCTATATTCTGTTCGACGTCCTCAATGCGCAGGAATATCACGAGGGCAAGCTTTCCGATCCATCCCGGGTGGGTGTTCAAGCCTTGGATGACTTTACGCTGGCGGTTCAGCTGCGTCATCCGGCGTCCTATTTTCTCGCCATCACGACCTTTGAAGTCACTTTTCCCCACCGGCAAGACATCATTGAAAAGTTCGAATCCCGCTGGACGGAACCCCAAAACATCGTCACCAATGGCCCGTTTCTCCTCTCCTCCTGGAAACATGAGGACGCAATCGAACTACGGGCCAACCCGAGGTTTTTTCGCGGCAAGCCGGCCATGGAACGAGTGACAATGTTCATGGTCAACGAAAAAACCACCGCCCTGGCCATGTATGAGCAGGGGCAACTCGATTTTGTCGACAATCACAGCATCCCGATCTTCGAAAAGAGCCAACTGGCCAAAAGGCGCGGCTTCAAGCGCGTACCGCAACTGCGGGGTTATTACTATGGTTTTGCCATTAACCGAAAGCCGTTCGACAATGTCCGGGTGCGCAAAGCCTTTATGATGGCCATTGATCGGAATGTGTTCCCGACGATTCTCCACGGAGGCGAAAAACCTGCGCCGTCGTGGATTCCTCCCGGCATGCTCGCCCACAATCCCAACATCGGCCTCTCCTTCAATCCCCCCGAGGCCCGGCGGTTACTGCGCGAAGCGGGATATCCCGATGGGAAGGGGTTACCCCCCGTGGTTTTGGCCTATAACACTGACGAAGATCACAAAATGGTCGCGGAAGCGGTGCAGGGAATGTGGCAACGCAATCTCGGGGTGGTGGTGAGGCTGGAAAACCAAGAATGGAAAGCGTATCTCAAAAAGCTCCAAAACGACCCGCCCCAGATTTTCCGCTTGGGTTGGGGGGCCGATTATCCGGACCCCGACAATTTCATGAAGCTCTTCACCGCCAACAGCGGCAATAATCATACGCGCTGGAAACACCAGCGCTACGATCAACTCCTGGAACAAGCAGCGCGCGAGTTCGATTCGCAAAAGCGAGCCAAACTCTACGACGATGCGCAAAGAATTCTCTGTGAAACCGATCTGCCCATCATGCCGCTTTTCTGGAGCGCCGAAAGTACGGCGCTGAGTCCGCGTTTCACCGGTTTGGAATTAACCTCGATGGCACGAATGGATCTCCGTCACGTCCGACCGCGCCGCAGTAATGAGTAACTCCCGATAGGAAGACGCCTGGCGCGCAGCGAATTTGCCATGCGGCATAAAATCACATAGTTTAGGGACCATTCGGGATCTGAACGCTTCAATAATCTTCATTCGAAACACCGCGGCGAAAGGCAGAGCCTATGGAACTCAGCGAAGATGATGTGCTGCACATATTGAAACTGATCGACGAATCGAAATTCGATTACTTCCAACTTGAAGTGGGGGATCTAAAGATCACGGTCAGCAAGGGAGAGCCAATTCCGTTGTCCTCATCGACTGTCGCCGCGCCTCAAGCGCTCAACGCCGCGCCTGGCCCGGCGTCTAAAGGATCAGCGCCAACCGTCGTTCCTGCTCCTGAAGCCCAACCGGCGAAAGCAAAGCCAAAAACTGCCGCCGTACCCGAAGGTCTACTGCCCATCACCGCGCCCCTGCTGGGAACTTTCTATGTCGCTCCGGAGCCCGGGGCTCCTCCTTTTGTCAAAGTCGGCGCGACGATCACCGAAGACACGACGGTCGGGCTCATCGAGGTGATGAAAGTTTTCAATAGCGTGCGCGCCGGCGTTAACGGAACCCTGGTTGAAGTGGTCGCCCAGAATGGCCAGTTCGTCGAGTACGGCCAAACGCTTTTCCTCGTAAAGCCATGAGCGTCACCCGGGTTCTTGTCGCCAACCGGGGCGAGATCGCCGTCCGCATAATCAAAGCCTGTAAAACGTTGGGAATCGAAACCGTCGCGGCCGTCTCCGAAGCCGACCGCGAGAGCCTCGCTGCCAAGATGGCCGACCATGCGGTATGTATCGGTCCTCCCCGTTCCGCCGAAAGTTATCTAAAACCACCAACGCTCGTCGCGGCCGCCCTGGCCACCGGATGCGATGCGCTCCATCCCGGTTACGGATTTCTCTCGGAGAAAGCCGAACTGGCTCAACTGTGCGCCGACAATAAAGTGACCTTCGTTGGCCCCACCGCTCAAAACATCAGCGAAATGGGCGACAAACTGGCAGCGCGGAGAATCGCCGCTTCGTGCGGTGTCCCGACGACGCCGGGCTCCGACAAAGCCAAAAACTATCAAGCGGCGGCCGCGCTTGCGGAACAGCTTGGTTACCCCATCTTATTGAAGGCCTCGGCGGGCGGAGGCGGCCGGGGCATCAAACTCGTGCGCACTACGGACGAAATGCAAGCCACCTTCACAACGGCTTCTGCAGAAGCCCGGGCCGCCTTTGGCGACGACACTCTTTACATAGAGAAGTACTTCGAAAATGCGAGGCATATCGAGGTCCAGGTCCTGGGCGATCGGTTCGGCAACGTGATTCATCTCGGCGAGCGCGATTGTTCCCTGCAACGGCGCCATCAGAAGATCATTGAGGAAGCTCCGGCTTCATGCATTGACGAAGGAGTTCGTGCAAAAATTTGCAGCGCTGCCGTTACTCTGGCCCGCACCATACGCTATCAGAATGCCGGCACGGTGGAATTCATCTTTGATCAGGACGCCGATCAGTTTTACTTTCTTGAAATGAACACGCGCATTCAGGTCGAGCATCCCGTAACCGAGATGATCACTGGAGTCGATCTTGTCGCCCAGCAATTTTTGATCGCCCGAGGCGTGCCTCTCTCGATGCAGCAATCCGATATTCACGTCCGGGGCCACGCCATCGAATGTCGCATCAATGCGGAGTCGCCCCGGCAGGGTTTCCGCCCCTGCCCGGGTAGGATTACTCACTGGAGGCCGCCCGAGGGCGCCGGCATCCGAGTCGATAGCCACTGCTTCAGCGGCTATCTCGTGCCGCCTTATTATGATTCGCTGCTCGCGAAGCTCATCGTGCATGGAGGCCATCGAAACGACGCCACCGCGCGAACGAAACAGGCTTTGGCCGGGTTTGTCGTGGAGGGCCTCGATACCGGCATTCCATTCTTGCAAACGGTGACTGACGAGCCGGACTATTTAACGGGCAAGGTGAACACGCGCTGGCTCGAAGCCAAACTGGAAGCGTATTCGACCGCGCTCGCAAAGCAGTAGACGTTATGAGCGAAATAAAATTCGTTGACACTAGTTTGCGCGATGGACAGGCAAGCCTCTGGGCGGAGAACATGCGCACGGGCATGATGCTGGCCGTGGCGGAGCGCATAGACGAGGCGGGATTTCAGGCCATCGAGCTTATCGCTTCAAGTCATATCAAAAAGTGCGTCCGTGAGCTCCGGGAAGATCCCTTTGAGCGCATGCGCCTCGTCGCGCAACGGATCAGGAAAACACCGCTCCGGGCGATCGGCGCCGAACGCATCAGCGCATTCGAGCTCTCGCCGGACTCGATCGTCGATCTTTGGTTTGAACGGTTGGTGGCCAATGGGATGCGGCAATTGAGGATATCAGACCCGGCCAACGATCCAGCGGGTTGGCAAAAATCAGTGGGCCGGGCCAAACGCGTCGGACTGAGTACCATTTTGAATCTCATCTTTTCCGTTTCGCCCAAGCACACCGATGAATACTATGCCCGCAAGGCTCGCGAAGCCTTCGCGCTCAAACCCGACTATGTGTGTCTGAAGGATCCCGGCGGGCTGTTGACGCCGGAGCGGACCGCGGGATTGGTTAAGATGATTCAAGAAAATGCGCCCGACCTGCCCATCGAAATCCATGTCCACTGCACCACCGGGCTTGGCCCACTCTGCGCTCTCGAGGCGATCAAGTTAGGCGTCCAAATCGTCGATACGGCTATTCCGCCCCTGGCCAATGCTTCATCCAATCCGTCAATCTTTAATGTCGCGCAGAATGCCCGGAGCTTGGGTTATTCGCCGATTATCGACCAGGAAACGCTCCGGCCGGTGACCAAGGACTTGACGTTCATTGCCAAGCGGGAAGGTTTGCCCATTGGCGCTCCGGTGGAGTACGACTACGGCCAATACGTGCATCAAGTGCCCGGCGGAATGATTTCCAACCTGCATCACCAGCTTAAGAAAATCGGCATGCTACACCGGTTGCCTGAGGTGCTCGATGAGGCGGTGCAAGTGCGCGCCGATTTTGGCTATCCCATCATGGTCACTCCTTTTTCCCAATTCGTCGGCAGCCAAGCCGCGATCAACGTCATCAAGGGTGAGCGGTACCTACAGGTGACGGACCAAGTGATTCAATATGCCAGTGGTTTTTGGGGCGCAGAGGCCGCCTCCGAGATGGATCCCAACGTCAAAGACAGGATCCTCAATCGGTCCCGCGCCCAGGAATTCGCCAAATGGGAGCCACCCCAACCTTCCATTGAAGAGCTGCGGAACAAGCTTGGCGGTCCGAACCTGAGCGACGACGAGCTTTTGATGCGCTACGTCGCGGGTAAAGACGACGTTGAAGCGTTGCGCGCCGCGGCCGCTCCCAACGAGTACGTCCGTGGCGGTACCCCCTTGCTCGCGTTATTGGAAGAGCTGGCCCGCCGGAAAGATTGTAATCAGATCCACATCCGCAAAGATGGCTTATCCGTGACTCTGGAAAAACGCGTCGGCCCCAAGGCCTAATCGGCTTCTTCTTGCGAATTTCGAAGCATTTTTGACGCGACGGTGTTTTTCAAGACCCGATGGCTGCTTTCCTTCTGAAACGAGTGCTTCACGGTTTTGTGGTTCTCTGGGTCGTGGCGACGCTGACGTTCATCTTGTTGCGGCTCGCTCCCGGCGGCCCATTCGACCGCGAGCGCAAACTTCCTCCTGAAGTGATGGCCAACATCGAAGCCAAATACCATCTCGATGAGCCTCCTTTGCAGCAGTATTTTCGCTATCTGTCAGGAATGCTGCGTGGCGATCTGGGTCCATCATACAAATATCTCGACCGGCGGGTTAATGAAATCATCGCCGACAGCTTGCCGACCTCTGCCATTCTCGGCGGACTCGCGGTTCTCTTCGCGCTGGCAGTTTCCTTTCCCGCCGGGATAGCCTCCGCCTATTATCGACATTCCGTCATCGATCGCTGCTGCATGTTCTTCGCCACCCTGGGCATTTCCGTTCCCCACTTTATCCTCGGCGCATCGTTGATCTGGGCCATGGCCTTACAATTGGGGTGGCTCCAGCCGGGTCGATGGGATGAGCCCAGCAGCGCGATCCTTCCAACCGTTACTTTGGGCGCAGCGCCGGCAGCTTATCTAGCCGCTTTACTTCGCTCCACAATGATCGAGACTTTGACTGAGGACTTCATTCGCACCGCTCGGGCGAAAGGCGTTACCGAGCGCGCTGTCGTTTTGAAACATGCGCTCCGCCATTCGCTCATTCCGGTTGTCACGGTGATGGGACCGCTCACGGCCGCGCTGCTCACAGGCTCATTCGTCGTGGAATACGTCTTTGCCATTCCCGGAATGGGCAGATTTTTTATCACCGCAGTGACCGATCGCGACTACCCGCTGATCATGGGAGTCACACTGGTCTATACCGTCGTACTCGTGTGCGCGAATTTATTGGTCGATCTGTTGTATGGCTATATCGATCCGCGAATCAGAACCGACTGACAACCTATTGACGACCTCCGTGATTCCGATGGAATCGCGGAGACTGGACAAGTCTGCCCTGCGCCTGGGCCTCGGCTTTATTCTAATCGTTTGCGTGGGCGCCTTGGTTGTCCCGTGGCTCTCCCCTTACATCGCGGGAGGATTGGAAGAAAAACGCATCCTCGAAACGCCCAGTACGGCTCATTGGCTGGGCACAGACGCTCTGGGCCGTGACCTATTGACGCGATTGTGTTACGGCGCCCGGGTATCAATAACCGTCGGGCTTGGAACGGCATTGATCGCACTCATTATCGGCACCGCCTACGGGCTCGTCTCAGGATTCAAAGGTGGCAGTCTGGATCAACTGATGATGCGAGTCGTCGATATCTTCTACGGTTTACCCGACATGCTAATATTCATCCTTCTATCACTGCTTCTGGGGAGAAACGTCTTTGGATTGCTGTTGGCCCTCGGTCTCGTATCTTGGGTTCGTTTCGCGCGCATCGCGCGGGGACAGATTCTTCAGGCAAAGGAATTTCTCTTTGTCGAAGGCGCAAGAGCGATGGGCGCTTCTCGAAGTCGGATTGTCCTGCGTCACATTTTGCCGAACATTCTTGCCCCCATCCTGGTGACTCTTACGTTCAATATCCCATCGGCTATTCTGGCGGAATCGACACTGAGCTTTATTGGCCTCGGCATCAACGATCCCTACAGCGCCTGGGGGACGAGCTGGGGAACTCTGGTGCAGGACGGTTGGCGCGCTATGCGCACCTATCCCCACGTGATCTTCTTCCCGGCCGGAGCGATTTTTCTGACCATCCTATCCTTCAACGCGGTAGGAAATGCTCTAAGAGATCTGTTGGATGTCAAAGCGCGATAGAAATAAATGATTTCGGAGCCTGCGTTTGTGCGGCAACTCCAGATTTGACAGAACCTTCGCCTCTGTTGATTGACTTGGCTGCCTATACC
>OCZV010000765.1_pt1 | contig 11481 bp, 9 predicted proteins | sample 1539051 | NCBI WGS metagenome assembly OCZV01 (sample SAMEA3113581, study PRJEB22503) | soil metagenome
CTGAAGAGGAGACTGAAGAGGAGACTGAAGAGGAGACTGAAGAGGAGACTGAAGAAGTAACAGAAACAGCTTCCCCAACTACCGACCCTATTGCCCCAGCATCCGAACCACTATCCCCTCTGGTTTCAGCAGCCGGAAGCGGAGATCCTACAGCCTTAGCAGCTCTGACTGACAGACTTATGACAGATCCTGCAGCCATGGCTACTTTAATTAGTCAAGCTCTAACAGACCCAGCTGCCCTTGCAGCGCTTACCGCCGTAGCGTCGCAGAGTCAGTATACTCTGCAATTTGTGTGCTCAAGTTCTGGCGTAAGTTGTGCACCCAGTGTAACTGTAGTAGAGAAAGAATTCCCACCCGGCCCACCCGAACAATTGGCAAAACCAGAAACAACCCTTAATGTGAGAACCGATGACTTGCAAGAAGCCGCTAGAATACTTGAAGCGGCTGGTGCAAATATAATCGGTGTAATTGAAGCTACTAACGATATAGTAGTAACAGATCTGCCTCCAAACGCACCTGTCCTCAGAGATGCGAATTTCATAGTGGTGCAAGTAGATACTACAAAAGGCCAAAGCTCTCAAATTGCGGAGCTTAGCCCCGATAGCTTTGATCCATCACGGTCTGACAACAACAACAACAACAACAACAACAAAACCATCAGCAGCAACATTGTCAGTAGCATTAACGGTAGTAGCAGTAGCCAGGGCAGTTTAGTGAACCGAACTAACGCTATTAATAATAGCCAACAATCTCAAGCAAACCAGACTTCACAACTACAACAACAAAATGCTGTTGTAATCAAGTGGAATCAGACTATGCCGTTTGGCATTACAAGAACACTTCCACTCATAAATGGCTCTTCTAATGCTACGTCACTTGGCGCTGGACAGGGTTCTGCATCTAATACTACGAGCACCGGCAATGGCACAACTGGCTCAGAAACAACCCAAGCAGGTCCTTCCACCTCACCATCAAATTCAGCCATTTACAATACAATGAATCCTGCTAGTGCAGTAGCTGGTGACAGCGGGCCTAAGGTAAAGGCGCAAAGTGCCGTTAGTCAAACTGGATCCGATAGCAATGGTACTAGTGACAGCACCAACAACAATACATCTGGTACAATTGGAGATATGAACAACAATAGCTATAATGAGAATGGTATAATACAAACAGCAGCAAACGGACAGAAACAGCAAAGACAAGTAGATGTTGACATTGCAATTCTCGATACCGGTGTCAGCCTGACTCATCCAGATCTAAATGTATACAGAAATGTAAGTGTTATAGAAAACATAACTACAGCTGATGACGAGCTAGGTCATGGCTCCCATGTAGCAGGAATAGCTGCTGCCAAGGATAACGAGCTTGGTGTTGTAGGAATGGCTCCTGGTGCAAGAATATGGGCCATAAAAGTATGTGACGCAGAAGGTGATTGCAAAGTCTCCGACCAGCTAAAGGGTATGGATTATGTAATCAAACACGCTGATGAAATAGATGTTGTCAATCTGAGTCTTGAGAATCCCAACTCACCTGCTCTCAATAATATTATAAATAAAGCTATAGAAGCCGGAATAACGGTAGTCACAGCAGCTGGTAACTTTGGTAAAGATGCCTCGGCAACAAGTCCTGCTAATAACCCCAACGCCTTGACGGTATCAGCTATAGGCGACAGCGACGGTAGATGTGGTGGTGTAGGTCCTGTACTAAAGCAATTTGATGGAAATGTCACAGATGATACCATGGCATACTTTAGCAATTTCGGTCCTGTGGTAAAGATCGCAGCCCCTGGTGTGAACATCTTTTCGACGTATAATGGCACTGGTTATGCAATAGAAAGTGGAACGAGTATGGCTGCACCCCATGTTGCAGGAGCTGCTGCACTTTACAAGGCAATATTCCCTGATGCAACACCTGCTGAGGTTAAGGCAAAGCTTATGAGTATAAGTACCCAACCAGATACGCCATGTGACGGAGGTCCTCGAGGATACTTTACAGGCGATAAAGATACAATGAAGGAACCATTACTATTCCAGAGCTTGCTTCCGTAATCTCAACATCTCAGATAAAAAAATCTATCGGGAGAATTACCTATGGACAAACATACCCTAAAAGGGGGAAAAATGTGGATGATCACCTTATATAGAGGGAACTCACCTTATAATATAATGAATAAATTCACGATATTGGCAATCTTTGCCATTCTCGCAGGAGCTACGACATTCGCAACAATAGGATCTACAGCGGTGACGACTGTTTTAGCACAGGCAGATAATGCAACTATGGCCGGAAACATGACCGGTGGTAATATGACCGCCGGAAACATGACCGAAGCCTCTGGGACGGTTTCTGGAAGGACAGGATAACAGCCGACTCACTTAGGAGTCGATCCTCATTTTTTTTATTATACTGCTTGAGATTTGACATTGCCAAGGAAATAATAACTCAAGAAGGATATAACACGTAGTGGCTACCAATAACCTGGCGGACATCCCCTCTGCACTGTTGGATACGTCCAAAAAGACCACGATAGTATTTTGGATAGTTACGTCCTTCCTTATCGCAGACGTCGTACTAAACTATGTCGCCGAATTCATTGAGCCTTACTTGATCTCACTTCCAAGTATAATATTTTTCACTGTTATGGTCGGGGTATGTAGTTTTGGGGCATATTATCTTATGAAATTTGTTAGAGAAAAAAGTAAAAGTGTAACCTCAAAGGACACCTATCTTAAAATAATCAGCACAACAGTTATGGTTGTTCAATTTCTTCTGATAGCCCTTGTTGTATCTCTGTTATTAGAGATCCTCTTCACTTCTCAATATGATACTCCTTTGTTTGTGGCCACCGCTCTCATCAGCGAGATCCTAGCACTTGGTTTGCTAGGATTATTTGCTCAGCGATTTCTTTCCTGGTTTAAATTAAACCGTCAGTCGACGGTGGTCCTCATTTATGGTTTATCTTTTGCTGTTGCTGCATTTAGCCTAGCAGTCATAGTGATTTATGACATTACCTACCTCCCTCAAAAGGACCCCGACATAACTCCTCAGACCGGAGTCATCTTTCCAAACACGCTTGAGCCAGGTTCACTGTTGGATATACTATTTTCCGTCTATACTTACCTCAATATGATATCATTTGGCCTATTGATATTGGCAACTGCAATTCTTCTATTTCATTACTCTAAAAAAATAGGCCGAGTCAAATATTGGGTAATTATCTTGCTCCCACTTGTATATTTTATTAGCTCAAGTATTGAAAATCTCAAAATATATTCACCCATTACGGACGCGGAATGGTTTAATTGGTATCTGTTCAGTTCTTTAAATAGCACAGCTGGAGGAATTCTGTTTGGAATCGCCTTCTGGACAATAGCTAAGACGCTTCGTCAAAACAGTGCTGTAAGAGAGTATTTGAAATTTGCTGCATTTGGTTTTGTTCTCCTTTTTATCTCCACTCAGGCTTCTCCTTCAGGTGCACCATATCCTCCCTATGGAATAATTACAATGACCTTTTTGCCTCTGTCATCCAATATGATATTCTTGGGACTGTATTCTACAGCTATATCTATATCCCAAGATAATCAATTGCGTAGGTCAATAAAGAAAGTGGCCGCCGAGAATCAAAACTTGCTGGGAAGCATTGGAACAGCACATATGGAGCAAGAAATACAAAAAACTGTCACGAGCATGAAAAATGTCGTAGAGGAGCAGGAAAAAGAACTAGAAGAGCAAACAGGAATTGAAGCAAATTTGGAGGAAGATGAGATGAAGGAATACTTGGAAGAAGTCATGCAAGAAGTCGGGAAGGCTAAAAAACCTTTGAGCTAGATATATTGGTGAGTTAGACTCTAGGCATTAATATAAGACTGGATGTTGTCTCAGTTTTGTTATAAGATATCGAGGTAGTAGCATAATTATAATGTCACTTTTCACTTGGGTCGCGCTCGGCTTCCTTTACAATGTTTATAATATCTTCCTCATTTAATGACGATGATACTCCTCCAGATTCTTGAATAAGCTCCTTTTGTTCTTCTCTTGCTTTCAACACCATTCTTTTCATAAGTTCCTTTTCCATATGTGCTGATCCCATGCTATCTAAAAATCTGGCCTCACGTAATGCCGACTTCTTAATTGACTTACGTAATTCTATGTCTTCAGATACAGAAATGGCGGACGCGTAAAGGCCCAATAGAATCAAATAGGTCGACAAGCCAAAAAACGACATTGTCGCGAAACCATATGGCGGATAGGGAGCAATTGTAAGAGTACTCTGACCAGCACTGAAAAAAAGAATAAAACCAAATCCAGATATTATCATATAGTCTTTAATCGCCGGTCTGTCTGAGAAGTGTTTTGCTCCAAGCATAAACCCGATGCCAAATAGAATCCCTCCTGCAGTAGAATTAAGTGAAGCGTACAAGTACCAATAGAACCATTCTTCGTCAGAGTGTGGCTTGTACAAGTTAAAATCATCCATAAACGTCCCTAGAAAATATACCAGAGGGATACCTACCAGCAGCCAGTATTTTGTTTTGCCAATCTTCTTCGAATAATGATACAATAGAAATGCCGTAGCTACCCATTTCAATACGAATGAAGCAATATCTGAATAATGATAGATTTTACCAAGATTATACCTTATAGAACCTTTTTCGGGAGAGGTAAACTCTACTTCGGAGTCTGGATATCTATAAGGGGGACTGTCTATGAACCGCAAAAGACTGCTTGCCAAAAATACAGATGACGTAATAACTACAACTGCAAAAGACAAACCATACAACAGTACCACTACGGAATTCCTATTCGATTTATACCATGAGAAGAAAATAAAAGTAAATATTCCCATAAGACCAATATCCAATCCGTAGCTTGCGGCTGTAACCACTGGTAAAGTTATAGTCGGATATTGGTAAGAAATAATAATACTAAGTATTATGAAAATAAAAATCGAGATCAAAAAATACTGGACTATAGCCACAATTCTATGCAATATATTGAGATGACGTACCTTTCGTCTGATATCTTGACTTTTCAGCTTGACGTATTCTAAGATAAAATATTGACCGATTATACCTATTGTTGCCATAATGATAAATAGTGCTATGCCGGGTCCAGAAGTATTTTGGTTTACAAGGTAATCAGCATTTTGATTAATTACTGTGTCGACCACGATAGTGACAAGAACTGCATATACTATAGCTGAAATCTTTCTGTTACTGTTAATGATTCTGTGAATAGGCCTGTAATTACTAGTCGGTGGAGACTTAGTCAACTTCGCACTTTGTCACAATAGTCAGCAATAAAAAATGGAGGGACAGTTTCGTGTATTTTCTAAAAGAAGGTTCATTATTTTCAGTAGATAAGTCTTAGATTATGGACCTCTTTCAACTCCCGAAATAGAACCCGACTGATTCATTTGCTCCCCTATCGTCATATTTCCTCCGGTCAAATTTCCCATTGTTGCGTTGTCTGCCATCTGGGCTGACGTTAAACTGACTCCAAGACCTGCAGCTGTCGCGGCAATAGCCAACAACGCCATAATTCCAATTAAGAGTATTGATATCATCTCAAAGTGGTGATATCTTAAAGCAATATATAAATAAATATTAGAAATTCGGGGACTTCACCATTTTAGTCAAATGAGTATGGTCAATTTGACAAATGAGCTTGATGAAGGAAATTCCCCTTTAATGTAGTCTGAGTGTGTCTTAGCTATCACTTCAGCCAATTTCTAATTGGTATCATAACCATCAGTTCTTGGACCCTATGCAATTTCATTTTCATTTTCATTCTCCTCTCCATCTCCTGATCCCTCTTCATCATTGCCACCTTCTTCGTTATCGCTGTCACCATCATTACTGTCGTTATCATCGCCATTATCATCGCCATCGTTACCATCATTTTTGTCCGGGCAGTAGCCAGGATCACTGTCACAATAATCTCCCTCTTCTTCCTCTTGGGTTTCTTCATCAGCATCTTCACATTGCTCGCCAGTGCAATTGTTTCTGTCATATGTTCCACCTCTGCCTCCATCACCACGGATTTCTACCTCGTCTTCCGCTTCGTCGTCGCTGCTAGCGTCCTCGCTATCGTCATCTTCTAAGACTTGTTCCTCTTCTCCAACCTCACAGACTTCAAATCCATTATTACTTAGGTCAGAGCATATAATTCTGGAGGCAATTTGCTGAAATACAGGGTCTGACTCACTTGCTTTCATATCAGATTGATCTATTTTTGCAACTCCTGATGCTACATTTTCAGGACCTAGCTGGAACTGAATTGATTCATCAGCAGATGGTTTTATTCCTGTAGCATTAACCTCCATCATCCCAGAGTAAATTCCAGAGGTACCGTTGGCGAATTGCACTGAAGCTATGAAATAATGCAAACCTGGATGATCTGTTTCCAATGCTACTTTCTTATCTAAGGGAATATCTTTCCAATAATTTGCTTCACTTAAGACACTATCAGCAGAGTCGTATGATTTTATTGGGCCCACCAATACATGCTTTACAATGGTAGACCCTTCTTCGAATCCAACAGGTTTCTCATCGAGATGAAATACAACTATTGGAAAATATTCCCCAAGCTTACCTTTATCTTGACTAGCATTGGACAATTCTCCCATAGGTTCATTGTTTACTATAGATGCTCTGAGTGGAAGTTGAGCGTCACCCATTGCACTATCAGTGACTTGCAATGACTGCGGCAGTTTAGGTGTGGATGGATTGGAACTGGCAATAGGAGGAGTAGGCGTGCTAGTCGCCGAGGATACTGCTGTCTCCTGTGGCTGAGCATATGCATCCTGATCAATCGACAAATGAAAAACCGAAACTGAGGATGGCAACAGTAAGACCAAACAAACAAACACGGCTAAAGAAGTTTTAAGGATATATTCTGGACTGCGGTTGCTATTCAGCATTCTCATTCCGGCAGTTCCGCTACTGATTTCCATAATGATAGTTCCACAAAGGGATTAATAGAGTTATTAATCGCATTTCTATACCAAATATTTCTAGAGAAATATACTAAATAGAAGTTCCAATACCTGTATCATTTTCATCTCATTCTATTATGTGTCGAGTTGATTATCCTGATTATCGATGAAAGTCGGTGCATGCACAAACGAAAATAAGTACAACGAGAAACAACAATAAGGCCAATTAGGTCAATGAAAAAACTGGCATGTTGTGACTTATTCTCAAAGCATTTAAGAATCATATTACTCTAAAATATCTATTAAACGCAAGAAATCTAAAAAGAGAAGACTTGTCCCATCCTATGAGATTAATGACGAGGACATTAACTTTTTCTTGACATCTATAAAGAAGGTTGAAGGGAGCTATCCCAAGATTCGTGACCTACAAAAATTACTCAGGCCTCGATTGGATCTTTTCAAGATAAATACAATATTAAGATACTTAGAAAGGGATAAGAGGTTAGAAACAGATCTTGACGGGAATATTATTTGGATTCGAGAAGATAGCAATAGTGCTAATAAGCTAAGCTTGGCTGAGCGAGCTGATCTGTCCAAAGAATTCTTGGATTTTTTCTCGAAAAAAAATAACCAAAGATCGGGAGAAGAAGATGAAAAAGAAGATGAAGTTGAAGATGGAGAAGATGCAAGTGATGAAACTAATCAATAAACGAACCAATATATCAAACCTAGCGATTTGTAGTTTGTTGCTGTTATGCTGATCGGTTATACTGCTCTAATTTTAAAATGACAAAGTATAATAACTTAAATTGTAAGCATCTTTCTGGATCAATGACTTTGCAATATAAAATCAGCTTAATATCCTTTGTGAGCTACCTCAGTACTAATGTCTACTTGGCCAAATACTTTCATCATGCTTAGCCACGAATGCGCATAACTAACATGGAAAACTCACGAAATAACAATAAAAATAACAATAACCTTAATGCTAATAATAACCAAACCAATACGATAGCTCCTCCATCACCTCAGTCGCCTCCTTCGATTTCAGTTCCATCTCCACCTTCGTTTGTCTCATTATCTGATCCCATGCTATATGTTCCTAAAATGATGTTTCTTACTAAAGGCAAAGGGATTCATAAGGACTATCTTACAAGCTTTGAACTTGCATTACGCGATGCCGATGTCGCTGATTTAAATCTGGTATCTGTATCAAGCATAAAGCCGCCACAATGTAAAATAATCTCGAGACAGGAGGGAAGAAAATATTTGAGGCCTGGGCAAATTGCCTTCACAATCTTAGCACGATCTTCTACCAATGAACCAAATCGTTTGATTGCAGCGTCTATCGGTCTTGCTCGACCCGCAGACGATAATGCTCAACATGGATATCTATCAGAACATCACTCAACCGGCGAAACTGCACAAAAAGCTGGAGACTATGCCGAGGACATGGCTATGGAGATGCTTGCAACAACCCTTGGTTTACCTAATGATCCTACGCTAACTTGGGATCAAAGAGAAGAACAATGGAAGCTTTCTGGAAAAATTTACAAGACCCAGAATTTCACTCAATCAGCAGAAGGAAATAAGGATGGACTATGGACAACTGTAGTAAGCGCTGCCATTTTGATATTGTGACAAATCAAATCAAATCAAATCAAATAATTATTTTCATCATTTTTCGTTTCTATAAAACTTGCTTGCTTGCTTGCTTGAACAAGTATAGTGTACGACTTCATAAAGCGAATCTTGTTACGCTTATGAGCTGATTTTATTAAGGGCTTAAATACAAAATCTACATCACTCAATTGTCTGACAAACAAATAGAAAGCAAAGAACTAGAATGGTATCTTCGTGATCATTTTTTTCGCCAGTCAAACAAAGGTGTTACACAATTTGAAAGAAAATCACTAACCCAAGATATGATCACGCTCTATCTAAGATATAGAAATTATTCTAGACAAAGAATCGAGGAAATGATAAACCCAGTTCTTGAGAATCTAATTTCGCGACGAGTCATTACCGGCAAGGATAACAATAACGAGAAAAATAATAGTGGCAGCAACTTTGACCTCAATTCATTTGAATTAACGTTCCCGCTTTCAAGATTGCAATGTTCAGCGTGCTTCTACATTTCATATCTGAGCAAAGCTGAACCAAGGAGTTGTTTGCGGTGCTCCTCAATTAACTTGCATGATTTTCCCGCTGTCCAAGCAAAAAAAGGACCCCCTAGAGAATAAGTAACTAGACAAAAAGAGTATCCTCAATATGGTATAGCTATATATGCTTGGCTATTTATCAGATCATAAGCCCGGGGTTTAATATTTTGCAAATCGATCGGCCAATTAAGCCAAAAATTCCAGGTATATCTTCTCTAGTTGATAAAGATATTCCTAACGGGCTATTGTTGCTTTGCGGCCCCATAGGATCAGGCAAGAGCGTTTACTGCAGGCAATTTTTTCTAGATGGAATAGAAGCTGGAGATTTTTGTATTTATGTAAGCTCAAACATGACTGAAAATCAGTACCGTAATATGTTCTCCGCTGTCCAAGAATCCAACTTAAGTCAGAATACCAAGTTCATAAACCCTCTGAGGTATCCTTTAGGGGGATTTGATGACAAACTAAATCAAGCTCTTTCTAATTTGGTTGAGACAATTGATGCATTAAAGAAGTCTAGTAATAATAATAATGATGCGACGGGCAAAAATGTAACTGTTCGCCTCGTTGTAGACTCGTTAACACATCTTTTCGTGCTATTTGGGGAGGCGGCGATAATAAGATTTGTTACTGAATTGTCCCTTGTTTTGCATGATGCTGAAGCAATGGCAATTTTTGCTCTGACTACAGATGGAGTAGAAACTACTGCAACTTCGTCGAGTTCTTCATCATCATCTCCATCATCATCTAAGAACATCTTAAATATCCTAAGTTCTGTTTTCGATGGAACAATAGAGATGAAACTCAGCGAAGGAGATGATAGTATTGAAGCACCAAAAAGAAGTATAAGACTACTTTCAATTAGAGGTCTTCATCATGAACCCTCTTGGATTAGCTTTGAAATCCAAGAAAATGGTAGTATTGTATTTCCTGATCACTCCCCTCCCTCTTCATATGTTTGTGCACTATGTGGAAAGGTGATAGCCGGAACACCAATATTTGATTCAGAGTTCACATTTGATACCCAGAACTGTTTGGAAACATACAGGAAGCTAGCAGGAGTCTATGGTTCAAATATTTCTGAAATCGGACTGCCATCTGAAGTTGTAAACGTGAACTTTTTCTTTATAGACATTGTAGGTCTCTCTGACCCTTCCCTTTCAGTTAAAAAACAAATAGCAAAAATTGAAAACCTGAATAGAATGATTACATCTTGTGACGTACTTGTGAAATCAACAAATGACAAGAAAATAGTATTACCGACAGGCGATGGAATGGCAATAGGTTTCCTCTTGCATCCTGAACTACCACTCCGACTTAGCTTTGAGCTTCATAAAAAACTTCGATCATATAATTATGGTAAAAAAGGCAAAGAGGATTCAATTGGCGTACGTATCGGAATAAGCTCAGGTCCAGTCTTTATCGTAAGTGATATAAGTGGCAACCAAAATGTATGGGGTCCAGGAATTATTATTGCACGTCGGGTCATGGATTTAGGTGATAACATGCATATATTGCTGGCAGATCCATTGGCTAGCCAGTTAATTGCGCTCAAGGACGAATACAGAATGGTCATAAACCCTATATCAAATTATGAAATAAAACATGGACAGACAATTACACTTTATTCGGCATACTCGAACGAATTTGGAAATTCTACAATGCCTGCTAAAGTCACTTATAGTAGCAGTAGTAAAAAATAAAAATTCATAAATAATATCATACAAGCTTGGGTCTATTAAAATGAGCCGATAAGGTTAATTTAACAAACCACCTTTCTAATCTTGTGTCAAAAACTGAGTTCGGGATTGCGTTATCGACAAGAAGGAAAACTAATCAAATAGTTCTTTTACCCAAGATTAAAAACTTCTGGATAGTATTGCTCGTAATAGCATAAAGTCGAAAAGATCTTATTCTTCTGGTCTAACCCTACTTCAAAACTTTTTGAATGCAGAAGCCCAAAAGCAAAAATACGATGAGTATATTTGTGAATCGATTCTTCAACCACTATTAGAAAATAAGATAAATGTCTATGAACTTTTAAATAGTTTTGTTTCTTTCGTTCTCGCTACCAAACCAGATTCACCCCTAGATCTCTCTGTTTATCTAGTTGCAATAAGATCCTATCTTGCATTTTATGATATAGATGTAATGCCCTCAAAGTTTAGAAGAAAAGTCAAAGTCCCCCAAACTGTATAAAGAAAATGAGGAGCCAATTGATGCAAGTGATATTCGCAAGTTACTTTTGAATTGCAACAATCGCAGGTTAAAATCGTATCTCCTAGTTTTGGCGAGCGGTGCAATGAGAGAACAGATCTCGAGTTGTATGATGTAGTAATTGTTGGCAGGACAAATGGTATAGAAAGTATTCTAATGAGCTAT
>OCZV010000766.1_pt1 | contig 11468 bp, 13 predicted proteins | sample 1539051 | NCBI WGS metagenome assembly OCZV01 (sample SAMEA3113581, study PRJEB22503) | soil metagenome
CGATCAATACTTTGCGAATGACGTCACCGTGACCCACGATGACTTTTCTCACCTCCGCTTCTAAGCGGTTGAACATAACCTGGAAATTTTCCGGCTCCATCAGCTTGTCTCCGTCAGCGAATCATGCCGCGGTATTCCAAGGGCATCTGTTGCTTTTCCATCGGAGCATCGGGTACTCGCGCGGGGAGCGGAATATTACTGACCGGAACTTTCGGAGCAATCTTGCGGTCTCGCCCTTCTCTGGTTCCGGTGCTTTGGCCTTTCGAGTCCGCTGCTATTTCTTCAGGCAACTGAACGGTCACATAGCCGGCGCCTTTGATCCCCTCTTTCCCTTCCTGCCCGCCCGGGTTAAAGCGTTCTGCGGGCGGAGCTCCTCGGGGAATATCTTCAGAAGCCTTGCTCTTGCCGCCGCTCTCAGCGGAGCCACCTTCGGTTTTACCGGCCGCCTCTTTGCCTTGGTTTTTGTCACGCTTGTCTGGATCCGGCTGGCTGCCTTTGCCATCGCCGTTCTTTTGCTGGTTTTTTTCCTTACTCTGATCCTGAGGAGAGCCCTGTGCCAAGTTCCCCTGCTTCATTTCTTTGTCGGGTTGAGCATTCGCATCGCCTTTTTGATCACCGCCACTGCCCTGACTTTGTTTGCCCTCGCCTTGGCCTTGCTGAGGCAGATTGCTCTGAATCCCACCGCCGCCTTGGTCTTCCTTTTGCTGATTTTGCCCAGTGTCCGACTGCTGCTCCAAATTCTGCAGCGCGCTTGACGCCTGTCCGAGGAGATCTTGGTTGTCCCTCTGTTCTTCCTTTTTCTGCTGCTGCTCTACCTGCTTTTGCATCTCCTCGACCGCCGACTGTTTTTCTTGTTGGATGATCTTCGGATCCTCGAGCTTGTTGGCGAGGGCTTGTAGCCCGCGGGCCAACTCCGATAGCGGCGGCTGCTCGGCCATCTTTTCCGCCAATTCACGAAGCCGCTCATGCGCAGAGAGCGGATGGAGCATCGACTGCGCCACCGGCAGCATCCAATAAAACACCACTGCCGCCACGATAGAACCCAGAAGCGACCAGTAGAAGGACCGTTTGATCTGATAAGGAAAATCGCGCTTCAGTTCGATCCGGCTCTGGTATCCAGCCGCCTCAATGCGCAATCGGGAAACGAACGCGGCGGCGCTCTCCGACGGCTCCAGGGTCGTCAGCGTGAGGAACCGATCCTCGGTCCCATAACGGTTATCGACGATCCGAGCCGCTGACCCAACCGAAGGAATCAATGGCCGGTAGCGGAGGAGCGCCGCAACAAAAACCAGGCCCGTTGACGATAAAGCGATCAACCAAAAGGGCGTCGGACCGATCCACATCGCGCGGTAAAAATAGATAACGACATAAATCACCACGATTAGCGGAGGCAAAAAGAGCAGCAGAGCATCCCGCAACGCATGGCTGCGCAGATGAGCAGCCAACCGGTGGACCAGCGTTTCCGGCGCCACGGCGCCATAGCTGTCGGTCAGGGTCTGCATAAATTTCACCTACTATAACACGTGGCCCTATCGTTATAAACGCGTTATCGCCGCCGCGAATTACGCTGGGCGGGATCACGAACCGGCTGATAAGACTTTACCGCGAGGTTATGGGCTTCGAGGGTTTCTGAGAACAGATGGGTACCGTCGTTTTTCGATACGAAGTAGAGAAAGGGCACGTCAGCAGGTTGCAAAGCCGCCTTGACGGAGGACAGGCTTGGATTGCAGATCGGACCCGGCGGAAGACCCGCTATGCGGTAGGTATTATACGGATTTGGATCGTGCAGATGTTTCTTCGTTAAATTGCCGTCGAAATGTTTGAGTCCGTAGATTACCGTGGGGTCGCTCTGGAGCGGCATCTGACGTTGTAATCGATTATAAAACACACCGGAAACGACCGGACGCTCGGCTTCTACGCCTGTCTCTTTCTCGATAATGGATGCAAGGGTGATAATTTCATGCGGCGTTAGCCGAATGACAGCGCCTTTTTGCTCCAGCAGCGGAGTGAACACTCTGCGGAATTGTTCCGCCATCGCCATGATGATATCTCTCTCCGGCGTCGCGGGAGTGAAATGGTAGGTGTTCGGAAAGAGGTAGCCCTCGATTCCCTTATCCTGCAGGCCGAGTAGAGCAAGCAGCTCGGAATCGCCAGCCTCCGCAAGGAACCTTTCTCTGTCCGCGATCTGCATGTTCGCCAGCAAATCGGCGGTCTCCTTAACCGTCAACCCCTCCGGAATCGTGACGGTGTGGAAAATGCCCTTGCCCATAATCATTCGGTTAAGAACTTCCCGCGGAGGCAGCGGCGCCTCGAACCGATACAGCCCCCAGTGGATTTTCTTTTCCACTCCGGTCAACCGAGCCCAGAGCGAGAAGATTCTCTCGTTCGTAATGACCTTTTGCTGCCGGAGTTTCCGGACGACTGCGGCAAACGTTTCGCCCTGCTCCACGCGAATCTCTGCCGCAGGTGGACTGCCTTGGGGAACGGAATAAGAGACGTACGCGAACAGGAAGCCCGCAAACAGAAGTGCGGAAGTGACAATGGCAAACAGCGTTATGAGTACGTATTTCACGGCGAATGGCCTGAATATCAACGGTGGGCCCAAATGGACCGCGATGTCAATCGCGAGCTAGTTTTCCGTGAGATTCACCTTCATCCAGCCCTGGACTTGGCGCAGAAATCCCGCGAAAGGATCTTCTCCTGGCTCCGCCGCAAAATAGGCCTTGCGCGTATAATCGAGAGCTCCAGAATAGTATTCAAATTTTTTCGAAAGCTCCTGAAAGAGAATAAAACCTGTACGGTAGAGGGAGAGATCGAGCTCGGAAACCGTCCAATAGGAACGGCTTCCCTCATTGATATAATACTGAAGGTGTCCCCGCCCCTCCACATGGCTACGGAAGATCCCGGTCATAAAGAGCGCGTAATCTCCGACATACTTGCGGAGTGAGCGTTCCCTGAGGATTTGCGATTCGTCGGTCGTCTCGCTGGAATTTCCGGCGAGCATTTCAACCATGCTCTCGACTTTCCTGCCGCCTCGCGCGCGCATGCGATAAAGATTGTCGCTTTTAGCAAAATCGGTGAGCACGTCCGTAACATAACCCACGACGGTTGCGTCGCCGATGCCTAGCTGCGAAAAGCTTTGGCGAATGATGTTGCCAAAGAATTTGTGTAATTGGTCGTCCGATGGCCGCTTATCCATGAGACCAATAATACCAAAGCTGGGGTTCTTTTGAAAGAATTTAGTCCCTGGGGAAGGTGCCGGCTATGAGCTTTGGACAAACGCCAGGTCTCTCTAGCCATTTTTCATTCACACGCTATAATAACGTCGCCTTTCAAAGCTCCCGTTTTCCCGACCGGAGGAGGAGGCCATGACAAGAGATCTCAAAGAAGATTTTTTTCGACTGGATGGTGCCTGGGCGTCATTTGAGCTCATGTCCATTCGCAGGCGCGATGACTATCTGAAACCTTTTCGCGTGGTGCGCTGCAAGATCGATGATCAGGTTGACTTCCAGGCTCCGGAACTGGTCAGGAGCGCCACCGAAGCCACGGTTTTGATCGAGATCTTTGGCGAAGAAGAACTCGTTGCCGCGAGCGGCCAAGGTCCGGTTCATGCTGTCGATAACGCCATGCGCAAGATTCTCGAGAAGCACTACCCCCAGCTTTCCGAGGTCCGGTTGGAGGAATTCGACGTGCGGTTGCTGCACCATGGCCGCCCGTTATCAGATGAGGACGACGATGGGGCGGGGGCGCCGGTTCGGGTACTAGCAATCTTCTCGGATGGCAAGGAGACTTGGGGCACGGTCGGCGTTGCTGCCGATATCCTTCAAGCGAGTGTCCAATGCATCATCGACGGATTAGAATGGAAACTGCGGGGTGAACATAAACACTGATGGCGCTGACGAGGATGAAATACCGATTGACTCCCGACCGTACCCCTAACCGGCCCGTCGATTCTCTTTACTAGTGTCAGTTCGTCACATCCGCACGAGAATGGATTGGCGTCACCGCTGTTTGCTGGTCGTCTGCGTTCTTTTTCTCTGGGGCTGTCCGATGGAACACAGGCTCATCTTTCACCCGAATGCTCGCATCGATCGGACGCCGCGTGACTTCGGGCTACTCTTCGATGACGTATTTTTCGTCACCTCGGACGAGGTTCGTCTTCATGGCTGGTTCGTGCCCTATCGTGATGCGCAAACAACCTTACTTTGGTTCCACGGTAACGCCGGCAATGTCAGCCACCGGCTGGAAAATATCAAACTGCTGCATGACAACGTCAAAGTAAATATTTTTATTTTCGATTACCGGGGTTATGGGCTGAGCGAAGGAACGGTGTCCGAGACAGGAACCTACCTGGACGGCGAGGCAGCCATCGAGTATTTGCGGCGACACCGGCCCGTGGAGAGCAAAAATTTGGTGCTGTTTGGCCGTTCCTTAGGCGCGGCCGTCGCTATCGAGATGGCCACGCGGACCGAGGCTTTATCGGCTGTAATCCTCGAAAGTCCCTTTGCTTCCATTCGCGACATGGCCCGTGAAATATTTCCGTCCCTCCCGATCGGGTCTTTGATAAGAACTCAGTACAATGTCGCCGAAAAAATTCGAGGAATCAAAACCCCTTTGCTGGTGCTGCATGGTGACCGCGACGAGGTTGTCCCCTTCAGCCAAGGAAAGAAAGTGTACGATGCCGCGCCTCAACCGAAGACGTTTTATGCAATCGTTGGGGCCCGTCACAACGACACCTACAGGGTCGGGGGAGATTCCTACTTCGAGGCATTCAGGAAGCATATCGAGCGGGCCGGCTCGACCAAGGACAGGTGAAGCATCGAGTTAGAAGCGATGCGCCTCAGTCGATCAGAGCCCTGAGCGTGTGCGGAAGGGCTGGGTTCAGGAAAGGGGAGCCGCCTAGGCTAATGGCTCCGTCGCCTTCGGACGGTCGGTTGCATAAGCGTTCCTTAGATATTGGGACAGCATCCGATGTGTATTAAAGAACGAGCCGTTGAAAGCAATAGCGGAGCGCATCACTTGAGCAAATTTCTCCGGCTCGCGATAGAAAAGCGGTAGAATCACACGTTCAAGTTTGTCGTAGAGCGAAGTTGCCTCGGCGACGGAGTTATTTTCCATGCCGGTGGGAGCCTCGATCGACCAGCCGGTGACACCTTCGCTATGCCCCTCGACCCACCAGCCGTCGAGAACACTAAAGCTCGGCACGCCGTTGAGAGCGGCTTTCATCCCGCTTGTACCCGAAGCCTCCTGCGGTCGGAGCGGCGTGTTGAGCCAAACGTCCACGCCGGCGCAGAGTAATTTTCCCAACGCCATGTCGTGATTCTCCAGATAAACAACCCGGACGTGGTTTGAGAGCGCAGCCGCCGCCTCGAAAATCCGTCGGATAATCGCCTTGCCCGCCTGATCACGCGGGTGTGCTTTGCCGGCATAAACCAGCTGCAACGGACCGACCTCCCGGGCAACCCGTTTTAGCCGTTCGAGGTCTGAAAACAACAAATCCGCTCGCTTGTATCCGGTCGCGCGCCGAGCAAAGCCCAAGGTAAAGACTTTTGGGTCCAGTTGCGTTCCCGTAAGCCAACGTACTTGCTGCAGCAATTCTTGTTTCGCCTGGACATGCGCTTCGCGGATCTCACCCATCGGTATTCCGACGGCGTAACGGAGATAACAATTATCGCGCCGCCACTCAGGTATTCTCTGATCGTAAAGAGCGGCGAAAGGACCCGAAGCCCAGGTTACGGCATGGACGCCGTTCGTAATCGCTTGGATGTTATAACCAGGGAACATGCCGCGCGACACCTCTCCATGGCGCATCGAAACAGCATTGACAAAACCAGAAAGTCGAAGAGCCAGTTCGGTCATGTTCAGCTCGCCGTCCATGACCCGCATCTGGACAAGTTTCGCTGAGAGTTCTTCACCGAGAGTCTGACGAACAAGCTCCGCATGAAAACGATCATGCCCCGCCGGCACCGGGGTATGAGTCGTGAAGACACACTGGCGTCGGACCGATTCTACTTGAATCTCGGAGAATCCATGAGCCGGGTGTGCCCCCGCCCTCTCCACCAAGAGAGCCAGTGTAATCAAAGCCGAATGCCCCTCGTTCATATGGAACACTCGCAAATTCGTGTAGCCAAGAGCACGCAGCATCGTAACGCCGCCAAAGCCTAAAACCATTTCCTGGCAGAGCCGATAATGCTCATCTCCGCCGTAAAGATGATCCGTGAGAGCACGGTCCCGTGGGTCGTTCTCGTCAAGGTTGGTATCTAGAAACACCATCGGCACGACGTGGCCTGTGATGCCCTGAAACAGATACTGCCAGGCCCGGACAGACACCGCTCTGCCTTCTATCGAGATCGTCACTCGCGGTAATAACGGCACGAGACGATTTTCCGGCGACCATTTCGACGGGGCTTCCAGCTGATTTCCGTCAGAATCGAGCCGTTGATCGAAATATCCCTTCCGGTGCAGCAGTGTTACGGCTACCATCGGCGCTTCCAGATCCGCCGCCGACCGCAGTGTGTCACCGGCCAGAATCCCCAATCCGCCGCTATAAGTAGGAATGGTCGAGTCAATAGCTACGTCCATCGAGAAATAAGCGATGCTGGCAGAAACGGAACAAGGAATCGGTGAATTCATGTTATCTTTTTAATCCCGAGCGAGAACTTCAAAAATCGACTGGCGGCTTCGTCGCAAGGTCCAGGTGGGATAGGATTGGGATTCTTTCCTTGTTGATCATGTTGATCATGATGTGACTCATCGTAGCATAGTTGCGAATTCTCATCAATTTTCAAAGCCGGTCATCGAGGGCAGCTTAAGATGCTGATTAAGCGGTGGCTTTTCAGCGGAATATCACCATTAACTAAGACTTCGAGCGCATCAGGTCTCCCACAACAGGATCGGGCCGCTTATTTGACAATTACCTCCACTGGTGAGGAGGTGCAAAAAAAGGACCACCAGCAGTGCGAGATCGCATGCACCACAAGCCTTGATAGCTCTTGGGTTTTCTGCAAGGTGGCACTGACTTTGAGTCGGCCTATAGCTGGACACTGCTCGTCTTTTGTCAAACACTGGACAATGGCTGTCAAAATGACGCGACGACGGGGTGCGGAAAAAACCGGCCCGCCGGCGTTAACCCTGACGGCAGGCTCATGTATCGCTCATTGGACTATGCGCCGTATCAGGCATTAGGAAAATGCCGGACTAATGTTCAGCTCAAGCGGAATGCCCTGCATAGATCTGGCCACGATCGATGCTCAGCCAATTGCTGAAGGGCAATGATAGTCGGCGGTAGCATGGGAAAATTGCCGGACTGTACCCGTTCCAGCGCGGCCTGAGGCGTTATCCAAAAGCTTTCCTCTACCTCTTCAGAAGAAGTGAGAGACGTTTGGTTGATCGGTAGTGCGGCCAGATAGAATCGAGTATCGAATCGAATCTGGTTTTTCTCTGGCGTGATCCGGTGAAAGAGATAAATCATACGGCTCAGGTCACAAAACGATTGCTCTGATTCCAACAGATAAGGCAGGTCGATCCGCCCGTCCGCCAGGGCCTTACGTTTTTTACTCAGCCGAACATTTAGATCCTCCACCTTGGGATCTGAAAGCCTGCCGCTTTCACTGACGAAGAAATGAATTCCGGTCTCCTCGAACAGCTCTCTGGCGGCAGCTACCCAATAGCCAAACGATATCTCAGGGCTCAGCCCGCCACCAAGGATCGTTTGGGCTTCGAAGGGCGACAGCCCAGTGCAACGAGAGATCATTCTGTCGGAACAGTCCTCTTTCTCGACCACGCCGCCGGGAAAAACCAAATAGCCTCCCAGGAACAGCATTTTCTGTGGGCGGCGGGTCAGGAGCACATCAAAACCGTCGGTTGAGTTGTGCCGAACCACAATGATGGTTGAGGCCTTGCTGGGAACGACGACTTGAGTCATGGACGCTACGCCCCGTAGGGCCACGGCATGCCGTGCCTATCTAGGTCTACCGCTTGCAACACTCGGAAGGGGATTCGGCAGTAACCGCGGTCTTCAACGATGGTCTTCCAATATGAATGTGAGCGCCGGTAGCCGCTCCTGTCACAGCACCTCTAAAGGCAAGGAAAGGGATGCCCGCCTGTCGGAGATAGGATAAAAGCGAACGGCCCTCGTTGCTGTCGGGGTGGAGCGCCACGTCCATGGCGCCGCGATGATCGAACTTCAGACGATCATGAGTCAGTGTCTGGCCAAAAGCACTAATCGGCAGGTCGTGACCAAAGGTTTGGGAAAAGAATTTCTCGATTTTTCCTGCGTCAGATAGCGACCATGAAGCCGCCCCGTTAAAGCGAATGAGCGTGCCGCTCTCGCTATAGCCTCCTGGAGCCATGGCGGGCAGCCCGAGAAGTACGTCTCGCATAGAGGCCTCGGTGATAGCTATGTCCGTTTCGGTAATCCAACGTTTATCTTCTTCGACTCGAGCGGTCGCCGCGATCAGCGCCTGCTCCGACTGATCGAGCTCCGCGCGGGAAATCAACCCTTGATTATGGAGCTCACGGCGCTGTTGAAACTCCGCCGTCAGCCTTTTTGCCTGCTCTTCATGCAAAGCCAAAAGCTTTTTTGTACCGGCACGGGACTCTTTCATCTTTTCAATGACATCGGCACGGAGCCTCGCGAGCTCAGAAGCGGCACTGGAGCTCCGGACGGAGGACCCACCCGTCACTTTGCTCTTCTTTTCTTGCGCATTCGCAGGATGGGGATTCATCGTTGAAAAAAAAATGGCGACCCCGAGAGCAATGGCTCCCAATGGATCGGGCCGGGCAAGCGGCGCGAGACTACAGAACATGCGATAGAGTTTATGGGGTCTGTCTGAGGTGGTCAAGCGAATCATCTCCGCATCACCTCTCTGGATCATTTCTCGTCCGCCAGCCCGACGTTTGCAAAGACAGGTGCTGGCCTATCGCTATGCCATCGGGATTTTCCGACTCGACGCGATGGGCCATCCAGCAACAGCGAGGACTCGGCCTATCATCCGAATAGTCATGTTCCTCAACAACATCCTGATTTAGCAGAGCCCGAAACCGCGCCATGGTGGCTGAAAGATGCATCGTTCTTTTTCCTTCCGCGCTTGACTCGTTCATTCGTATCGAGTTTGTTGTTTAGACGGATGAATACATGGGAAACTCTCTATCGATTCCTCGCCGATGGGGTCGTACTACTCCACGTCGTGTTTATAATATTCGCTGTCTTCGGCGGTTTCTTCGCCTTCAGATGGCGTCGCCTCGTTTGGGTACATCTAACAGCCGTTGCTTGGGCCGCGATCGTGGAATTTTCCGGGTGGATCTGTCCTTTGACGCCGCTGGAGAACTGGCTCAGACACAAAGCAGGAGATGCCGGTTACCGGTCCGACTTTATCGCGCACTATATCTTGCCTTTACTTTATCCCGAACGGCTGACAAGAGAAATACAAATCGGGTTGGGAATCTTTGTCATCGTGGCCAATGTAGCAATCTATGGATGGCTATTGCGATCCAACAAGAATTTTTGACTCTGCTGTCCCGTAGCCAGCTCTCTATCCTGCGATCAACCTCGAACGGACAGAGCGATGGAAATGGCTGTTTCTGGATCATGCTCCGTCAACTCGAAAGCTCACGCAGAGGTCGGCTGAACCGAACTTTCTCACAAAAAACAAAGGCCCGGCGCTTTTGCGCGCGAGCCTTTTATTTATCTTCGCTTTCGGCGCGAAGACATCAACGGAGTCCGTGTCGCCTCAGGAACCCACCGCTTCCTTGAGAACCGCTTTTTTTGAAGCATTCCCCGCGAGCTTGAGTGTCAGTTCCGCGATTTCACTGCCACGAGCGAACCAAACACCGTTGTGCTTACGCATGTACTGAATAATTTCTTTCAACGCCCGCGCTCTGCCCGGACGGCTGGAGATATAAGGATGGAACTGGAATGGACAAAACGTGGGGCCTAATTTTGACTCCTCGTAAAGGTCGTCGAACAATCCCTTCCAGATGACGAGGGCGTCGTTGGGAGTGCCGGAGTCCCGATGACCGTAGGTTCTGCCGTCGCCGAAGGGTTGCCGCGGCAGCTCAACCAACGTGGAATCATTTTCCTCCCAAAGAAACGGCATATCGTACGCGAAAGAGTTGCTATTCCACCAATAACCATTCTCCATGAGCAACTGCAGACTGTTGGGGCTCTGCGTGCAAGAGCGCCAGCCAACCGGTCTTTTTCCAGTGCGCTTTTCGATCATCGCGGTCGTCTTTTGGATAACTTCTCGCTCTTGCTCTAGCGTAAGATCTCGAGCCACTTCGTGATGATAACCATGACCGGCGATTTCATGACCGTTTTTCACGATCGCTTTAACCTGTTCCGGGTACCGCTCGGCGATGCCGCCGCAAGTAAGAAATGTCGCTTTCACTCCGGTTTCCTCGAGAATTCTGAGAATCCTCCAGATGCCCGTCCGGGGCCCGTATTCCGCCTGCGTCCACTCCTCGTGATTCAGCTTGCCACTGCGATCCGGCTTCACATCCTCCCCGCCTTGAAAATCAAAGGTCAGCATGATCGCCATGCGCCGACCATCCGGCCAACCAAGCTTATCCTTGAGGTGACGCTCTTGAATCATTTTGCGACTCCTTTCCCGGTAACTGTGGCTACGGTACCTCAGTCGATTGGCCTCTGCAAGTGCGAGACAGATATGGCTCTTGAGGAAGATCGTTGGACTAAAGAGCGACAAAAACAGTCAAGGCGACTCGGCACCACGGCATGCCTTCGAGACAAATTGGAGCGGCCAAGTGGCAAAAATTTCGCGGACACGTAATATTTGCGCCGCTGTTCTTCGACTTAAGCTCTCTTAAATGCTCCCTTTGCAATAGTTGCGCTCTGGCATGTTTGGTGCGTTTGCCGCAGTTCGCCATGGCGGTTCTAAAGAGAAACAAATTAATAAGGAGGAAGAATTGACAATGCGTGTAATAAGTAGACTGTTTGCTTTCCGGTTGGTGATAGCTTTCGCGGCTGTCTTGCTGATCGGTCGTGCGGCATTTGCCGCTATTACCGATTTCGAGGTTGGCAACGCTGATCTATCGTCAAGCCGGACGCAGGTAACCCTGACGGGTTCTGCCGCGTGCGATAACACTACGGATACTGGCACCGGGACAGCGACCATTTACCAAGTTCACGGCCGGCATCTATACATGGGGTTGGGCAATGTTAGCATTGACTGTCTGGCTGGCACTTGGTTGGCTACAGTGGACGCCATAGACGGTTTCAAGTTTCAACCTGGCCCTGCTACGTTACTCATTGACGCCTCTAATACCGATCCAGTCAGCGGAGCCCTTACTGGCACTCCGTTCTCAAAAGGCGCCAAAATTAAGCTTAATTAAGTCAGCCTAGTTGTGAGCCGCCATCCACTTGGGTGTAAACGACATCGTTTGCACCCAGGTGCGCTAAACGGAGCCATGCCTGTTCGCCGATCTTCCTAGGGAAAACATCCGAATTCACA
>OCZV010000767.1_pt1 | contig 11451 bp, 11 predicted proteins | sample 1539051 | NCBI WGS metagenome assembly OCZV01 (sample SAMEA3113581, study PRJEB22503) | soil metagenome
GCGAGAGCCGATCGACCCCGAGCAGGTGCTTCATGACTCCTCCCTCGTTGCAGTCGCGCCGGCCGGTGTGATCGCTACCTCGTCGACGCCGTCGGTCTCCTCGAGTCGCACGTTGACCCGCTCGCCGGGGGCGGTCGGCAGGTTCTTGCCGACGTAGTCAGGCCGGATCGGCAGCTCGCGGTGACCGCGGTCGGCGACTACGGCGAGCTGGACCCGCGCCGGCCGCCCGTAGTCGAACAGCGCGTCGATCGCCGCCCGCACGGTGCGGCCGGTGTAGAGCACGTCGTCGACGAGGACGATCGTGCGGCCGTCGAGCTCGAAGTCCAGGTGGGAGTCGTGGACGAACGGGGCGTCGCTCGGCTCGCGCCGCTCGATGTCATCCCGGTAGAACGAGATGTCGAGGTCACCGAGGGGAACCTCCGTGCCCGAGAGCTCACCGACGAGCGCGTGGAGACGGTGGCAGAGCACCGCGCCGCGCGTGTGGATGCCGACCAGCGCCAGCCGCTCGGTGTCCTGGTTCTTCTCGACGATCTCGTGGGCGATCCGGACCAGCGTCCGCCGCAGATCGTCGTGATCGAGCACGACCTTCTCGTCGCTCATGCTGCTCCTTCCTGGCCTCACGGGACCGGGTTAAAGGGGCTTGCCGCGCCAGCGTAGCAGCGGCGTGCGACGATCTCGGGTCGTGAAGCCGCAGGTTGCGGAGGCAATCGAGCGCCATCGGAGCTCCGGGAGGGAGTTCGAGGCCGCCGGCGTCCGCAGCTTTGTCCGCGAGGAGGGCGAGGGCGAGCCGGTCGTGCTCATGCACGGCATCCCGGTGAGCTCGTTCCTCTATCGCAAGGTGCTGCCGCTGCTCGCGGAGCGCGGACTGCGCGGTGTCGCCTTCGACCTGCCCGGTCTCGGGCTGGCGGAGAAGCCGGGCACCTTCGACTACACCTGGAGCGGACTGGGGCGCTGGACCGGAGAGGCGATCGATGGGCTCGGCATCGAACGCTGCCACCTCGTCCTACACGACATCGGCGGCCCGATCGCTCTGGAGTGGGCGCTCCGAAACCGCGATCGCGTTCGGTCGCTGACCGTGCTCGACACCCTGATCGACGTCGCGCACTTCCGCCGGGTCTGGACGATGGACCTGGCGAGGCCCCCCGTGTTCGGGCCGGTCTGGGTGGCGACGATCCGGCCGCCGGTCGCGCGGTGGCTCTTCTACATGCAGGGCATCGGCGATCGCTCGGCCACACCCGCCCACGAGGTCGACGCGCACATCGCGCTCCTGCATCGCGACGGCGGCGGGAGCTCGTTCCGCAAGATCGTGCGCGGCTTCGAGCTGACCGAGGAGAAGGAGCGCTTCTACACCGAGGGGCTGCGCGAGGCGGGCTGGCCCGCGGGGATCCTGTGGGCAGATCGCGATCCGGCCCTCGGTGAGGACCGCCGCCGGGTATTCGAAGACGTCCTGGGCATCGAGGCGACGGTGATCAATGCAAAGCACTTCCTCCAGGAGGATCAGGCGCCGGCCGTGGCGGAGGCGATCGCGGGGCTGGCCGCGAAGTGAGTTCGACGAGCAGCGAACGGCTTCGCGAGCGCGCCAATGAGATCTGGGAGGCCCAGCATTCGCATCCCTTTGTTCGCGGGATCGCCGACGGGACTCTCCCCCCGGAGCGATTCCGGATGTGGATGCGGCAGGACTACCTCTTCCTGATCGACTATGGGCGCATGCTCGCCTACGCCGCAGCGCGGGCACCCGACCTGGCGACGATGCGACGGATGGCTGAGTTGACGTACTCGACCTTGGAGGGGGAGATGGATCTTCATCGCTCCTATGCCGCGGAGCTCGGCATCTCCGCGACTGAACTCGAGGGCGAGGAGATGGCCCCCACCACCCGCGCCTACACGGACTTCCTGGTCAGGTCGGCAGCCGCCGGGGATTTCGCCGAGCTCCTGGCGGCGCTGCTGCCGTGCATGTGGGGCTACAACGAAATCGGCGAGCGGCTCGCGCAACGCCCGCCGCCCGACGAGCAGGCGTACGCGAAATGGATCGCGATCTACTCGTCGGAGGAGTTCGCCCAGCTCGCGCGGTGGTGTCGCGAACTGATGGACGAGGCCGGCGCCTCCCTCAGCTCCGGCGCGGAACGACGCGTCGAAGACGCCTTCCTGACCAGCAGCCGCTACGAGCTCGCGTTCTGGGAGATGGCCTGGGTGCTGGAGTCCTGGCCGGTCTAGGAATCTGCGACGGCCCGCTCGAGCTGCTCTCCCCGCGGGCCCTCGCGCTGAACGCGGGCACCCCCTTGTACGAGGTGGGGCTCGCCGCGCTCCGGGAACGGGATCTCGACAAGGTCGAAGTCGCGCGGGGCGACGGTATTGGGGAAGACCTCGCGGGCCTCGTCCAGCACCTTCGAGACGTTGTAACGGGAGGAGACGTGGACGATCGCGAGCATTCCGATCTCGGCGTCGGCAGCGAGTTGCGCGGCGTCTCGGGCGGTCGAATGGCCGGTCTCAGCGGCCCGCGCCTGCTCCTCGATTGCGAAAGTGCCGTCGTGAACCAGCAACTGGGCGGCGTGCGCCGCGACCCGGGTCATCTCACAGGGCGCGGTGTCGCCGGTGATCACCAGCTTGCGGCCCTGGCGCGGCTCGCCCATCACCTGGTCGGGGCGGACCTCGGAGCCGTTCACCGAGATCGTCTCGCCACGCTGCAGGCGCCCGAAGTCGCGGGCGTCGGTGATTCCCAGGCCGCGAGCAGCCTCGACGTCGAAGCGGCCCGGGCGCTCGGGCTCGACGTAGGCGAAACCGAGCGCCTTCATCCGGTGCTCCACGGCGAAGGCGCGCATCCCGAACCCCTCGTGGGCCACGCCCTCCCCCGGCTCGAGCTCGATCAGCTCGACCTCGTAGCGGAGCTTGCCGAAGATGCGCCGGAGGGCTTCGAAGAGCCCGATCAGCCCGGCGGGCCCGATGATGCGGAGCGGCCTCTGGCGCTCCAGCAGGTCGTACGTCTTGAGCAGGCCGGGCAGGCCGAGGTAGTGGTCGGCGTGGAAGTGGGTGACGTAGATGTCGTCGACCTGGACGAGCCCGGTCGAGTTGATCATCTGGCGCTGGGCCCCCTCCCCCGCGTCGACCAGGATGCGGCTGCCGCCCGATCGGATCAGCACACAGGCGGTCGCCCTCCGCGCCGAGGGCACGGAACCGCCCGTGCCGAGAAAGACCACCGAGAGATCCATGGCGCAAGCCTAGATACGGGCGAATTGGCGCGGCGGGCGCCCCCGCCCGTGCTAGGCGATCAACGTCAGGCCCGCATCGAGCGGCTGACCCGGGCCGGCGACGGCCGCAAGCCTCCCCGATCGGAAGCGCCTAAGCTGGGCAGCCCGCGCCCGTAGCTCAGGGGATAGAGCGACTGCCTCCGGAGCAGTAGGCCGCAGGTTCGAATCCTGCCGGGCGCGTTTCACGCGGAGGGTTTGGGCGGCAAGGAGCGTTCCAGGGCGTTGGCTGAAACTCCAGCACTGCGCTACGTGGATCCGTACGAGCGGCGGGGTCGCGTCTATCTTGCGATCTGTCGCCTGTCTCTCACCAACGGCGATCGTGTGACGATCATCGCCTCCAAGCAGGGGCGACCCGAGAACCCGGCCTGGTACCACAACGTCTGCAAGAACCCCGACGTCGTCTATTGCGGTCAGCCGTTCCGCGCTGAGGTAGTGCTCGACGAAACCGAGCGCCGACGCCTCTGGGATCTCGCCGACCGCATCTTTCCGCAATTCCGCGACTACCGAGCCCAGGCCGTAAGAGAGATACCGATCGTCCAACTCCTGAGGCGATAGGTCCTCCTCACGGATGACGCGAAATCGTCCGCGAGAAGCGCGAGGACTGGGCACGCCGGCGCTACGGTGGCCTCGTGAGATGGCGGCGTCTCATCGACAGGCTGGGCACGCTCGATCCTCGGCTGATCGACACGCTTATCGCGCTTGCGCTCGCGGCCTTCGTCGCGGTTCAGTTCGGGTTTGGCAAGCAGCCCGGCCCCGAGGCCGACGTCGTCAATCTGATCACCGGTCCGCTGCTTGCGCTGACGCTGGTGTGGCGCCGGAGCGCGCCACTGGCGATGATCTTCGCGTTCGCCGTCATCACCGTGACGAACGAGGCCCTCGGCGGTGGCGCCTTCAGCTTTCCCGAGTCCGATTCGGCGGACGGGTTTGTGCCGTTCGCCTCGCTGCTCACCGCAGGCGTGGCGTTCTACTCGCTCGGAGCTCACGCGGACGAGCGGCCAGCCACGATCGGCTTGGTCGTTGGAGTGATCTCGTTCTGGATCACGGTGTTCGTCTCCGCGCAGGTGGATTTCGGCAGCTTCTTCTTCTCCACGACGCTCGCCGTTGCGCCTTGGCTCTTCGGCCGCATCGTGCGGGCGCGCAACCTTCGCCTCATCGCCGCCCAGCGTGAGCAGGAGCAGCGAGCTCGCATCGCTGTGGGCGACGAGCGCGCCCGGATAGCGCGCGAGCTTCACGACGTCGTCGCCCACAGCGTCGGGGTCATCGTTCTGCAGGCAGAGGGAGCGCGCCGGGTCTTCGAGCAGGATCCCGAGCGCGCCCGCGAGGCGCTTGGGTCGATCGAGCGGACGGCGCGCACTGCACTCGCGGACATGCGACGTTCGCTTGGGGTGCTGAGACGCGAGGATGATGAGCGGGCGCTCGCACCGCAGCCCGGGGTCGACGACCTGAACGGGCTGATCGAGGAGGCGAGGGCTGGCGGGTTGACCGTCCAGCTTGCCGTGGAGGGCGAGCGGGTCCCGCTTCCTCCGGCGATCGACCTCTCCGCGTACCGAATCGTCCAGGAAGCGCTCACCAACGTGATCAAGCACGCCGGTACGGCGCGGGCTCGGGTCACGGTTCGGTATCTCGACGAGGAGCTGGAGATCGAAGTCGCCGACAACGGGGCCGGGGCACCGGCCCGTGCGGCGGACGGATCGGGGCTGGGAATCGTCGGAATGCGCGAGCGGGTCGAGGCGCATGGGGGCCGGCTGCACGCCGGCGCCGGGACCGATGGAGGCTTCCTCGTCCGTGCCTCTCTACCGTTGGATCGATGAGCATCGGGGTCCTGATCGTCGACGACCAGGCGCTCGCCCGGAGTGGATTTCGCATGGTCCTCGAGGCCGAGGACGACATCGAGGTGGTGGGCGAGGCGGCCAACGGACGCCAGGCGATCGACGGCACACGTCGACTGAAACCGGATGTGGTCCTGATGGACGTCCGGATGCCCGAGCTCGACGGGATCGCCGCCACGCGCGAGATCGCCAGCGAGGGCGAGCAGGCCCCTCGCGTGATGATCCTGACCACCTTCGACCTCGATGAGTACGTGTACGACGCCCTGGCCGCCGGCGCCAGCGGCTTCCTCCTGAAGGATGCGCAGCCAGAGGAGCTCGTCGCCGGCATCCGCGTGGTGGCGTCGGGGGAGGCCCTTCTGGCGCCGACGGTCACGCGTCGGCTGATCGAGGATTTCTCCCGGGCACGCCCCGCTCGCGTGGACAGTCCGCCCGGGATCGACGAGTTGACCCCTCGCGAACGCGAGGTCTGGGGACTCCTGGCGCAAGGACTGTCGAACGCCGAGATCGCCGAGCGACTAGTCCTCGGCGAGACCACTGTGAAGACCCACGTGGCCCGTGTGTTGATGAAGCTCGGGCTTCGCGACCGGGTCCAGGCGGTCGTGCTCGCCTACGAGTCCGGGGTCGTGACCCCGGGCCAGCCTCCCCAGGGCTAAACCTCCTAACCGTCTCGCGTCGCTGTGTCACCTCAGAGGAGGAGGCGGTCCTCCGTCGTGATGACCCCGGGATCACCCGCGCGGCCGTGCCGGAATCGTCAGCTCGGCCGACGACAAAAAGGGCTTGCCGCGGGACCTTTGGTCGCACCGAATCACAACCCGTCCCGGACACCGGACGGCGACCAAGGAGCGACATATGGCTTACGCAGGACAGACACTCGAGAACCCGGTCAGCGGCGAGCGAATCACGTTTCGCAAGACCGCAGCGGACACCGACGGCGAGGTTCTGGCGTTCGATCTCGAGCTCAGCCCGGACGGGAACGTGCCCGGCATGCACGTGCACCCGATCCAGGAGGAGCGATTCGAGGTCGTCAAGGGAACGATGCGCTTTCGGATGCGGGGCCGGAAGGTGATCGCAAAGGCCGGCGACGTTGTCGTCGTGCCACCCGGCGCGCGGCACAAGTTCCAGAACGGTGGCGACGAGGAGGCTCACGTGCGAGTCGAGGTCCGGCCCGCGCTCCGAATGGAGCAGCTCTTCGAGACCTCGGTCGACCTCGCCGTGGAGGGGCGCACTAACTCGAAGGGCATGCCGAAGCCCCTCGATCTCGCGCTCTTCGTGCACGAGTTCAAGGACGAGGTGAGGGGACCGTTCGCGCCGGGGTGGCTCCAGCGGATGACACTGGCGCCCCTGGCGTGGATCGCCAGGAAGCGGGGCCGCGGCGCCCGGTACGCGCCTCGCCCGGCGACCGCCTGATCCGCTCGGGTCCTCGAGCGAGCGAGCCCGCCGGCGACGCCGGCGGGCTCGTCGCGTTCTAGTGGGCTTTGCAGTGCTTGCGATCGCGGACCACCACTTGCGACGCCTTGCCGTCCGCGAGGAAGCTCACCCTGAGCACGCCCCCGTCAGCCGACCAAGCTTCATCGGGGAGCTTGTGACCGTCCACGCGGACCTCGCACGGATTGAGCTCGCGGCTCAGCGTGGTCAGCGAGGCCTGCAGCGAGATCCGGTGTCGGTCGGCGTTCCGGATGGTCAGCCTCCAGAAGCGGTTTCCCTCCTTGGATCTCAGGCTGCCGTTCTCCCCGAACGCCGACGTCGACGTACCGCGGGGGAACGCGATCAGATGGAGGTCGCGACCCACGTCGTCGAGTCCGACCGTCGAGGCGGCTCCGTAGCCCGCGAGCGTCTGCGTGGTGTGCGGGAGCAGCGGCAGGATCGCTCCCGCCCGCACCATCATCGGCAGCTCATCCAGCGGTGCGGGCACCGTGACCTGGCGCGAGCCCTCCAGCGAGGTCGCACGATTAAGTTCCAGGGATCCATCGCTGTCCGAGTAGCGCACCGCCCGCCAGAGGTTGATCCAGTGCCCGGCAGGCAGGTAGATGGACCGCTGGCTCTGCCCGGGCTCGTGCACCGGGGCTGCCAGCAGATCAGGCCCGAACATGAACTCGTCCTCCTGCGCGGACGCGGTGGCGTCGCCCGGGTAGATGAGCCCGAGGGCTCGCATCAACGGCATCCCCGTCCGCCTGTATTCGGCGTCGGCGGCGAGCAGGTACGGATAGAGCTGCGTCCGCAGCTTCGCGTAGCGGCGCCAGATCGGCAGCACACCCGGATCGAAGATCTGCGGACGCGTGTAGGGCTGCAGCTTCACGCCGTTGGCCTCGGTCCGCATCACCCCGGAGACGGCACCGAACTCGATCCAGCGGTTCAGCAGCTCCTCCGTCAGCCTCCCCTCAGTCAGCGAGAAGAACCCTCCGATGTCCGATCCCCAGCGCGAGATTCCCGAGGCTCCGATCGAGAGTCCCTGCTTGATCGCCGAGGTCAACCCGTCGAAGCCCCAGTCCGTCGTCGGATCGCCGCCCCAGACCACCTGAGCGCAGCGCTGCGTCCCCGTCCCTCCGGACCGCACGTACGGCGCCAGGGGCCGCGGCGCACCCTGGGCGAAGTCGTGCGTCGCACAGTGGTAGAGCGTCGGATAGGCGTTGTGCATCTGGGTCCCTGGCCTGCCGTCGGCCGACTTCGCGTCCAGCGGCGTGTATTCGCCGAAGTCCTCCATCCAGCCGTCGTAGCCGTGCCCGACCGCCTCCGAGAGCAGCCCGTTCCAGAACGACTGGGCCCCAGGTGCCGTGAAGTCGAACTGAGAGACCGGGGTGAAGAGGAGAGGACCCGTCGACAGCTGGTAGACGTAGGGCTGGTCGAGCTGGTTCAGCGTCAGCACCCCTGCTGCGGCCGCCTGGGCGTAGGTCGGCTGGTAGCTCGTGCAGACCATCGGATTGAAGTAGGTGGTGATCGCGTAGCCGAGGTCGTGGAAGCCCGCGGTGCGGGCCGGCTGCTGAGCCTCGACGCCTTGCTGGTCGCCGCAAGGCAGGTAGTGCAGGAAGGTGTTGACCGCCGAACCGGGCACATCGGCCGCGCGCAGGGATCGAGCCTGGGCGAGCTCGTCGGAGCCGGTCGGCTGGTACCAGGGCCCGAAGACCCACGGCGCCGCAGCCGGCGGCTGGCGACCGGTCACCTCGGTAACGCGACGGAGCGCATCGGCCGGCGCCGGGCCGCCGATGAAGCGGAGATGCAGATTCGTCGACTGGGCCTCCACACTCCACGCGGACGGGTCTGAGCTGCCCAGGCGGAAGTAGCTCGTCTCTTCGTCTCCGACGAGCACCCCGTAGCCGGCCGTCGAGAGCAGCCAGGGCACGGGGAAGTAGGTCGCGTCATCGCGAGGGCGGAAGCCCGGCGGCGGGATGAAGTTCGAGATTAGGGCGCGGTCGCCCGGCACGTAGGGGCCATCCGAGACGTAGTTCTCCACCTCACGCCCGCCCTGATCGACGGCGTCCGAGCGCTCGCCGAAGCCCAAAAAGCGCTCCGATGGGCGCGCATCGAATCCGATGCCGATGGCCGTCACGTCCGCGGTCGGCCCGGTGACCGACGCGCTCAGCCGGATGATTCCCTCCCGGTCCGGCTCGATCCGCACCTGGATCGCCCTCAGTGGATCCGTGGTGTCGAGCTGGGCGACGTAGGCGGCACCGTCCATGCCGCCGCTGGCAACCCGGGTGGCGTGGAACCAGCCGGCCCCGGTGCTGAATCCCAGCGTGCCGGTGGGGCCGTTCCCGAGTCCGCGGTTTTCGCTCAGGACCGGCGCACCGGATGCATCAGTGATCGCGAGGTGCCAGGGGTCGGCGCTGACGCCGGCCCGCAGCGAGCCCGAGGAGACGTCCGCCGAGGCACCGGGGGGCGCGGACAGCAGTGAGGCGGCAAGGGCGAAGCAGACGGAGAGCAGTTGCCTCCGCCGAACCCTCACGCTTCCCTCAGCCGCCGGCGACCGCGGGCAGGATCGTCACCTCGTCGCCGTCGGAGACCTGGGTGCTGAGGCCATCCTGGAAGCGGATGTCCTCACCAGAGACATAGACGTTGACGAAGCGGCGGAGGTCGCCGTCCTGGGTGATCCGCTCGCGGAGCCCGTCGTGTTGGTCGAAGACCGCGTCGAGCGCCTCACCGACGGTCGAGCCCTCGACCTCGAGCTCGCCCTCGCCGCCGGTGGCTGCGCGGAGCTGGGCAGGAATCTTCACCGTGACGCTCATCGTGGGGCGGGAATCTTAGTCATCGCTGACAGACGACGGCCGGGTTAGGCGGAGACCTCCGCCGCATCGACCTCCTGCTCGAAAGCGTCGAGCGTCGGCTCGATCTCGTGCATCCGGAACGCGTCGCGCGCGGCGTCGAGGGTCTTCAGCCCCTCGCCGGTGATGTAGGCGACCACGCGCTCGTCGGAGCCGATCTCGCCGGCCTCGGCGAGCTTGGTGAGCACTCCGACAGTCACGCCTCCCGCGGTCTCGGTGAAGACCCCGGTGGTCTCGGCGAGCAGCCGGATGCCTGCGCGGATCTCGTCGTCGGTGACGGACTCGATGACGCCACCGCTGGTGCGGGCGAGGTCGATGGCGTAGGGCCCGTCAGCCGGATCTCCGATTGCGAGGCTCTTGGCGATCGTCTCCGGCGACCGCTCCGGCTTGCAGAAGTCCCAGCCCTCAGCGAACGCCGTGGCGACCGGCGAGCAGCCGACGGCCTGCGCGCCGCAGAACGTGGGCAGCTCGCCCTCGACCAGCCCCAGCTCGATCCAATCGCCCATGCCCCTGGCGATCTTGGTGAACATCGAACCCGAGGCGATCGGCGCGACCACGCGGTCGGGAACCTTCCAGCCGAGCTGCTCGATCGTCTCGAAGGCGAGCGTCTTCGAGCCTTCGGAGTAGTAGGGCCGCAGGTTGACGTTGACGAAGGCCCACGGATGGGTCTGGCTCAGCTCGGTACAGAGCCGGTTGACGTCGTCGTAGGTGCCGCGGATGCCGACCAGGTTGGTTCCGTAGATGCCGGTCGCGAGGAGCTTCTGCTCCTCGAGGTCGGCCGGCACGAAGACATAGGAGTCGAGCCCGGCCGCGGCCGAGTGTGCGGCCACGGCGTTGGCGAGGTTGCCCGTCGAGGCGCAGGCGACCGTCTGGAAGCCGAGCTCCCTCGCCTTGGCCACCGCGACCGCGACGACGCGATCCTTGAAGGAGTGGGTCGGGTTCGCCGCGTCGTTCTTGATCCAGAGCTCGCCCAGGCCGAGCCGTTCGGCCAGCCGATCGGCGCGGATCAGCGGAGTCAGTCCCGGTTCGAGTGGGTCGGCGGGGCGACTCTCGAAGGGGAGGAAGTCCGAATACCGCCAGATCCCCCGCGATCCGGCCTGGATCTTCCTCCGCGCCTCGGCCGGGTCGAGGTCGGAGAAGTCGTAGGCGACCTCGAGCGGCCCGAAGCACTGCTCACAGACGAAGCGGGCGTCGAGCGGATAGCTCTCCCCGCACTCCTTGCATTTCAGGGATTCGACTGACATTGGCTCCTCTACGCAAAAACCTCCGCCGGGTCGAGGTGGGCGGAGGTTCCGTTTCGGAGCTCTCTTCCCACATCTTCCAGGCACTTGATCGACACCTGCTGGACTTGGCACCTTCCTCGGACCGAGATCCGAGGGGGTTGCCGGGGCTTCATCGGGCCAGTCCCTCCACCCCTCTTGATGTGGTTCGTATGTGCGCGCAATATACCAACGCCCGCAATCCGCAGTTCCATGCGCAATCCGGGCAGGGATGTGCGTCAGCCCACCGCCGTCCCAGTACAGTGGAATGACCATGGAGATGGAAGCGACGAACGTGACGCGAGGGTGCTCCGACAGGAGCAACCCGTTTGATGGTGGCGAAGATGCCGAACCTCCCTCGCCCCAGACTGCGCAGGCCTCGCGCGGGCGAGCTCGTCGCGCCGCTTCCGCCTGAGCCCCAGGCCCCGAACGTCGAGGAGATCGCGGCGGAGGGTCTCCGCTGGGTGAAGATCGACCAGCCAGGCTCGGTCGAGCAGGCCTGGCTGGAGGAGAACTTCGACTTCCACGCTCTCGACTACGAGGACGTCCTCTCCCGCAACCAGCGGCCGAAGATCGACGTCTATGACGACTACCTGTTCATCGTCCTGCAGTTCCCGATCTTCGACCCCTCGGTGGGGCGCCTGGGCGCGGGCGAGCTCGACATCTTCGTGGCCGCCGGGCTGCTGATCACCCTTCCGAATCAGCCGTTGCAGCCGGTCGAGTACCTGTTCGAGCGCTGCCGCCAGAAGGAGGAGCTCCGCGAGCAGCTCTTCTCGCGCGGCTCGGGCTACCTGCTCTACCGGATCGTCGACGACGGCTTCGACTACTGCTTCCCGATGCTGCGCAAGATCGGCAACAAGCT
>OCZV010000768.1_pt1 | contig 11449 bp, 9 predicted proteins | sample 1539051 | NCBI WGS metagenome assembly OCZV01 (sample SAMEA3113581, study PRJEB22503) | soil metagenome
CCGGCGTGCTCATGGTGGGCTTCCTTGCTGACACCGCCACAGCTGGCATCTATGCGGTGACGTGCCGCTTCGCCGACCTTACGGCATTTGCTCTGGCAGCCATCAACCTGGTGTTCGCTCCCAGCATCTCGGCCCTGCACGCGCGCGGCGAGCACCGCCCGTTGCAGGCCATGGTCACGCTCACGGCGCGTTGGATCAGCCTGTCCTCGCTCATGATCGGCCTGCCCTTCCTCCTGTTCGCCGAACAAGCGCTCCGCTTGTTTGGCGAGGCCTTCGTTGTCGGCGCCAACGCGTTGCGGATCCTGGTCATCGCGCAGATTCTTACCGCAACGGCAGGCTCGGTGAGCTATCTCATGACCATGACCGGACACGAACGCCAAGCGGCGGTATCGTTCGGCTGCGCGACCGCGGTTCACGTCATTCTGAACGCGGTCCTGATTCCCGAACTCGGACTTAACGGCGCTGCCACCGCGCGCGCGCTTGCGCTGGTCGCTTTCAGCGTCGCGGCAATCGTTCTGGTGTGGCGCGCGCTCAGGATCGTGCCGAGCGTCTTCGGGGGAAAGGTCTTGGTACGCTTTTCCGGCAATCGCCTGCAGCATTGACGAGCCGCAGGGGTGCGCGGACTATGTTGCGCTTGCTTCTGCCAGGACATTCTCGACCGCATCACAGGTCCATTTCATGTCATCCTCGGTCAGAGTAGGGTGGACGAGGAACATCAAGCTCGTCTCGCCGAGCTCTTGAGCGACCCGCAACGGCGCCGCTGGTCCAAGACCCGCGTTTGTGAAGGCGGTTTCGCGGTAGATCTCGCTGCAGGAGCCACTGAAGCAGGGCAGGCCCTGGGCCGCGACCGCAGCCATGATCCGGTCCCGGCTCCAGCCGGGCTTGAGCCGCTCTGGACGCACGAAGACATAATACTTGTAGCGGGCATGGCCGATGTGGGCCGGCGGTCGGGGCACGCGCAGCGCTGGCTGATGTCGAAAGGCCTGTTCGAGTATGGCGGCATTGTGCCGTCGCCGCTCGAGCCAACGCGGCAGTTTTCGAAGCTGCGCCCGGCCGACGGCGGCCTGCATCTCCGTCAACCGCCAGTTGCTCCCGAATGATACGTGCAGCCAGCGAAAGCCCGGAGGGTGCTCACGCCGATAGACTGCGTCATAGCTCTTGCCGTGATCCTTGTATGCCCATGCCCGGCGCCACAACTCTGGATCGTTAGTCACTAACATGCCGCCTTCGCCACCAGTGGTGATGATCTTGTCCTGACAGAAGGAGAAGGCGGCGACGTGGCCAAACGAGCCGACCGGGCGGCCGCGGTAAGTGGCACCAGGAGCCTGAGCGCAGTCTTCGATCAAATTTAGTCTATGCACCCGGGCCAATTCAAGGAGCGGCTCCATTTCACACGGCCAACCTGCGAGATGGACGGCGATGATGGCTCTCGTGCGGGGGGATAGGACTGCTTCAACAGTTCTGGCGGTGAGGTTCTGGCTGTCCGCATCGACGTCGGCAAAGATCGGCGTTGCTCCGCAAACCACCGCCGAACTCGCCGAGGCGATGAAGCTGCGCGGCGTAACCACGACCTCGTCGCCCGGCCCGACGCCAAGTGCCCGAAGTGCGAGCTCAAGGGCGAGCGTACCATTGGCCACGGCGACGCTATACTCGCACCCGCAGGCCTGAGCAAACTCACGCTCGAACAGCCGTCCTTCTTCCCCGGTCCAATAGTTGACCCTGCCCGAGCGCAGCACGCGCGCGACCGCATCGACTTCATCGTCGTCAAAGGACGGCCATGCCGGAAAGGCGACCGTCGAAGTCGTCGCGCGCTCCTGGGGGATCCGGGCCATCATGTCCGCTTCTCGCAAATAGGCCAGCTTCGACAGGATCTTGAAGCCCCTGCCGCGTGGCGCACGCGCGACACCTGCACGCGGCTTACGGCCCGCCTCTGGGAAGCTCAATCGAACTATTGGTCTTCCCATACGATCGAATATGCTATAGTTTACGAGCTTGGTCAAGGCTCGCCGCGCAAGGAGCCCATTTATCGGGTCAAACGATGGAAGGAACGCCGATAGCTCCATCGTGGGTTGCGCCGGCGCGAGGATTCTACCAGCGATACGGAAAGCGCTGGCTTGATTTGGCCTTCACTATACCGGCGTTCTTAGTGTTGTTGCCCGTGCTGCTATTTCTGTCGCTCCTCGTCCTTGTCAAGCTCGGCGCGCCGGTTATGTTTCGTCAGCAACGGATCGGGCTGAACGGGCAGATCTTCCGCCTGAACAAGTTCCGGACCATGACCAATGCCCGGGATGCCTGCGGCGCTTTGCTGCCTGACGCCGAGCGTCTCACCTCCTTCGGGCTATTTCTGAGGCGCTGGAGTCTTGACGAGTTACCACAGCTTCTTAATGTTATCCGTGGTGAGATTAGCCTCATCGGGCCTCGCCCACTACTGGTGCGCTATTTACCTCGCTACACGGCCCGCCAGCGCCGACGCCATCTCGTCCGCCCTGGCATCACAGGCTGGGCGCAAATCAATGGCCGCAATCTCTTGTCTTGGGAGGAGCGCTTCGAGCATGACCTTTGGTATGTCGAGCATTGCGACCTTCGGCTCGACCTCAAGATCCTGTTTCGCACTGTAGTCGGCTACTTCGGGCCCGATACCACAGTCTCCACAGGCGGCAAGGATCTTGACGAGTTCTGGGGTGAGCAGGGTCCGCCCCCAGCCGGGCCCCGGGGCTTTCCCGCCGACGAAACCGCCGAGTCGTTTCGATGATGGATGCCGGCAGCAGCTGTTGGCACGCCTACTACTCGGAAGTCGCGGACGCCGGCAACCCGTGGCTGGATTTGTCTAACCCGCGGGTCCACGCCCAGTCACTTGTGCTCTGCCTGGAGGCGGCAGGACCGGTACGCGACTGCGCCTGTCTCGACCTCGGCTGCGGCTATGGGTTGCTTGCAGCCGCGCTGAAGGCGCTCGGCGCCAGGTCGGTTGTCGGCGTCGATATCGTTGAGTCCATGGTCGAGCGCAACCGCCGTGCCTATCCCAATCTCGAGTGGCTTCAAGGCAACGGCGCTGATCCTGCCTTCATAGATGCTCTGCCAAGCTTTGAGCGCGTCTTTTTGGTCGAGGTGCTGCAATACCTCGATCTAGTAGCAGTCCTGCCACGGATCTGGCAGCATGTGTTTCCCGGCGGCCGGCTCGTTGGCATGATCCCGAACGCAGAATGCCCTATTGTCGCCCGCAGCTTGCTTCGCTTCGGCGAACGCTACCGCGCTGCCCGCATCGAGGAGTTGGCAACGCTTGCTGAGACGTTTGGCGACGTTGCCTGTTGGTCCTGGCGCGGCGTCAGCTTCCTCTCGGACCAGCGGATCGTGCCTTACCGGGTTGGCCCGTGGACGACCGACTTGGCCATTGCCGACCCGCCGAACCGCCTGAATGTCGTGTTCATCAAGTCGGACTGAGTAGGGCCATGCGTGCCGTGCTGCTCAGCCCCAACGACCCTGCTTGGCCACAGCTGGTCGCAGGGCTGCCTGCCGACATCTACTATCTGCCGGGTTACGCAATCGTGTGTGCACGCCAGGTGCAGGGCGAACCGCTGTTATTCGCAGCTTGGGAGCGCGAACGCCTTTGGGTTTTGGCTCTGATTGTCCGCCCGGTCCCGCCCGCACTAGTCGAGGGGCGGCCGCTGTTCGACGCCGCCTCGCCCTACGGTTATTCCGGCCCACTCGTCCGGGCTGGAGATGGCGTCCTTGAGAGCTGGTGCGCGCGGGCCATCGGTGCGCTGCGAGCGGAGCTCAAGGAGCGCGACATAGTTGCCCTGTTCGCCCGCTTGCACCCTCTGCGCCCGCATCCACTTGCGCCCCTCGCCGATGCCGGCATGCTTGTGCATCACGGCGACACGGTCGTGGTCGATCTTACCAGGTCGAGCGAGGAGCTCTGGCGCGCGACCCGAAGCAGATTTCGTACCGATATTCAGGCTCTGTGCCGTCGCGGCTTCAGTGCCAGTATGGACCAGAGCTGCGCGCGCCTTGCTGACTTCCAGGACTTATATTACCAAACCATGAAGCGTGTCGGCGCAACGCAGGAGTACTTTTTGTCTTCCGATTATTACGCCACTTTGCAGGAGAACCTGAATGGGCATCTCCATCTGTGCTCGGTCGAAAGCGACGGCCGACTGGCGTGCGGTGGCCTTTTCACTGAGATGGATGGAATAGTGCAATACCACCTTGGAGGCACGCATGACGAATTTCTCCTCTTCAGCCCGAGCAAGTTGATGTTCCACTTCGTGCGGAGCTGGGCGAAGGAACGCGGTAACGCCATTCTTCATATTGGGGGCGGTCATGGTGGTGCGGCCGACAACTTGTTCCACTTCAAGCGCGGCTTTTCCAGTCAGACTGTGCCTTTCCGTACATGGCGCCTGGTCACCGATGTGGATGCTTACGAACGCCTGAACGGGCGCTGGCGTGCTCTTGGCGGCGATGACTGGGTCGAACGATCGGACGACTATTTCCCTGCATACCGGCGGCCGCTGCCAAGCCCTTGACTTCATCAGTCCTTCAGGACGACGTCATGCTGTTGTTCTTTCATCCAAGGATCAAGCTGGTCTGCGTTGTCCTCTGGTGCTTGGCCTGGGTGCTCGTGGCGGCGGTGCTGTTGTTGCCGCTGCCAGTTTCGACACCTGTCGGGTCGGATCTGCTGGGCCACTTCCTCTTGTTCGCCGTCATGGCGTTCGGTGCGGTGTCGTTCTGCCACCAATTGCTTCGGCTGTTTGGGCTGACCCTTCTAACGATGGTCGGCGGGACGGCGCTCGAGTTCGGGCAGCGGTTGGTTGGGTACCGGACTTTCGATCCGGCCGATCTGCTGGCTAACTGGCTGGGCGCCGGAACCGGCTATCTCCTGGCGACTGTGGCGCTGTTTCTTGTGATCCGGCCGGCCGACTCGATGCTGCGCGGCGCGGCGCGCGCTGCACCACTTCTACCGCACCGTGCCATGGCTGGCCGGGATTCGCCACGAGCTCGAGCGCGAGCTGTTCTTTCGAGGCCGCGATCTGTTCTCGGGCGAGCTCGACCTGGTCTTCGTTGACACCAGTCTGGTCGACCGCTACCGCGACGGCGCGAGCGCGGCGATCGAGCAAGTCATGACCGACAACGGCGACGGTTCATTGCTCCAGCCCCATCGCCCGGAGGATGACGGCATTGACCTTGTGGACGTCGTACTTCTCGACCGCCAGCTCCCGACTCGCGCGGCCCATGGTGCTGATCAACTCCGGCTGTTCGAGGAACCGTTCCATTGCCCGGGCCAACAACCGAACATCGCCAACCGGAACCAGGTAGCCGTTGACGTCCGGTCGGACGCTTTCGCGACAGCCCGGGGCGTCGGTGGTGATTATGGGCCGGCCCATGGCCATGGCTTCGAGCACGGTGCGCGGCGTTCCTTCACGGTAAGATGGCAGCACGTAGACCGCGCAGGCCGCGATGGCCGGCCGCACGTCGTCCAACCGACCCAGAAACTCGATGACGCCTTCAGCGGTCCAAGACTCTAGCTCACGCCTCCTTAACGCGGCCGGGTTATCGTCGAACCAGCCAGCCAGGCGGAAGGCGACGCCGGGATATCTTGTCCGCACGATCCGGGCTGCGGCAGCGTATTCTCGAATCCCCTTGTCCTCAAGCAGGCGCGCCAGCAGAAGAAAGGAGGGGCGCTCAGGCAAAGGCGCGGGCCGGAAAGCTTCCAGATCAACGCCCGAACCGTTGATCATCTCTACCTGCTCCGGTCGCCGGATCAACCGTAAGCGCTCGAACAAGGCGCGGTCATCTGGATTCTGGAAGAACACCCGCTGCGCCCCCGCAAGGCTCGTCCTGTAGAGCGGGAGCGCGGCCGCGGCTGTGAGACGATGCTTAAAACTGCGGCCCATGAACGCGTAGCCGACCCCAGTAATCATAGCGTACCGCTGCGGTACACCCGCGAGGCGCGCAGCAAGCATGCCGTAGATCACCGGTTTGATGGTATAGCTGAGCACAATATCGGGTTGCAGCTTACGCAAGAGCAAGACGAGCGCAGCCAGGGTGGTCAGATCGCGGCGGGGGGTGAGTCCCTGCCTATCGAGGGGGATTTGGCGGCAGATCACACCGGCTGCGCCCAGCTTTTCCACAATGGCTGGAGATGGCTCTGGTGCGCAGGTGATAACCTCGTGGCCTCGCGCCACCAAGGCGTGGAGCAGCGGGCCGCGAAAGCTGATCAGCGATTCGGCCAAGCTCGCGAGCACGACAATCCTTTTCTTGCCCTGCTTGGTGCTCGAGGGTCGGGTATCCGGGCAAGGGCTCCGCTTCAGAGCCCGCGCCTGTGTCTTCATCATAGTCGTCCCAGCCAGGCCCCGGAGTATATCAGTTTCGAGGCGACGCACACGGCGGCCCAGTCACCTCGTTGTATGGTGGATTACGAAAGCACCGTTCGGCGAGGTCGGCTCGGGTGCTGCAAGCGGCCGGACATGAATTGGGCCAAAATCAACGCTACTGTTGTAGGCCATCAAAGCGATCCCGTATTCCTGGTCTGGCAGAAGGCCGGCGATATCTCGAATCTGAAGCCATTCAACCGGCTCCGGTTCGTCTTCGGCCCACCATTTCGAGCGTTGCACAAAGCGCGGTTCTTTGGCCTCGCCGAAGACCTCACGCGTAAACTCAAGCACCACGTTGTAACGTACACCGATTCGAACCGGGTAAGAACGATAGGTCCTCAGCCATCGGTCGGGCTTCGGGCCATAATGATTGGACATTTGCATGCCGACGCCGTTGTAGAACGAGTAATACCACGTCATGGCGTAGTGCCAGCCACGCGAGGGGCGCACGTTGGGATCATCCGGCCGTCCACCCCACAAACCCAGCACGCCAAACCCGAATGGAAGCTCCCATCCCATCCAGCGGCGCCAAGTCTCACGCCGCCCCTGAAAGACGATATCGGTCTCGATCCGCCGCCCACCGCGGAATGCGCCGGCCGCGATCAGTATCCGATCGAACCCCTCAAAACCCAGCTTCGGGCGCACCCGCCACTCCCCATTACGCTGGAAGCGTTCCCAGAAGCCGTCATCGACGTTCAGATCGGGGCTCGACCAGTCGACGGTAAAAGGGGCACGGATCGGGGACGGGTCGTAACTAAAAACGATGAGGTGTTCCTCGGCAGGACGCGCAAGCGCCTCTGCGCGCAGATGCAGCTCGTTCCGACCCGCTCGGAGCTCCTCGCTACTCATCTCGATGACGAAATCCGGCTTTGGGACGCGTGGCGCGAAATGTCTTATCGGCTGCCAGGCCGAGCCATTGATCCTGTAGTAGCCTTTGCCAACCACCGGCATCAAGGTGCCGGTGATGTGCGCCATGAAGTGACCGCTACGCCGGCTAAAGGTTTCGGGCGCGTGATACAGGGTGATCAGCGGCGCACGCGCGTACGCGAGATATCCACCGACGACGATAAGCAAGATGGCGCCGAGTAGGATCCAGGTCGTTCGCCGCTTGCTGCGCTTGCGACCGCTCGGGTGCGCAATCCCATGCCTCAACGCGCTGCTCCCTCTTCCTTGCTGTCATTGGAACGGTTGCTTTGGACCCGTCGTTTCCCTCATGGTGTGACGATTCGCAATTCCTTCCACGTGGCTGAGGTGGGGTCGGTGTCGATACAGATCCACTCGAAAGGCGCACCCCCCACCGGTGCTTTGAGACGCGCTATGTCGCCAGCGATCCCGCCGCCTGAAGGTGGTCCCTGGTCGATCCAACGCAGCCGGGCACTGCGAAACTCGGCCCTGTCCCAGGACGAGCTACCCGTACTGAATGCAGCGTCCGCGTCCTCGATGCCTTCGTGATAGAGATGTACCCGCATGCTGCCGGTAGCATTGCCCACAAGGATCTTGCTCGCTCCGGCTACGGCGGTGAAATCATCATGGTAGGAAAACCACTCAGTGCGATTGCCAGCAACCGCGCGCAGTTCGACGGCCTGCTCGCGCGCAGCGAAGCGACAACGCCGCGTGATCAGCGTTCCGTAGTTATTGGCAAAGATGGTGCGTTCAATGCGGGGATCGAAAGTGCACTCGACCAATTCGAGGATTCGTTCGTCCCGGACCGTCTCCGGCACCGCACTGAACCCGCGGATGAGATAACCGCGCGGCTCAGTGATGCTGCTGTCCGCATCGATCTCGAAGTGGCAGCGCTCGAAGGTGCAGTGGTGGCGCATCTCGCCGTCGTTGGGCCAGTACAAGAACCCGAGGCCCATCGAGGTATTGGTCTCGGCTTGATAAGGAAGCCGCAGCACGCAATCCGTGAAAGTGCCCCGGCGAATCCTGACCCAGCGGGCAGTGTCCTCGCTCTGGCCATGCCGCAACCGCAGCATCGAGTTCGTGAAGCGACAGGTCATGTTGGCGAGCGCAGTCCAGTTCGCCCACACGTTGTTGGCATTGACGAAGGTCAGATGGCCGGTGTCGTCGTGGCCGGCTAGATCGAGCACCTCAGCGCGGATGTTGGTGAGATTGCGAATGCCACGTCCGGGCGAGGGACGACTCTCTTCGAACTCAAGCCGCTCGCAGTGCGCGTTGGCGATGAAAACCTGCTCGACATAGCCGCCGAAGATGATGTCGGCCCGGGAACGGTTCCGGTCGACACATGATATGTTGTTGTAGATCAGCGTCCGGACACGGTGGCTGGAACCCGAATAATCAGGAACGCAGGCCAAGTTGTCGGCGACCGGATCACGGCACCAAATGTTGGAGAAAAGTACGGTCTCGACCGAAGCGCTTTCCTCGACCCTTACCAGGACGGCATGCGAGTGCTCCCACCAGAAGCCGGTCCTGCCCCTCACGCCCGCGATCGTATCGACGAACGCGGCCCTCGCTGATCCATCGCTGATGCTGCCTGCCGTGCTGTTCGGCGCGGTCTCGCCGATGATCCCGGGCGCGCTATAGCTGTAGACGTGGCCTTCGCTGGTGCGCCGGAAGGCCCCCGCAGCAACCTGCTCGCCCGACTGCCATAGCGGCGGATTGTTGCGGGCATTGCCGTCGAACATGAGATTATGGAAGCCGACGAACCGGCAAGGACCGTTTCTCACAATGAGATAAAGGATGCGCTGGTGGTTGCTGTTCTGGCTGCGATCCTTGCGCTTGAGAACCGTCGCGGGCCCCTCGCCATACAGGAAGAACAACTGCTCGCTTTTGGGCGTGAACGGGTCCTTCTCAGCCACGTCTACCACATAAGTGCCCGCGGGGCAGAACACGGCCGCATCGCGGGCATCGGCATATTCCATGGCGGCACGCAATGCCGTCTGATCGATTGTCCAGTTCAGACTGCCTACGAATGGGTAGTCTGACTGGATCGCCCGCAGATCGCCGTAGCCACGATCATGCGCAGCGCCTGTGAGCCATTCGGCGACAGTGGCGCCAGTGCCGTCTCCGAGGGCGCCGAAGTCACGCACTGACACCGAGTGGCGCATTCCCTCTTTGACAGCGTGCTCAACCCCCCCATCGGCCCTGGGCGCGCAGGCGAAGGCGAGGGTGCCGACTAAGCCGGCAGAACCGCCGCCGGCGAGCAGAGCCGATCTGCGGTTCACTTTAAGCATGGCCAAAGCGCGAGAATTCCAAATCCTCTACCGGCCAGCGATCGTTAGCGGGTCACCGTCGCCCCGCCACGCTCGGGCTGCAGATCGGACGGAGTTGGGTAGGTGAGAGACAGAGAGTGACTATCATTGCGATACCCGCCACCGGCGCTTTTCAACGCAGCATTGTGCGACATGCAAAAACCATTGTAACATGGTCGGGTCTTTGCTACAAACTCTAAAGGATGCTCCGAGCAAGCGTAATAGGACAATAATGTCGCAAGGTACTAGACCGGCAGTTAGCATCGGACTACCCGTTTATAATGGGGCGCGGTATCTCGACCAAGCCATCGAGTCGATCTTGTGTCAGACATATGATAACTTTGAGTTGATCATCTGTGATAATGCATCCACCGACGACACAGGTACGATCTGCCAGCACTACGCCGCCAAAGACGCCCGCATCCGCTATCATCGAAATCCATGCAACCTAGGCGCGGCCGCCAACTTCAACCGTACGTTCGCTCTTTCCACGGGACGCTACTTCAAGTGGGCCGCGCATGACGACGTGCTGGAGCCAGCCCTCCTCGAGCACTGTGTTGCGGCCCTGGAAGCGCATCCGGATGCGGTACTCTCCCAGTCACTAGTTGCGATGATCGATCAGCATGGTAAACGGCGGGCGGTGTACGACCCCCGTATCTGGGGGACGGACCGGCCGCGGCAGTCAGACCGCTTCGGCGGACGGCTGTCAACCAGTGAATGTGTCGAGGTCTTTGGGCTGATTAGAGCCGAGGCGCTACGGAGTGGCCCGCTGATTGCCGACCACATCGGTTCGGACTGGACCCTCCTCGTGGACCTGGCGCTGCGCGGGCGCTTTCTTATCATCCCCGAGGTCCTGTTCCTAAATCGCGAGCATGTCGACCGAGGTTCCCGGCCCGGCATGAACCTGCGCGAACGTCATGCTTGGTATGCCTCGGACCGGGGGCGACAGAAAGCGTCGCATTCTTGGCTGATGCTGACAAGTTGCGCTCAGCTGATTCGGCGGCACGTGACCAATCCCGTGGAGCGCCTGCGCTGCTATGGTCATCTAGGCTGGTGGTTGCTGCTGCGGGGACGTATCGTCCGCGTGGCGCTCGAACCGTTGCTCGCGGCCCACCCGCGGCTGTTCCGGCTCATGTTCAGGCTAAGGGCAGCTGCGATATCAACAAGGGACCACTTCCTCGGCGCCGACGGATGAGAGAGCCGCCGGGGGCGCCTGGGCGGCTTGGGCGGCGGAAGGTCGAGCTTTTTCAGGAGGTTCCGCTGCTCGACGGTCTGGTTGAGAGCAGCTCGAAGCGGCCATCTTTACCCTCAAGGGTGACCAGGGCGAGATCCTCAAGCGCCTCCCGGGCAGCGGCCCAGGTCGACCCGGTCCCGCGCTCGATCACGCGCACGCGCAGAAGCGCCAGCCAGCGCAGTCAGCACGTGAGCGCGGATGCGGGCATCGAGGCGGTGGTGCCGCTATCCCCTTGCCGCAACACGCGGATTCCGCCTGCGTTGCCTACCCCTGTCGAACGCCGGTCAGGGTCAACCCTACGGTCGAAAGCTGCCATGAAACGATCCCCACAGAGGACCGTCACTGTTCGCGGATCACGCCGCCCTGGGCAGGTGGGGGCGGCACACCGCTTACGCTCGGTCCGCCCGAGCAACCCTCGCTTCTCTACTGCGCGATAGGGCGGTCCGTCGGCTTTCCGCCCGGGGTCATAACGTCTAGCCCGAACTTTCGGTGGAGTTTTCGGGCAAGCTGTTGAGGGAGCTGGGGAAGAGCCTGATTCGACCGGGGTCTTGCAGGCATGTCTTTGGCTATTTTGCGTGTGCTTTTGGTCGGGTTTCGTGACGTCACGCGGGTGCCGAAACCGTGACTCGCCGCCG
>OCZV010000769.1_pt1 | contig 11447 bp, 10 predicted proteins | sample 1539051 | NCBI WGS metagenome assembly OCZV01 (sample SAMEA3113581, study PRJEB22503) | soil metagenome
GCCGGTCGTGGCGGCCAACCGTCTCGTCGGTTGGTCGGTCGATCCGCCGCGTCTGCGCTTCCGCCCCTGGCGCGACGAGCGAGCCGCGTTCAACGCCCGGCTCGCTCGCCTGGCGACCGGGAGTGGATGCGTCGTGTACGCCGATGTCCGAGCGTGCTACCGGTCGATCTCCCCGGAGGCGGTCGGTTGGGCGCTTCGCGCCGCCGGCTGCGACGCGTTCCAATCCGCGCGGGTGGTCTCGTTCCTCCGCAGGCTCGAGGCGATCGGCATCGTCGGCCTGCCGGTCGGTCCGGAGCCCTCGCCGGTCCTGGCGAACGCCGTGCTCGCGACTGTCGACCGGAGCCTCGCCGCGTTCGGTATCACGCACCTGCGCTGGGTGGACGACGTGGTGGCCGTCGCGGCCGGTCCGGTGGAAGCCGAACGGGTCCTCGCGATCGTCCGCGCCGCGCTCGAACCCGTCGGGCTCGAGCTGAACGAGCGCAAGACGCGCGTTGTGGTGGATCCATGCACCCTGCCGGCCGACACGACGGTTTCCATCGGGCTCGACGGCGGTCTCGAAACCGAGACAGACGGCGCTGTGGAAGAGGCGGCGGTTCCCGTGGGCTAAGCTCCGCCTGCCATGCGCACCGTGTACCGCGCGTCTCGCGTGCACACGCTCTCGTACCCGAGTACCGGCGAGTGGATCCTCGTGGACGATCGTCACGTCCAGCGCGTGGGCACCGGCGATCCACCGGAAGCCGACCGCATCGTCGAGCTTCCCGGGGCGACGATCATCCCGGGGTTCGTCGACTCGCATGTTCACCTCACCGGAACGGGCATCCATCTGCAGGCGCCGGACCTCGGAACCGCGACGTCGGCGGAGGCCCTGATGCGGATCGTCGGGCGGGTCGTCGAGAACCGTGATGGGCCTGTGCTCGTCCACGGGTACGACGAGTCGACGTGGCCCGTTCGGGCGCTCCCCACACTCGCCGACCTCGACGCGATCTCCGACGTTCCGCTCGCGGTCGTTCGCGTCGACGGACACCTGACGCTGGCGAACTCGCGCGCACTAAAGGAATCGGGCGTGCTCGAGCGCAACGGCCTCGAGGTGGACGAGATGGGTCAGGCGACGGGGAAGGTGACCCTGGAGGCGAACGCATCGCTCCGCCGGTGGTTCTCGACGCATCTCGCCGAGGGCGACGTCGAGGAGCTGCAGCTCGCCGCGGCGAGCCTCGCGGTGTCGAACGGCGTCACCACGATCCACGAGATGTCGATGCCCCGCGAGCGGGGGATCCGCGATCTGGAGATCCTCCTCGGCCACAGATCTCGGTTGCCGGTCGACGTCGCTCCCTACGTGGCGACGACCGACATCCCGCAGGTGATGGACCTCGGGCTCCCCGCGATCGGCGGCGATCTCCCCGTCGACGGGTCGATCGGTGCGAGAACGGCATGGGTCGCGGAGCCGTACGACGACACCGCGGACACCGGCAAATCGAACTTCGATGACGACGCGCTCGCGCAGTTCTTCCACGACGGGCACCTCGCCGGCCTTCAGGTGGGGGTGCACGCGATCGGCGACGCGGCGATCGAACAGGTGGTAGCGACGTGGGAACGCGTCTACTTGACGCTCAACTCGCGCGGCCGGCGCCACTTCAGGGCGCGGCGGCACCGCGTGGAGCATTTCGAGATGGCCAGCCGCTCGCTGATGGAGCGCGCCGCCGCCCTGGGCCTGGGTATCAGCGTCCAGCCGAGCTTCGACTCCACCTGGGGCGGGGCGGGCGGCCTGTACGAGCAGGGGCTCGGCGCCTCCCGCGCGTTCGGGATGAATGCCTTCCGCGACATGGTCGACCGCGGCCTCGAGGTCGGCGCGGGGTCCGACACGCCGATCACGCCGATCGATCCGATGACCGCGATCACCGCACTCGAGCTGCACCACGACCCCTCGCAACGCCTGACGCGCGAGCACGCAGTCCGGATCTGCACGATCGGGAGCGCCCGCCTTGCGCACCACGAGGACAAGAAGGGAACGCTCGAGCCCGGCAAGCACGCGGACTTCGCCGCGTACGACGTCGACCCGCTCTCGGCGGAGTCGCTCGACGGCCTCCGGCCGATCCTGACCGTGAGCATCGGCCGGGACGTCTACGCCGCCTGAACCGCGCTCCGCGAACCCCGCGAAAGCGGCGCGCGCGACCTGCACGTTTGACACGCGCCGCGTTCGGCTCGTAAGTTGGTTTTGGACGCCGCTTCGGCGGCGGCCGCTGAAGGACCCGAGAGGCTGAGTAGAGAACGCGGCGCCCCGGCGTCGCGGCCCCAAAGGCCACTCGGGTCCTTCTCTTTGTTTTCGTGCCTCCACGTCGTTTCCGACGGGAATGTGAAGGGAAACCTCCGTGTTCTTGCTTGGGCTTGCCAGGGAGATGCCCGGCATTACAATCCCCCGGCCTAGGAGACCAGCGTGGAAGACGTCGAAGAGACCATCGAAGACGAAGAGCTGGACGAGGAGGGCGAAGACGCAGAGGAGGTCGAGGAGGTCGGCACGCCCACAGCCGCCGCCCCCGCGACGCCCGGCGACCAGGACGTCGAGTCGATCCAGGACATCCTCGTCAAGCAGGAGGCCCGTGAGGAAACCGAGGAAGAGGACGATTCGGTCCTCAACCTCACGCGGGAAGAGCGGCTCGAGCCCCTCGCCGTCAAAGTCGTCCCTCCCCAGCCCACCGAGTTCATATGCAAGAAGTGCTTCCTGGTGAAGCATCGGAGCCAGCTCAAGGACAAGGCGAAGATGCTCTGCCGGGACTGCGCCTGAGCCCAAGCCCAACCGGGCTTCTGCTCGCCCTGCCGGTCGCGGCCCTGTCCGGCGCGCTGCTGTCTCTATCGCTGCCGCCGGCGGGGCTGTGGCCGCTCGCGTTCGTCGCGCCGATCCCGCTGCTCTGGCTTCTTCGTTCGTCGGGGCCGGCGCGGGGAGCCCTGATCGGCTTCACGTTCGGCGTCTTCTACTTCGGCGCCGTCCTCTATTGGATCCTGCTGTTCGGCGAGCTGGCCTTCGTCATGCTTGTCCTCGCCTCCGGTGCGTACCTGGCCGCGTTCGGCGCCCTGGCGCCGGCGCTGTGGCGTCCGGAACGGCCCGTGCTCTCGACGTTGGGGCTTTCCGCGTTGTGGACCGTCATCGAGTGGATCCGTGGCGCGTTCCCGCTCGGCGGGTTCACCTGGGGGCAGCTCGGCGCATCGCAGGTGGACGGACCGACGTTGCCGCTCGCATCCGTGACGGGCGTGTGGGGCGTGTCCTTCATCGTGTTACTGGTCGCGGGGTTACTCCTCCTGGCGATCGAGTGGTGGGGGAGCGGGGTCCGCCGCTCCGCCGTCGCGCTCGTTGCGTGCGCGGCGCTCGTGCTGCTTCCCGCCTTCATCCCGATCCCCGCCCCGAACGGCCGGAAGCTCGACGTCGCAACGATCCAGGTGGACGTGGAGAGCGTCGAGGGCCTCGATGGCATCGCCGAAGACATCGCCATCGCCCGGCTGAACGTCGAGCGGCACGTCGGGCTGCGGGACGATCCACCGGACCTCGTCGTGTGGGGGGAGGCCGCGCTCGACCCCGGAGCGACCGCGGACGCCGCAACCTTCGCGGCCGTCACCGACGCGATCGCCTCGGTCGGCGCACCGACGTTGGCCGGTGCAGTCGTGAACGATCCTGATGGTCGCCAGCGCACGTCGACGATCGCGTTCGACGGTTCGGGGCGTCCGGTCGACCGATATGACAAGGTGCATCTCGTTCCGTTCGGCGAGTACGTCCCGTGGAGATCGCTCCTGCAGGGACGCATCAACGCGATCGACCAGGTTCCTATCGACCGCGCGCCGGGGGAAGAGGTTCGCAACCTCGTGGTGAACGGCCTTCCCGAGATCGGGGCGCCGATCTGCTTCGAGAACAGCTTCCCCTCGATCGACCGTGCGATGGTCCGCCAAGGCGCCGAGCTCCTCGTCCTGACCATCAACAACGCTTCGTACGAACGGACGGCGGCATCCGAGCAACACCTGCAGATGAGCCGGCTCCGCGCGGTCGAGAACGGACGATGGGTCATCCATGCGGCGATCTCCGGGATCAGTGCGTACATCGATCACCGGGGGCGCGTCGTCGGCACCCGAGGGCTATTCGAGCCGGCGTTGATGCGCCACGACGTGGTGGCGTCGACGCGACAGACGCCGTACACGCGGTTCGGCGACTGGATGCCGTTGGGGAGCGTCGTGCTCGTCGGGATCCTGTTCGCGCTCCCTCGCTCGCGCCGCCGGCCGCGTCGGCAACCGCCCGCCCTCGTCGAGACGCCCCGGGTGCTCGTCGTCCTCCCCACCTACAACGAGAAGGAAACCATCGGTCGCGTCCTCGACGGCCTGCTCGAGCTTCCGTATGCGATCCACGTCCTCGTCGTCGACGACGGCTCGCCCGACGGCACCGCAGCGATCGTGCGGGTGCGCGCCGAGGCGGACGACCGGGTGCGGCTCGCGGAGCGAGATCGAAAGCTCGGCCTGGCGAGCGCCTACGGCATCGGGTTCGATCGGGGGATCGCCGAGGGCTATGACCTTGTCGTCGAGATGGATTCGGACCTTTCCCACGATCCCCATGACCTGCCGCGGCTTCTGGAGGCGGCGAGATCGAACGACCTGGTCATCGGGAGCCGTTATGTCCCCGGCGGGAGCGTGTCGAACTGGAGCCGCGCACGGCTCGCGCTCTCGCGTGCCGGCAATGCATACGTCCGATTTTGGCTGGGGCTCGGCGTTCGGGACGCGACGAGCGGCTTCCGCGCGTATCGACGGCAGGCGCTGGAGACGGTCCTGCGGAAGCCGGTGACGTCGGACGGCTACGGCTTCCAGGTTGAGCTCGTCTTCCGAGCATGGAACGAGGGACTGTCCATCGCCGAGGCACCCATCACGTTCAGGGAACGCTCGCACGGGCAGTCGAAGATCAGTCGCCGCATCGTCCTGGAGGCGCTTTGGCAGGTCGCGAAGTGGGGCTTCCGTGCTCGATTCCGGCCTCATTCGAGCTGGTGAGTTCACCTGCTGAGACGCCGAGAATGTACGTTATGACAAGTTAGGTATTTTCACACCAACCCCTCACCTCCCCAAGCAAACCCCATCACCCATGGCCGCCTTTGACGGCTTCCGTCCGACGGATCGCTCTGCGGAGCCGAACGACGTCACCGGTTTGGGAGCGACGCGCGTTGGACCGCTTAGGACGAAGGAACTAGGCCGTTCCGTGGCCCTTAGCCCGATGGCGGTCAACGGCGTAGGCCACCAAACTCAGGGAGGGCCCAGACGGGCGGGTGTGCTAGCTCGTCGACGTCCGTGCGAGGGGGCAGGCGAGGTCCAGCGTCTCGCCTGGTTCACGAGCGCCGTTCTCCCCGACGGCCTCGCTGGAAGGCCCCGGGCTCTTCGGCTCGGGGCCTTCATCTCGCTGGTATGCGCACGGCACCTAGCCGTAGAAGATGACCGTGACCCAGAGGCGGCCGTCCTGTCGGACGACGCCGACCGCTGCGTGGAAGAACTCGCGGCGCAAGATGTTCTCGCGGTGCTTCTTGCTGTCCATGAACGCGTCCTCGAGCGACTCGAGCGTGCTCCCGACGCCCACGTTCTCCCCCGCGATCGACCAGTTGCGGCCGGCGAGGAGGTTCCGCAGCCGTTGCTCGGTCGAGTGGAACAGATACCCCTCGCGTGCCATCGCCCGGCTGTGGGCCTTCGCGTAGTCGGAGATCGCCGTCGCGAAGTCCAGCGCCTTCCGTTCGTGATGCCTGCGGTCGTCGTTCGTCAGGGAGAGCATCTGGCGGCGCCGGCCATGTCGCTCCTCTGCGTTCGTGTCCGACGGCGCGAGCGCCACGACGAGCAACGCAGCGAGGACGAACGCGACGAGGCCGAGCGACCTGCGACCGCTTGCGAATGCGACCACCTCGAGCTCCCCGACCCACGCCTCCAGTTGCTTTGGCAGGTATCGGGTGCGGCTCCCCCCGGCTTGAGCGGGGATGGCTCGTGAGAACTACAGCAAGTCCGTCACGCGCCGTTCGAGTGGATGTGGGTGCAGCTACCAGCGGAGCTTGAGATGTCGAGCCGCGCGCGCCTCGTCAAGCCGGCGAACGGGCGTGGTGACCGGCGCATCGTGGAGGAGATCGGGATCGTCGTGCGCCTCGCGATGAGCCTGGCGAAGCGCTTCGGCGAGCCCGTCGAGCGACTCCCTGGTCTCCGTCTCGGTGGGCTCGACCATCATGGCTTCCTCAACCACCAGGGGGAAGTACACGGTCGATGGGTGATAGCCCAGATCGATCACGCGCTTCGCGACGTCCATCGCTCGGATCCCCGTTTCCTCCTTGAGCTTTCTGGCGCTCGAGACGAACTCGTGCATCGGACGCCCGTCGGGGTGCGCCAGCGGGTACAGGTCCTTCACCCGCGAGGCGAGATAGTTGGCGTTCAGCACCGATCGCTCGGCGACCTCGCGGAGGCCCTCCTGCCCGTGGAGGAACACGTACGCGTACGCGCGGACCAACACGCCGAAGTTCCCCAGGAACCCGTGCATGCGTCCGATCGAGTCGGGCGCGTCGGAGCTCACGTGGAAGGATCCGGTCGCCTCGTCCCGCTCGATCCGCGGAACCGGCAGGAACGGAACGAGCGCCTCCGTCACGCCGACCGGACCCGCGCCCGGCCCTCCTCCGCCGTGCGGCGTCGCGAACGTCTTGTGCGTGTTGATGTGGACGATGTCGAACCCCATGTCGCCGGGGCGGCACCGGCCGAGGATCGCGTTGAGGTTCGCGCCGTCGTAGTACACGAGACCCCCGACGTCGTGGATCACCTGCGTGATGCGCTCGATCTCCTGCTCGAACAGGCCGAGCGTGTTCGGATTCGTGAGCATCAGACCGGCGACGTCCTCGTCGACCAGCTTCTCGAGCGCGCCAACGTCGATCAGCCCCCGGGCGTCGGACGGCACGTGAACGGCCCCGTACCCGGCGAGGCGGACGCTGGCGGGATTGGTTCCGTGCGCGGAATCCGGGATCGCGATGCGCCGTCGCGCGTGGCCGTTCTTCGTGTGGAACGCGCGCATGATCAGAAGACCCGTGAGCTCACCGCAGGCGCCGGCGGGTGGCTGGAGGGTCGCCCGCGCCATGCCGGTGATCTCGCAGAGTGCGCGCTCGAGCCGCCACATCAGCTCGAGCGCACCTTGCGTCGTCCCGTCCGGCTGCAGGGGGTGCAATCGCTGGAACCCTGGCAGCGTCGCTCCGGCCTCCGCAACCTTGGGGTTGTACTTCATCGAGCACGAGCCGAGCGGATAGATGCCGGTGTCGACGCCGTAGTTCAGCTGCGACAGTCGCGTGTAGTGCGAGACGAGATCTCGCTCGGCGACCTCCGGCAGCTCGGCGCGCCCGTTCCGTTCGAACCCTTCCGGGATCTGGGCTTCCGGTACGTCGAGCGCCGGAAGGCTGAACGCGCGCCGTTTCGGCCGCGACAGGTCGCGGATCGTGCCCTGGCGTACGGGCGGGCCCTGCGTCCGCACCGGCGCGCCGATGCGACGACCGCTCTCCTCGGCGCCGCCGTTCCGACCGGAGGTCACGAGAGCACCTCCTTCAACGCGAGGGCCAGCCCGTCGATCTCTTCGCGCGCGCGCCGCTCGGTGACCGCGACGAGGAGCGCGTGCCCGTCGGCGTGGGGCAGCGGCACGCCGCCGAGGTAACCGCGCTCGATCAGCGCGTCGAGCACCTCGTCGGCCGGACGCGGCAGCCGCAATGGGAACTCCTTGAAGAAGGGCGCACCGGGGAACAACAGCTCGACACCGGGTACCTCCGTGAGTCGCTCCGCGGCGTATGCGGCCTTGGAGACGCACTGCCGGCCGAGCTCCTCGAGTCCCTCGGGTCCCAGCCAGGACATGTACACCGTGGCCGCGATCGCCATGAGCGTCTGGTTGGTGCAGATATTGCTGGTGGCCTTCTCGCGACGGATGTGCTGCTCGCGCGCCTGGAGCGTCAGGACGTAGCCGACGCGCCCGTCGACGTCGAGCGTCTCGCCGACGATGCGCCCCGGCAGCCGTCGGACGTCGTCGAGCCGAGTGGCGATCACGCCCAGGTATGGACCGCCGAAGTTCAGGTGGTTGCCGAGCGGCTGACCCTCGGCGACCGCGACGTCGGCGCGCAGCTCGCCGGGCGGAGCCAGCACGCCGAGCGACAGTGGGTCGAAGACCTGGATCGCCCTCGCTCCCCCGGCGTGCGCCACGCCGAACAATTCACGTGCCGGCTCCAGCAGACCGTACGCGTTCGGGTGCTGGACGATGACGCATGCGACGTCGTCGCCGACCTCCGGGTGACCACCGCGGCCGTCGACGACGTCGAACAGCTCCGGCTCGTACCCCGCTCCGCGACCGTAGGTCCGGAGCGTGTCGATGTGGCGTGGATCGAGGGCCGCGCTCACGAGGACGCGGTCGCGGCCCGGGGTCGAGCGCGCCAGGTTCACCGCCTCGGCGAGCGCGGTCGAGCCGTCGTACAGGGAGGCGTTGCTGACCTCGAGCGCGGTCAGCTCGCAGATCATCGATTGGTACTCGAACAGCGCCTGAAGGACGCCCTGAGAGAGCTCGGGCTGGTACGGCGTGTACGAGGTGTAGAACTCCGAACGCCCGGCGATCGACCACACGACGGCGGGCACGTAGTGGTCGTACGCGCCCGCGCCGGCGAAACACACCAGCTCGTCCGCGTTCCGGTTGCGAGCGGCGAGGCGGCGGAGGTCCGCGACGATCTCCATCTCGGAGACGCCGTCGGGCAGATCGAGCGGCCGGTCGAGTCGGACGGTCTCGGGGATCTGGTCGAACAGATCGTCCAGGCTGGCGACGCCGATCGCGCGGAGCATCTCGCGCACGTCGTCGTCGGTTTGCGGCGCGAACCTCATCCCGAGCCGTCAGTCTAGCCCTCGCGGCCACGAGCGCTGACCGGTGACGCCGGCGGTATCAGCCCGAGACGTCCTCCAGCCCGTACTTCGAGACGAGGGAGAGGTAATCCCGCTGGTAGAAGATCTTGCAGTTCACTCCGGGGTACAGCTCGCGGAGCCGCCGAATCTTCCTGTTCTTTCGGGTCACCAGCTTCTGGTTGAGCGTGGTGATCTCGATGTACAGGTCGTACTGCGGGAGGTAGAAGTCCGGCGTGAACCGCTGCACCACGTTCCCCTGCTTGTCCCACTCGAGATCGAAGGAACGAGGCTCGTACTCCCATTCGATCTGATAGAAGTCGAGGAGTTGAGCGAACTGGCGCTCGCTCGCATGGGCGAAATTCACCAGATCGCTCTTCAGGGCCGGCGATGCGGCCGTAGAGCTCTCGGTCACGCGCCTCCGGCGGCGCGGGCTCCGCGGCCCTTCTTCCGGCTTGCCTTGGCGAGGGTTCCCTCGAGATCGGTCCATACCTTGTCAACTGCGATCGCGAACACCCCCTGGCCACTCGCGAGCAGGTCCACGACCTCTTCGGGGGACTCCACCGAGTAGATACGGTTCCCGTCGGATACCAGGGTGGTTCCGAGCGCGGGCCTCTTCAGGTCACGGAGCGTCCGCATCGCGGTGCGGATCTGACGGAGGTTCATGCCGCTGTCGAGCATCCGCTTGATGAGCTTGAGGAGCGCCAGGTCCTGGAATGAATAGAGCCGTTGGCTTCCGGATCCCTGGGCGTCCTTGACGGACGGTCGAACCAGGCCTGTTCGTGCCCAGTAGTCGAGCTGGCGGTAGCTGATGCCAACGATCTTGGTCACGTCGGGCACGCGGTATCCGTGCTCGGCCATCACATCTCCGTAATTACGCCGTCGTCGGGAGGGTAGGCGGCGACGGTGCACGTGTCAATCATCGAAGCCTTCGAGACCGCGCGCCCACGATATTCGTGACCTGCAAAGTGGACGTGCGTATCGCAGGACGCTAGGGTGCGGCGATTTGAGAGAGCGATGAAAGGGGGTTGATGCAGGAACCGCACCGGTTGTAGCGGCGGAAGAAGGGGGAATGCGGATGCGCGCAACGTTGCACGCTGCCCGCGCAACGCCTGCAACACCCGCAAATCGACGGCGAATCCTCGTTGTCGCCGTCGTGATCGTGGCGATGTTCATACTGAGCGTTGCCGAGGGTCCTGTCGCCGGTGCCGATGGCGACGGATACCGGCACAAGCTTCTTCGGCTCTTGAACCAGACTCGTGCGAGCCACGGTCTGGGCCTTCTGAAGATCGATCGCTCGCTCTCGGACGACGCGCGCGTTCACACGCACAGGATGATCCGAGAGGATCAGATCTACGACCCGTACAACCTCGCGGCGATCTTGTCGGACTACTCGTGGGACGACGTCGGTGCGGACGTCGTCGGATGCGCGGCCACGATCCCACGACTGCACAAAGCGTGGATGAACCACGATGCACATCGGGTGATCCTGTTGAACGGCAATCTGCGTCGCGTCGGCATCGGCGTGGTCCGGAACGATACGAGGAACCACTGTGGTCGCGGCTCGATATGGGCCACCGAGATCTTCTACGGCTGAATCCGGTTACCGACGCGCCGTGACCGACGATCCGGTGGCGGTCGCGCCTCGTCGGCGTCGCCTGATCCTCATTGGAAGTCTTCGGGGTTGACGTTCTCCAGAAACTCGCGGAACTTCTCGACCTCCTCGTCGTCCTCCCCCTCGTTCGGGATGAGGATGGACGCCTCAGACAGCACCTCTTCGTTCGCGAAGATCTTGCAGCCCAATCGAACGGCAAGGGCTATGGCGTCGGACGGCCGCGACGAAACCTCGTGCGAGCTTCCGTTTCGTTGCATGTTGATCACCGCGTAGAACGTCCCGTCTCGGAGCTCGCTGATGACGATGTTCTCCACCTGAACCGCCATCTCGTCGAGGATGTTCTTCAGCAGGTCGTGCGTCATGGGGCGCGGCGTCACCACTCCCTGGAGCGCGATGGCGATGGCGGCGGCCTCGGGCTGCCCGATCCAGATCGGAAGGAAGCGCTCGCCCGACGCCTCGCGGAGCAGCACGATGGGTGAGTTGGTCGGGAGCTCGATCCGCACGCCCGCCAGCGTCATCTCGACCAACATCGCCAGGGTCCCGACGCTACACCGGGGTCCTGAGATCCGGCAACCTACGTGCGGTCCGGCGTCGCGCCGGCGTTGCCGGGAAGGTACGGCATCAGGAGATCCGGATCGGCCTCGAGCGCGCCGAGATCGCGGACCGCGAGAAGATCGGGGATGTTGCGATACCGCTCTCGGAAATCGAGGCCGTAGCCGACGACGAACACGTCCGGACAATCGAAACCGCGATAGCGGATTTCGAGCGGCGCGATCCGCCTGGCGCTCTTGTCGAGTAGCGCGCACACCCTCACCGATGACGGGTTCCGCGATTCGAGCACCGAGATCAGGTAGCCGAGGGTGAGGCCCGTGTCGATGATGTCCTCCACGACGATGACGTCGCGGTCGCCGACGTCCTGGTCGAGGTCCTTGACGATGCG
>OCZV010000770.1_pt1 | contig 11441 bp, 13 predicted proteins | sample 1539051 | NCBI WGS metagenome assembly OCZV01 (sample SAMEA3113581, study PRJEB22503) | soil metagenome
GTGACGGGGCTGCGGGGCCGAGCGGCCCTCGTGGGCGTGGCGGACGCGGTGTCGCCGACCGGCGAGCTCGACCTCCACGGTCGGGCGCTGGAGGCGGCCATGATCCGCGAGGCGCTCGACGATGCCGGGCTCACGCTGGCCGACGTCGACGGCGTGTGCCACGCCCAGTCGTCGGTCGGGCTGGCCGAGTACCTCGGCATCCATCCCCGGTTCACCGAGTCCACCAGCACCGGCGGCTCCAGCTTCGAGGTCCATGCCGAGCATGCCGCCGCCGCGATCGCCGCCGGGCTGTGCGACGTCGTGATCGGCGTGTACGCGGCCACGCCGCGCAGCGACCGCCGCCGGGGCCCCGGCCGGGGCTTCCGGCGTCGCGACCTCGGCGGGCCCAACCCGCAGGCCGAGTGGGAGATGCCGTACGGCCTGCGCATGCCCATGGGTGCCTACGCGCTGGCCGCCAGCCGGCACATGGGGGTGTACGGCACCACGTCGGAGCAGCTGGCGGAGATCGCCGTCAGCACCCGGGCCTGGGCCTGCCGCAACCCCCGTGCCCGCTACCGCGACCCCATCACGGTGGACGACGTGCTGTCGTCGCCCATGCAGTCGGCGCCGTTGCACCTGCTCGACTGCTGCCTCGTCACCGACGGCGCCGGGGCCTTCGTGATGACCAGCGCCGAGCGGGCCCGCGACCTCGCCAAGCCGCCCGTCTACGTGCTCGGCGCCGGCACCGGCCACGACCACTCGATGATCAGCCAGATGCCCGACCTGGCCACGACGCCGGGGGTGATCTCGGGCCCTCAGGCGTTCCGCGCCGCCGGCATCAAGCCCGGCGACGTGGACGTTCTCATGAGCTACGACAGCTTCACCATCACGGCGCTGCTCCACCTCGAGGACCTCGGGTTCTGCGCCAAGGGCGAGGGCGGGGCGTTCGTCGAGGGCGGCCGGACGGCGCCCGGCGGGTCGCTCCCCATGAACACCAACGGCGGTGGCCTGTCGTACACGCATCCGGGGATGTACGGGATGTTCCTCATCGTGGAGGCCGTGCGGCAGCTCCGGGGCGAGTGTGGTGAGCGCCAGGTGGACGGCGCCGAGATCGCGGTGGCGCACGGGGCGGGCATGGTGCTGTCGGTCATGTCGACGCTGGTGCTCGGCACCGAGGGGGCGATGTCGTGAGCAACCGTCCAGAACCGCCCGTGAGCGAAGCCGCCGCCCCGTTCTGGGAGGCGACCCGCGACGGGCGCCTCGTGCTGCCGTGGTGCACGGCCTGCGAGCGGCCGGTCTGGTATCCGAGGGAGGTCTGCCCCACCTGCCTGGAGGCGACGATCGAGTGGCGGGGCGCGGGCGGCGAGGGCGTGGTGTACGCCTGCACCGTCGAGCACCGCCCCCAGATCCCCGTGCTGGAGCCGCCCTTCGTCGTCGCCCTGGTGGAGCTGGACGAGGGCGTGCGGCTGCTCTCCAACGTCGTGGGCTGTCCGCCCGAGCAGGTCGGTGTGGGGGACCGGGTGCGCGTGACGTGGGAGCCGCTGTCCGACGGCCGGCAGCTGCCGCTGTTCGAGCCGGTGACGTGAATTGACGTGAAGTGAGGTGACGGAAGGGGGAGACGGCCGATGGAACTGGACCTGGGACCGGACGCCAGCGCCTTCCGGGACGAGGTGCGGGGGTGGCTGGAGGCCAACCGGCCCGACGAGCTCGTCGGCGTCGAGGTCGAGCCAGGCGCCGCGCGCGGCAACCCCGCCCTGGAGGCCTGGGCCGAGAAGCTGCACCGGGCGGGTCTCATGTGCGTGGCGTGGCCGAAGGAGTTCGGCGGCCGGGGCCTGACCGGCGTCGAGGTCGCCGTGCTCAACGAGGAGTTCGCCCGAGCCGGGGTGCCACGGCTGACACGGGGCATGGGGGAGGGGCTCGTCGGGCCGTCGATCATCGTCTGGGGCACCGACGAGCAGAAGGCCCACTTCCTGCCGCGCATCATCGACGGCACCGACCGGTACTGCCAGGGCTTCTCCGAGCCCAACGCCGGGTCCGACCTGGCCGGCCTGACGACCCGGGGCGTCGTGGACGGCGACGAGATCGTCGTCACCGGCCAGAAGGTATGGACCTCGGGGGCGCAGGCGGCGAACGTGATGTTCTGCCTCTGCCGCACCGATCCCGAGGCGCCGAAGCACGAGGGCATCTCCTACGTGCTGGTGCCCATGAGGCGGGAAGACGGCTCGAGCAACGGCTTCGAGCTCCGCCCCATCCGCCAGATCACCGGCGCCTCGCGTTTCACCGAGACGTTCATCACCGAGGCGCGGGCGCCGCGGTTCAACGTCATCGGCGGGTTGCACGAGGGCTGGCGAGTGGCGATGACCACGCTGGGCAACGAGCGGGGCGGCAACGCCACCACCCAGCACGTCCAGCACCGCCGGCAGTTCGACAGGGCCGTCGACGAGGTGCGCAAGCGCGGGCGGGCGGAGGATGCGCTGGTGCGCCAGCAGCTCGCCTGGGCCTACACCCACTGCGAGATCATGCGCTACCAGGGGCTGCGCACGCTGTCCCAGATCGTGGCCCGTAGGGAGCCCGGGCCGGCGAGCGCCCTCAACAAGATGTTCTGGTCGGAGTACGCCCGGCGCTTCGCCGAGATCGTCATGGACATCCGGGGCACCGACTCGACGATCCTGCCTCCCCAGCAGCCCGGCGCCTACGAGCCCGACCGGTGGCAGCGCAGCTTCCTGTCCACCCGGAGCGGCACGATCTGGGGCGGGACCGCCGAGATCCAACGCAACATCGTCGGCGAGCGGGTGCTGGGCCTCCCGAAGGAGCCGGCGGCCCGATGACCGTCACCGACGAGGACCGGGAGGCCAGGGCCGAGCACGCCGCCCGGGGCATGGTGCTCGCCTGGTGGGCGGCCCGCCAGCCGGACGTGCCGGCGGTGACGGCGCCGTCGGGCGAGCTCACCTTCGCCGAGCTCAACCACCGCGCCAACCAGGTCACGCGGGCGCTGCGGCTGCTCGGGCTTCGGGCCGGCGACGGTGTGGCCCTGGTGTGTGGCAACCGGCCCGAGTTCGTGGAGGTGGTGGCGGCGTGTCAGCGCGGCGGCTGGCGGCTCACGCCGGTCAACTGGCACCTCACGCCCGAGGAGGCCGGCTACATCGTCGACGACTGCGAGGCGGTGGCCATCGTCGCTGACCACGAGCGGGCGGGCGTCGCCGCCGGGGCCGTCGGGCAGGCGCCACGCTGCACGGTGCGGCTGGCCGTCGGCGGGCGGATCGAGGGGGTCCGCTCCTACGAGCGGGAGGTGGCCGGCGAGTCCGGCGACGACATCGACGATCCGACTCTCGGCTCCTCAATGCTGTACACGTCCGGGACGACGGGTCGATCCAAGGGCGTCCACCGGCCAGAGCCACCGGCCAGCGTCGCGACGTCCCTCAACCTGTTCGGCTACCGCGAGGGCGACCGCCACCTGTGCACGGGCCCCCTGTACCACGCCGCGCCGCTGGCCTTCTCGCTGTCCGCGCCGCTGACCTACGGGGTCGGCGTCGTGCTGATGGAGCACTGGAACGCCGAGGCGGCGCTGGCGCTCATCGAGGCGCAGCGCATCACGCACACGCACATGGTGCCCACGATGTTCCACCGGCTGCTCTCGCTGCCGGCCGAGGTGCGGGAGGGCTACGACGTGTCGTCGCTGCGGTCGGTGCTCCACGGGGCGGCGCCGTGCCCGGTGGCGGTCAAGCGCCGGCTGATCGAGTGGCTGGGCCCGATCGTGTGGGAGTACTACGCCGCCACGGAGGGGACCGGCAGCTTCGTGGACTCCGAGACGTGGCTGGCCCGCCCGGGCACGGTGGGCAAGCCGGCCGACGGCCAGGTCCTCATCGGCGACGAGACCGGGGCGCCGCTGCCCGCCGGCACCCCGGGCCTCGTCTACCTCCGGGCTCCCAAAGTGGGGCGGTTCGAGTACTTCAAGGACGCCGACAAGACGGCGTCGACCTACCGGGGCGACTACTTCACCCTCGGTGACGTCGGCTACATGGACGACGACGGCTACCTGTTCCTGACGGACCGGTCGGCCAACCTCATCATCTCCGGCGGCGTGAACATCTACCCGGCCGAGATCGACGCCGTCCTTCTCGAGCACCCGGCGGTGGGCGACGCCGCCACCATCGGCCTGCCCGATCCCGAGTGGGGCGAGCGGGTACTGGCGGTGGTCGAGCCGCAGTCCGGGACCGTGGGCTCGCCCGAGCTCGCCAGGGAGCTGATCGAGCACTGCCGGGCCCGGTTGGCGCACTACAAGTGCCCGCAGGCCGTCGAGTTCACCGAGGAGCTGCCCCGCCAGGACAACGGCAAGATCTACAAGCGCCTGCTCCGCGACCGCTACCGAACGCTGGCCGGCGCCCGGTAGCGCGAACTGGTTGTAGCTATCCGGCATATGACCGCATAGCTACAACCAGAACGAGGTGAGGACCCGTTAGCCGTCCTCGACGGGGGCGCGCCGGCCGGCGAGGCCGACGAGGTTCCCTTCGGAGTCACGGAAGAACGCCATCTCCTCGGACTCGCCTGCGGGGCCGAACTGACCCTCGACATCGACATGGATCACGTGGGGCTCGGATTCGATCGTGACGCCCTTGGCTCGCAGATCGTCGGTCGCCGCGGTCACGTCGTCGACGCCGAGATACAGGATGGCCGACGGGGCGCCCGCCTCGAGGAGCAGTCTGGCCGAGCCGAGCTTGAAGAAGGCGAGCCCGGGTGGCTCGAAGCGCGCGATGAACTCGAGGCCGACAACATCCCGGTAGAAGGCGACGGCGCGATCGAGGTCCTCGACGTGCTGGGCGACCTGGCGGAGGCCGTTCACAGTCATGGGAATAGAATAGGTAGGCTACCTACCTTATGCAATCGACTCCCATCGACGTCGCGTCGCAGCTCAACTCGGTGGCCATCCACCTCGTGCGTCGAGCTCGTACGGTCGACCAGGAGCTGGGGGTGCCGCCCGGACAGCTCTCCGCACTGGCCGTCCTGGTCTTCGGCGGCGAGCGGACGATCGCCGAACTTGCAGCCGCCGAACAGGTGACCAGTCCGACGATGACGCGCATCGTCGACGGACTGGAGCGGGCGGGACTTGCCACGCGCCGCCCGCATCCTGATGACCGCCGGGCGATCGTCGTCCGGGCGACGAGCAAGGGGAGACGCGTCATGGAGCGGGGGCGCCGCAATCGCGTGCGGCTGATCACATCGCTGCTCCAGGGCATGTCGACCGAAGACCTCGCGGCGGTCCAACACGCCACATCCGCCCTCGCTCAGGCACTCGAGGCCGGGCGCTGAGCAACCATCAACAGGTGGGTGCTGGCACCGAGGAGCGACGGCTCCGATTCGACCGCTCGGGCCGCGAACAGGATCGCCTCCCGATCGGCGGGATCATCCCAGCGATCGAACACGTGCCGGAGCCAGCCCGCGAAGCCCTCGACGCCCACGAGCTCGACGACCTCCAATCCCGCCGCAGTGGCTTCCTCGCGCAGCTCGTCGGGGTGGTGAAAGTAGGCGGTCGTGAACCAGTGCGGCCGCCGCTCGGGATTCCGGTGCTGGCCGTCCTGCAGGTCTCGTTCGACGACGCGGCGGAAGGCCGGATCGAAGAGGAAGTCACGGCTGAGCCCGTCGAGCAGCGAGGCGAAACGGGAGATCGCGGCGACGAAGACGAACCCCTCCGGCCGCACGACACGGCGGGCCTCCTCGAGCGCACGCAGCCGGTCGTCCCGCTCGGTGAGGTGGTACAGCGGCCCGAAGAGGAGCACGGCATCGACGCTGTCGGCGTCGGCGCGCAGTGACCGGGCGTCACCGACCTCGGCGGTGATGCGGCGCTGCGACCCCGCCAGGCGGCGGGTCTGTTCCACGTGACGGTCCATCGGGTCGACGACGTGGACGCGGTGGCCGTCGTCCGCCAACCAGGTGGCATGCACCCCCGTGGCGCCGCCCACGTCCAGAATCCGCAGCGGACCGGGCGGGAGGTGACGGCGGATGATCTCCTGGGTCCGCGCCAACTCGAGGCGTCCGGCCCCCTGACTCAGCCGCTCGCCCTCGTCGACCTCGCTGCCGTAGTGATCGCGGATCTCGTCGGGCGTGTCGGCCACCCATGCACTGTACGAGCGCGTCACACCCCGCTCGTACGATCGGGCGCGACCCGTGAGGCGACCACACAATCGCCGGCAAAGGAGGCGCCATGTCCCTGAGACCGGAGCCGTTCCCAGGCGGCGAGGACGAGCCGGAGGAAGACGACCTGGGGGACGAGCTCGACGACGAGCTCGACGAGTACGACGACGAGTACGAGGACGATTACGAGGACGAGTACGACGACGAGCGGTCCGAGCCCCACTACCTGAAGTACTGCTTCGACGGCGCCGCCTCGCTTGACGAGCTGGCTGGCGCCCTGCGAGGCCTGGCCGACGATCTCGAGCGCCGGGGGGCCGAGGGTTGGCGCCTCGACTCGCCCGTCGACAGCGGCTGGGCGCACCTGGTGCGTGACGCCTAGATGAGTCGGGGCCGCCGAGCTGTCCGAGGGCGTCCCGAGCCTGCGTCAGGCCAGCACCTCGCGGAGCTTCGCCGCGAACCCTTCGGGGTCACCCGGGTGGCCGGTGTCCTCACCCGAGGTGAAGCCTGCGTGGTGGCTCGGGAAGTCGGTGACGGGCAGTCCCAGTTCGGCGGCGACGGCTTGGCCGCCCCGGGCGGCGATCGCATCGTTGGACTCGACCCCGACGGCGATGACGAGCCGCTCGCCGAGCCGGCCCAGTTCCCCGGCGGCGACGCGGTACTCGTTGCACGCGGGCATGTTCCGGAACAGCGGGTTGGTGCGAGTGCCGTCGTCCTCGGCCGACATCCCGAACGTCGTCGGGTCGGGCGCCGGCTGGTCGAGGTAGTCGTCGGGCAGCGGTCCACGTGCCATCACAAGGTTGATGAACTTGGCCATCGCCGGACCGTCGCCCGCTGCGGCATAGGTGTCCTTGATGTCCCCGATGGCCGCCAGCACGTTCTCGCGGTCGGGAAGACCGGCCGCGATGGGCGGCTCGTGAGCGACCACCCGCCGGACGTCGTCGGGGTGGGCGGCGGCGAGAGCCAGGGCGTTGACGGCGCCGCCACTGCTGCCGAACACGTCGACCGGACCGACGCCCAGGGCCGAGATCATCCGGTGCAGGTCCTCGGCGTGCTGCTCAGGCGTCAGATCCGACGTGCCCGTCGGGTTGCGGCCGGCGCCTCGGGGGTCGTAGGTCACCACCGGCCGGTCGGTGATGTGGCTGGCCATCGGCCCGAAGGCGGCGGCCTCCATCGGCGAGGCGAACATGAACAGCACCGGTCGGTCCGGCGTGGCGTCGGCGAGGTCGCCGTGGATGTCGTAGGTGATGGCGTCGTTCCCTTCGCCCACCACGTGGGTCTGGATCGAGCGCTCTGGGTCGGTCGGAGTTGCGGAGGTCTCAGCCATGCCGTTTAAGACAGCTATAGCCCGTTGAACTCATCGGCGCCCGCGACCTGCGGGGCGTACTCAGCTCGTGCCGTATCTCTCGCGGTGGTGCTCCTCTACGTCGAGACCTTCGACTCCCCCGGGGAGCGGAGCTTGCAGGCTGACGTTCCGACCGTCGGGGTCCCGCACGAGGGCTTCGACGACACCCCAGTGCTGGGGCGTGAACGGTTCCGCGAACTCGGGCGGGCGCCGAGGCCGGAAGGCCGTCGCATCAGCCACCCTCAAGATCGGGTGCGTCTCGAGCTCGCGGTCGTGCTGCTCGTTGATGAACACGTAGGGCCCGCCGGCGGCATGCCGCCACTGGCCCGACCCATGATCGGTCTCGAACACGTTGTCGAAGCCGAGCGACGCCCAGAAGGCGGCGGTCGCCCCGTAGTTGCGGGTCTCGACGTAGAAGCCTTCGAACCCTTCAGTGGCCACGTCTGCTCTCCTTCCTCCCTCGGCTCGCGCGGTCCAGGTACTCCTGCAGCGCCCTCTCGACGATCGCCGACAGCGACTCCTCGGTGTCGACGGCGTGGTGCTTCACCTCGCGGATGAGGTCGATCGGGAGGTACACATTGAACTGCTTGACCGAGCGCTCCACGGGCATCGGCTAAGATGCTAGCATATTAGCCAACACACGTCTCTCCCGTTGAGGAGGCCCCATGATCGAGACAGAAGGGCTGACCCATCTGCACCTCTTCGTCGCCGACCTCGACCGCTCGCTCCGCTTCTACCGGGAGGTCTTCGGGCTGGAGGAGATGTTCCGCGACGGACCGAAGATGGTCTTCCTCCGGCCGCCGACCAGCTCGGACACGATCACGCTCAACGAGGTGCCCGACAAGGCCGGCGCGACCGGGGGCATCGACCACTTCGGCTTTCGGCTCGCGGACAAGGCCAAGCTCGACGACGCCATCGAAGAGGTGGAGCAAGCCGGCGGTCGACTCATCGACAGAGGCGAGCACGCGCCGGGTAGCCCGTACGCGTACGTAGCCGACCCCGACGGCTACACGATCGAGCTGTAGTCCTGGTTACACGTCAGGCGGAGCGGTCCGTCGAGCGGGGTCGCTCGGGCTCATGAGGCCCACGTCGCGGCCGTCGGGGTCGGCGACGATCGCGTAGCGGGCACCCCAGAAGGTGTCGTAGGGCGCTTGGCGGCTCGTGTGTCCGGCGTCCACCAGGCGCTGATGGAGGTCGTCGACCGCCTCCCGCGTGGGCAGCCGGAAGCCGAGCACGGCCTGTCCGACACCGTCGTCGCGGTAGCCGGCGTTGTAGACCCGAGCCAGGTCCCGGCTGTCGAGCTCGAGCTCGCTCGAGGAACCCACCTCGACGCTTTCGGTGTGGTGCGGGCCGGTCCCCGTCCGCCAGACCTTGTCGTCGGTGAGCGGGACGCCGAGCAGGCGGTAGAAGGCGAGCGTCGCCTCGAGGTCCTTGCAAACCAGATTGAGGCCGGTGAACTGGATGCTGGCGTCGGACATGCATGTCTCCTCTCGCTCGTTCGCCGTCTCCGTCGCCACCGATCCTCGAACGCGACGGCAGACCGGTCTTGGAGATTTGGAATCGCAGGTCCGCTCGAACCGCAGGAGTCTGGCCGCCTCCTTGGGAGTCACGCCGAGCTCGCTGCCGAACCGCGCTGAAGGCGTCGAAGGCGGCTGGCGACTGCGTCCCGGGCATCGACACCAGCTCGATGTGCCCATCGAGGCTGACGATGAAGGTGAGGTTGCCCGACGGAAGTCCCTGGTGTGTGCCTGCGGCCCGAGTAGCGCCAAACCGCTGTAGGAGCGGACGTGAGCCGCCACCCGACCAGAAGGAGCACGTTGCACCGTCTCCCGGACACCGCGTCCGCACACTCCCGGAAGCGTAGGTGCCCGCTAGGTCACGGCCTGCGTCACGCGTTGGCCCACGGCACGTCGAGGCCGATGCCCCGGGCCCATAGCGTGGTGAGCGTGCCGGCGGCCGTGTCGATCTCGAAGGGCTTGCCGGTCGACACCATGTGGAACGCGAAGTGGCTGACCATCGACACGAGCGCCTGGGCGGCGATCTCGATGTCGAGGCCCGGGTCGCACAGACCCACCGCCTGCAGTCGTTTGAGCGAGCGCCGCGTGCGGTCGACGAACCGGGCGCGGGTCGTGTGGCGGGCCTTGCGCATCTTGGGGTTGTGGCTGGCGACCTCCTCCATGAGCCGCATGGCCTTGCGGTTCGCCACGTAGAACTCGAGGTAGCGCCGGTTGGCCAGCTCGATGGCCCGCACCTCGTCGCCCCGGGCATCTTCCCGGGTACGGCTACCGGTCTCGTAGGTGGCCTCGTCGAGGTCGGCGGCGATGGCCCAGAGCACCGCCTCCTTCGAGTCGAAGTACGTGTAGAAGCTGCCGTGTGACACACCGGCTTGCTCGGCGATGTCGGCCACCCGGGCGTCCAGGTACCCCTTCTTCCAGAAGACCTCCTGGGCAGCGGCCAGCAGCACGTCCCGGGTCTTCTCGCCCCGGCCGGTGCGTGGCGCCCGGCGGTCGACATCGCTCATGAATCACTCTCTCCCGTTCTGGTCGTAGCTGTGCGGCATATGACCGCACAGCTACGACCAGTTTGCGTCATGGGCCGGGCGACACCGCAGCCCTTACTCCTCGACCCACACCTGGCTCCAGAGGGTGATCCCGGGGGCGACGCCGTCGCCGAGCGAGCCGTCCGGCAGGGTCCAGCCCGCCACCCCCTGGACGCCCTCGCGGTAGGCGATGAACGTGAGGTCGCTGCCGGTCCAGACGACCGGGAGCTGCTCGGCCAGCTCGAGGCTGAACTCCTCCACGGCGGCCTGCCGGGTGGCCAGGTCGTCGGTGGTGCGCAACGTCTGGAGCGTCTCCTCGAGCAGCGGGCTCGTGTAGTTGCTCAGGTTGGCGATGTAGACCTCGGGATCGCCGAAGGAGTTCTGCCAGGTGGTCAGGGGATCGTTCTCGCTTCCGGCCCGGAAACACGTGGACTGGTAGTCGCCGGTCACCGCGCTGTTGATGAGCACCGATTGCTCCAGCGGGTTGATGTCGATCTGGAAGCCGATCTCCTCCCACATGCCCTGCAGCGCCGTAGCCTGCTCGACCAGGCTGGGGATGTTGGTGCATTGATACGAGAACGACACCGGCTCGCCCACCGCCTTGCCGTCCGACCGGTTCGGGTCGTTGACGTACTCGTCGTACAGCTCCTGGGCGCGCTCCGGATCGAACGTCGGCCAGGCCTCGGCCACCTCCTCCGAGTAGAACGGGTCCTCGGACCAGAAGTACTGCGTGCGGGGCTCGGTGGCGATGGCGGCCTCGCCGGCCACCACCTCGATCAGCGCCTGCTGGTCGATGGCGTAGGCCAGAGCTTGGCGGATGCGGACATCGTCGACCGGCGGCGCCTCGACGTTGAACATCATGTTGCCGGCGCCGTTGCCGAGTCCCATGGCGATCTCGACAGTGGGGATGTCGACGACGCTGCTCAGGAACGAGGAGAGCCGCACGCTCTGGACGGCGTCGATGTCGCCGCTGGACAGCGACGTGGCGCGGGTGTCCTCGTCGGGGATGGGCCGGAACGTGACCTCGTCGAGGTAGGGCAGGCCCTCCTGCCAGTAGTCGGGGTTGCGCTCCACGACGAACTGCCCGTCGCGCTGCCAGCTCACGAAGCTGAACGGGCCGGTGCCCACCGGCTGGCTGCCGAAGTCCTCGCCGAGCTGCGCCGCCGCGGTCGGCGAGAACGGCCAACCGACCTGGCCGGTCAGGACGTCGGGCCAGGCGGCGTTGGGCTGGGCGAGGTTGTACTTCAGGGTCAGCTCGTCGACGACCTCCACGCCCTCCACGTCCCGCTCCAGGGAGCTGGCCGTGTTGGTCCCCTCGGCGGTGAGGAAGTCGTCGAACATCGTCTTCATGGCCTCGGCGTTGAGCGGTGTCCCGTCGTGGAACTGCACGTCCGGCCGCAACGTCAGCGTCCACTCGGTGAAGTCGTCGTTGGGCTCGATCGATTCGGCCAG
>OCZV010000771.1_pt1 | contig 11427 bp, 9 predicted proteins | sample 1539051 | NCBI WGS metagenome assembly OCZV01 (sample SAMEA3113581, study PRJEB22503) | soil metagenome
AGATTGTGAAATATTTGATCCTGGACGTACGTAAACATTGCCTGGAAGAAATGGAGCTCTTCGCCAAGTTCGTGGACAAAGAATTGCTCGGGCGACTCGATTTCGTCATCGACCGGCCATTTCAACGGGTCCCTTACAGTGACGCTGTCGAGCTTCTGAAAAAGAGTGGTGAAAAGTTCGAGTTTCCCATCGACTACGGGCTAAATTTGCAGTCGGAACACGAACGGTGGCTGACCGAGAAACATTTTAAATGTCCGGTTACGGTTTTTAATTATCCGAAGGAGATCAAACCCTTTTACATGCGTTTGAACGACGACGGGAAGACGGTAACGGCGATGGATTTGCTGGTGCCGGGAATCGGCGAAATCGTCGGCGGCAGCCAACGCGAAGAGCGCCTCGACGTGCTGGAGGAGAACATGCGCCGGCACAAAATGGATCCGGCCGATTACAAATGGTATCTCGATCTTCGCCGCTACGGTACTGCCCCCCACTCCGGTTTCGGACTCGGTTTCGAGCGGATGCTCATGTTCATCACCGGCGTCTCAAACATCCGCGACGTGATTCCATTCGCGCGAACGCCTGGCAGCGCAGAGTTCTGAACGAGAGAACGTGGCACAGCCATCTTGGCTGTGGGGCCGGCGGGCGTCCCGCCTGCCGAGTCGTTTGCTCATCGTCTGCCCGCTCCTCTCTCCATAAGGAAACTGAAAGCGGCAGAGCACTGCCGCAGTCCAAAACATGGCCGTCCTCGCCAGTGCACATTACGCGCTTTGCGTTTTGGAGTGCGGCCGGGTTCCGCCGCTTTCGAGCGCAATTGCTCAGACGTCAGCGCGGCGCTTCTCTTATCCTGGTAAACTCGAGCTTGGAGCCGCCGACCTCTCGCAAGATCATCCGATCGCCTGAGATCTCGAGCTGATAAACGGAGGTGGCGAACGGTGTTTCGATTTTGATTCGGTTCTGGTCGCCGAATTTATATCTTCCGCGGACGTCGCCGATGAGGATGGAGCCGTTTTTTGAAAATTCCCAAACGGTTGCACCTGCATCGCCTGACATATGCCATTTACCGACAATAGTAGATCTCCCGCAGCCGCCCATGGCAGACACCAAAACTGCAAGAACAATGATCCGTAACCAGGACTCATGTCGGGAAACAATAGATGGCATGACATCCGATTTTATAATTACCCGTGATTGTCATGTCTAGCCCTTCGACTCCTCTGCCAACAGGCCTGCACCTTTGGGTGTCTCCGACACTGACCGCGTGCGAGCGACGTCAGTCGCAACCTGCGTTTTCTTAAACGCTCTTACGCGTCAATTATTGTTCGAAATCACAGGACTGTCCCGACCAAGATATTCCCACTTCTGCAACGCGATCGGGACGTTGCCGTTTTTCCAGACGAAATCGTGGAAGGCGCGGAGATTGAAGTTTTCGCCCTGTTGCATGCGAGCTTCGGCCAGGAAATTCACAATCTGGAGTTTGCCGATCTGATAGGTGATCGCCTGACCCGGGCCGGTAGAGAACGCAATTGCTTCCTGGCGCGCGGTCTCTGAGTCCATCGGGACTTTCTCTTGTAGATATTTCGCGGCTTGCTCGAGCGTGAATTCGCCGAGCGCGAGTTTCACGTCCACTTCTACGCGCAGCGCGCGCAGCCGCATGAAATTGTAAATGATCTCGCGCGTGTGCGGGCTGTCATCGAACAACCCGGCCTGCAACATCATTTCCTCGGCGTAAAAACCGATACCCTCGTTTGCGCCCGAGTCGTAATAATGCCGTCGGATTGGGTCTTCGTGTTTCCAGGAAAGACAAAGCTGAAAATAGTGGCCGGGAATTCCTTCGTGAACAGTCAGTGGTCGCGGATCTTGCGCGGTTGCGCGAAAGAAATAACCCGCCTTGGGCGAAGGCTCGGTGACATAGCGGCTGCCGTTGTTTTTCAATCGCGACGGCGATGTGAAATCCACCATCGAAGCGAAGTCCTGCACCGGGCGCAGGTATTCCGGCATCGGTTGCAACATGAAATGCTGAACCCAATCGGGAACCGCGAGGTTGCCGCGATTCTGAAGAAATTTCCGGATCGACAATTCTTTCCCCGCCGCCTCCTTGATCCAATTGTGGATGTTGCCGGCGATCTTCAATGGCGGTACATCCTTGTTCCGGTTCTTTTCGTAAGCTTCGAATGCGACGGCGCGGTTCCATTCCTGTTGCCCCATCGCGAGAAGTTCTTCGGGCAAATACGGCATCAGTGCGACGTTCTTTAGAAAAAAGATGTAAGCGTCGCGGCCCAGCGCCGTTTCTGCCGGCAACGACGGCAATTTGTCCTGAAGCCGCTTCCGAAAATGTTCGAGAGCATCGGTTGCCCGCTCAACGGAGCCGTTTAACTCCCGTTCCTTGAGTGTTGTCGATCTTAGCAACGCCTTATCCATTCGCTGCAAACGGGGCCGGATATTTTCCAGCGCCTGAGCAGCAACGCTCGCAAATGGCGCTGGCGGATTCGCGAGATTTTCTTCCGCCTGTTCCAGGATCGACGGGATGTTGTCGATGCGGGTGAGAATCTCGCGGCTGCGCGCTTCATCGTAGGGCGCGGGAACAGTCAGCGCTTCGGCAATGGGTGTGAGTGTTTGCTCGATGTAGAAATTCGGATCGCGTTTCCAGCGCGGATTGACCTCGAGCTCCCAATGCACGCGCGCCAACGCTGAGCCGATCAATTTGTAGTCGACCTGTTTCGGGATCGGCCATCCGCTCGCATCGATCTTTTTCCAGCGCGCTTCCAACGCGGCCAGATCTTTTCGTCGCGTTTCAATGCTGGCCTGCGACCAGTCGCGTGTTCCGCCCGGTCGCTCCAGTCGATTTACATCATCGCCTGTGAACGGCGCGTATTCGGCGCGCCACGCCCAAAAATCATCCGCTAATTTATCCAGAGAATCCGCCTGCGTTTGGCTGCCTGCGAACAGAACAAGCCAACTCAGGAACAATGCTGCGCAGAAATGGTTCACGGACGAGTTGAATCCAAGCTTTGGCGCAAGGTGATGGTCGATGGCGCAAGGCCAGGCCGATACATGGACGCGCCGTAGCAAATCGCGGCACTTCCTTCGCGCGCGTAGCGAATCTTGTTTAACTTTTCGTCCCAGCGGTCCATGTAGGAGCAATTTGCCGTTTTCTTGCTCCCGGGGATGGGAACGTAACGATTCTGCGTGAACGTTAGAAACGCGGGCTCACCCGGAAGCGGAATTGGAGCAGCCCAATTCGGCGACAGTCTGGCGAGGCGTGGTCCATTGAGGTCGAGGGCGAAAACCGTGTCACCGTCCGTGCTATTTAAATGCAAATCGAAAAATGCGACGCGCAACGGGCCATCGAAGAGGAAATACCGATCTTTGTCTTGTTGTTCATGCAGTAATCCGGCGACGCCATAAAACCCAGGCAGCTTCTCGAATTCTGTTTGCTCTCCAGTTTTCAGATCGCGAAGCAGGTAATGTTTTCCGTGTCCCGGGCCGTTGATCTGATCGTCTTCATCCTTGAAATCCAGGCGTAGGATCAATTCGACAGAACCATCCGGCGATTTGTAAGTGGGCGTTGGCGTGCTGCTTGGCGAAGCAGATTCATCGGGTGAAACTGTCGGCGTTGACGGTGTCGATTCCTTCGGTTCGATGTTTGTGAAATACGGCGAGTTTTTCGCCGCGACATACCAATCCGGCGCAGCGTCCAATTTTTTTAATGCTTTGCCCAGAGGATCGACATTCCAAAATTCGCGAACGTCATCAGATTTCTCGCGCGTGAAGACGATGCTGGCGCCATCCGGCGCAAAGATTGGATCGATATCTTGCCCCGAATTGTCGTTGGTCAATTGCCGCAAGAATTTTCCGTCTTCGCGATACAAGTAAAGGTGCGAATGACTCGTGTCTTGCGCTTGCAAATAACGCATGGCAATTACGATTTCCGAACCGCCTCGGACGATCATTGCGAGTAGCGACAATACTCCGGCGAAGATCAAGATTTGAAGCGAGAAGCGCATCAGCGAAGCGGAAGCTGAATCGCGCTGGCGTGCGCCGCGTCATGATGGATCTGCACGTAGCAGGTGCGCGCGTCCTTTGCTGTTTCTTCGGCAACCACGCCGCCTGAATTATAGTTTTTCTGCCAAAGGATGGAGTTGGGCGAAGAAACGACGACACGAACCCGACTGCCTTTCATTAATCGACGAGCAACGAAAAGGCCCGGGTTAAAATCGCAGCGCACAATCTCGCCCGGCTTAACGAGCTTCTCCTGACGCAGCGATTCGCGATAACGCAAACGGCGAAGATCGCTCCAAAGCCAGATGCTCGTTCCGTCGGGCTGAATTTCGTAAAGATCGGCAGAGAGATCCGTGTCGGGCGTGTCGATGGAAACCCACAACGTCAGCAGCGGACAACCGATGAGTGGCGTTTCGTTCGGCAATGGTTCGGTGTGATAAACCAGGCCATCGTTGCCGATGCTTAATGCATAACTTTGATTAATATGAGCGATTTTTTCTTTCGGATCGATTCCGTCGACTGTCTCGCCGCGCGTGGTATCGAGCGGATCGTAAGTAAAACTATCCGAGCCTTCACTCGGCTGCTTTTCACTGAGCGATCCGGAGCGAAAAACGCCATTGGCGTCGCCATTTTTTGAATCGAGATAAAAAGTCCGCGGATTTGCGGTTAGAGCTTCCAAACTGTCAGCATATTTCCATTCGCCGTTCGCGCCGGTGTTTCCCGGAGCGAGCAAATAATACACGACCTGGTTCTTGAGAAATTCCGGCTTCGGGCCGTTTTTCATCGTCCAATCGTACCATTGTCGATGCAGATCGTTGAGATCGAGCATGCTGGCCGACCCGAACTTGACGCCCGCGGCTTCATCCGTCGGCGTGCGTGTGCCAGCATGGTCCCACGGTCCGATGATCAGAAAATGCTTCGCGCGTGTCTCGGGAGAGGCATTCGCGATGTGATCGCGATAAAACGTGAGCGCGCCCAGTTCGTCGCCATCATATTGACCGGTGATCGTCAGAATTGGCAACGTGATCTTCTTAAATTGGTCAATCGTCGGAACCATTGCGTCATAGTAGGCGTCAGCCATCGGATGTTTCAGGATACGCTGGAAATTGACGGATGGATTTCCGACAAATGAATCGAGTGATTTGAACGCGATGTGTTTTTTGTAAGCCTCGAGGAATTTCGTGCGCCAAAATTTTTGATCGCCGAAAAGGTTGTTTTGGGCGGCGCGTCCACTGGTGAGAGTGAACCATTGCATGTCATAAGTCATTCCGACGTTATTGTAAGAGGGATAATCGAGCGGCGGATGCGCCGCCGCTGCCGGGACGATGGCGGCGAGATGCGGCGGAAGTTCCTTCGCGGTCGCCCATTGATCGAAGCCAGCATAAGAACCGCCCCACATCGCGACTTTGCCGTCGCAAAATGGCTGCCGCGCCAACCACTCAACGACATCGTATCCATCGCGCGCTTCATTCGCGAATGGCTCGAACTCGCCGCTGGAGTTTCCGCGTCCACGGACATCGACAAGTGCAAATGCATAACCGTGTGATGCGAAGTATGCCGCGCGGCTATGATACGTGTCGGAGATGTAGGGCGTCAGAGTAAAAATGACTGGCGTCTTTGGGGGCGTTTGCTCTTTTGATTTCGGTAAATAGAGTGTCGCGTTTAGCTCGACCTTGTCCCGCATCGGAATTTTCGCACCCCAGCGGGTATCGTATTCGACAGTGGCGGGCGGAGATTCTTTGGGAGAAGGCGACGGGGCCGGTGGCGGTGTCTGCGCCCAGAGAGAGTTCGACGCGAACAGCAGAATAGAGACAAACGGAATTCGGTTCATGGGCCGATTGAACCACGAACCTTGATCGCGACAAGGAAGTTTCGCGCTGGGCGGCCCCGGGATGACAAGCAGCTAGATTGATCCGCGCAAGTCGCGGATCGCCTTTGCGTAATCTTTCGCGTGGAAAATTGATGTGCCGGCTACGAGGACGTTGGCGCCATTTTCGATCGATAATCGCGCCGTGTGGGCATTGATGCCGCCGTCCACTTCAATGTCGATGTTACGTCCGTGGGCTTTGTTCCATTCCGACGCGCGTTTCACTTTCTCCATCATTTCTCGCCGGAACGATTGCCCGCCAAAACCAGGATGGACCGTCATGACAAGCAAAAGATCGATCTTGTCGAGAAACGACTCCACCGATTCGAATGGCGTCGCGGGATTTAAGGAAAGACCGGGGCGACATCCGGCGTCTCGAATCGCGCGTAAAGTTTTCTCGACATGGTGGTTCGCTTCTGGCTCCACGTGAACCGTAATTGAATTAGCGCCTGCTTTAACAAAGCGTGGCGCATAGTGGTCGGGGGTTTGGATCATTAAATGCACGTCAAGGGGCAGATTTGTTTCTTTGCGGACGATGCCGACGATTTCCGGACCGAAGGAAATGTTATCGACAAAATGCCCATCCATAATGTCGCAATGGATCCAATCCGCCCCCGCCTGTTCCACGCGATGAAGTTCGTCGGCAAGCCGTGAAAAATCAGCGGCAAGAATGGACGGCGCTACGACGATCTTTTGCATGGAATGATGGAGTAAAGGAGTAACGGAGGAATGACAATCTTCCAAACCTCCAATACTCCACTACTCGATTATACCGATATTAAGGGCTTGACGACCCGAGGCTCTGTCTCATGTTACGGCGTTTCAGCCGGTCGAATCGCGCTCGCGGGAAGTGCCTGCGAAGATCCACATATGACGCGCTTCCCTCGGACTGGAAAGTGCTTCCAATTTAATAACTCATGTTCGACGGACTTTTCGGCTGGTTATCCAGTGATATCGGGATCGATCTCGGCACGGCCAATACCCTGGTTTACGTAAAAGACCAGGGCATCGTCTTACGCGAGCCGTCAGTGGTGGCGGTGCAAGCCGGCACCAACAAAGTGCTGGCGGTAGGGGACGAGGCCAAACGCATGCTGGGTCGCACGCCGGCAAACATCGTTGCGGTGCGCCCGCTGAAAGATGGCGTCATTGCCGACTTTGAAGTAACCGAGGCGATGCTGCGGCATTTTATAACGAAAGTGCACAATCGCCGGGTTCGGGTAAGACCGCGCGTTGTGATCGCAGTTCCGTCCGGGATTACCGAAGTGGAAAAACGCGCGGTGCGTGAATCGGCAACACACGCAGGAGCACGGGAAGTTTATCTAATCGAGGAACCGATGGCGGCTGCAATCGGGGTGGGACTTCCTGTGCAGGATCCCGCTGGCAACATGATCATCGACATCGGCGGCGGCACGACGGAAGTCGCGCTGATTTCACTTTCTGGAATTGTGTTTAGCCGCAGCGTGCGGGTCGCCGGCGACGAGCTCGATGAAGCGATCGTGCAGTACATGAAGCGCGCTTACAATTTGATGGTGGGCGAACGCACCGCCGAGGAGATCAAAATTAAGATTGGCTCGGCCTACCCGAGTGAAAAGGAGACCAGTGTGGAGGTCAAAGGGCGTGATCTTGTCGCCGGACTGCCTAAAACACTCATGATTACTTCGCAGGAAGTGCGCGAAGCATTGCTCGAGCCGATCTCAACGATCGTCGATTCCGTCCGCATCACGCTGGAGCGCTGTCCGCCGGAACTTTCGGCGGACCTCGTCGATCGTGGGCTGGTCCTGGCAGGCGGTGGCGCATTGCTGCGCGGCTTTGACAAGCTCTTGAGCGAGGAAACAGGTTTGCCGGTCCATGTCGCTGAAGATCCACTGAGCGCCGTGGCGGAAGGGACTGGCAAATGCCTCAATGAACTTAAATTTTTGCGTCAAGTGGCCTCGGCAGATCGCCAGTGGCGGTAGCGATTTTCCATTTTCGGTTGCCGATTGCCGATTGAAATTGACGATTCGGCGCTGCGGAATTCGAAATTCGACATTCGGAAACCGAAAACCGGACATGCGATGAGCCGCACCAATATCATCGCGCTGCTGATTTTTGGCGCCATTCTCGGATATTTTCTCACCTTTGGGGTGGACACCACACGAAAATTCAAGGCCGGCGTGTATCAGTTGCTTGCTCCGTTTCTGACCAGCGGCTCGGGACTGAGGAAGCAGATTACGTCGGTCCGGACCGGCCTAAAGTCGCTTGACCAATTGGAGCGCGAAAATGCTGCGCTCCAGGTGGAGAATCGCGCCCTGAGAGCGACCAACCAGGGCTTGCGCGACATCGAGCATGAAGTTAATCGCCTGCGCCACGCGCTCAATTATCGCGAACGATCGGTTTTTAAATTGATCGCGGCTGAAGTCGTGGCGCGCGATTCCTCGACGTGGTGGCGAACGGTGACAATCAACCGCGGGAAAAGCGACGGCATCGAAACGGATATGCCCATAGTAACCGACGTGGGCCTGGTGGGAAAAACAACCACCGTAAGTGACAGCATCTCGGTTGTCCTTTTGGTTTCGGACGAAAATTGTAAAGTCGCGGCCTCAGTGGAAGGAACTCGCGAGCAAGGGATCGTCTCCGGCGAGCGCGTGACGACGGGGCTGAATCCGCTCCTGAATCTAAATTTCTTATCGAAGCAAGCTGATCTGAAGCCCGGGCAGAAAGTCTATACCTCGGGAGTGGGCGGCGTTTTTCCCTCCGGCTTGCTCATCGGCGTCGTCAAAATCTTTCGGGTACGAGAGTTGGATGGCCAAGCGCAGCTCACGCCGGCGGTCGATCTCTCGCATCTGGAAGATGTCTTCGTGGTCACTGGCCGAAGATGATATTCTTTTTTCTCCTGCTGGTTCTGGTGCTGATTGCGCAGATTGCGGAGTTTTTCCTCCCGGCGTTGCCCTGGCTTTACAATGCGCATATCTACATTGTGCCTGTAATTGTCTTTTATGGAGCAATGGCGTTGCCCTTTCCCCTAATGCTAGCGCTGGCCCTATATGCGGGGCTCCTGCTCGATGCGCTTACTGTGCAGGTGATTGGTGGAAAGGTTGAAATCTCAATGGGATCGTCGATACTCCTATATGGGGTGCTGGCGGGATTAATGCATGGCTTGAGGCCGCTCTTCGTCCGCGGCCGTTGGGAAGTGCATTGCATTCTGAGCGGTATCTGCACGTCGTTGATAGTCCTGGCGCAATACCTAATGATCACATTCCGGCGCGGTTCTCTTGTTTTTACCCCTGCAATCTGGTGGCAAATCGCCGCTCCAGGCCTCATCGCGATGGCGATTGCACCGATCCTGTTTTGGTTCCTGCAATGGATGGGACGGATGACGGGCTACTCGACATTTCCTGAAAGGAGCGATTTCGAATGAACCGGCGCCGCCTTCATTCGCGTTTGCGTATTCAGTTTCTCGGGCTTCTCATGCTGATGGGCATGTGCGCCCTTGGCCTGAAGCTTTGGTGGATACAGGTTGCGCATGGAGCGGAATGGACTGCGCAACTTCGGGGCAGTTCTCAAGCAACCGTACGGATCCCATCGGTGCGTGGCGAGATCAAAGACCGCAACGGACTCACACTGGTCCAAAACCGGGCCAGCTATGAGGTCGATTTCTATTTGCCGGAAATGGTGAAGGGCTATCGTGAACGGTTCGGTCCCCCACCCTTGACTGAGTACCGGGCGATTATTAGCGGAATGCCGAAAGACCAGAAAGAGCCAGATATCATTAAGATCGTTAATGATGGCGTCATCCCACGGCTCAACGATCTCGATCTCGCGCGCGATTACAATGCCAGCAAGCTCCAGCGACATTATCGCAACGACACCGAAGTTCCATTTTCCTACATCAAGGACATTGATTTCCCCACCATGGCAAAATTTTCGGAGCACGATGTGGGACTGCCCGGCGTGGACATCGCCATCAAACCGGTGCGTTCCTACGTTTACGGCGCACTGGCCGCGCATGTGCTTGGTTATGTCGGGGCGCCTGACGACATCGATAAAGAAGACGCAAGAAAATTCACGTTTTATCAGGGGGACATGGAAGGTAAATCGAATGTCGAAAACGCAGTGGACGAATATCTGCGCGGCAAGCCTGGCGTACGGTACCTACGACGTAATGCGAAGGGCGCAATCGATGGCGTTTTGCGCGAGGACCCGCCCAAACAGGGAGCGAATGTTTATTTAACCATCGACGCGCGCATCCAGGCGATTGCCGAGGAAGCGCTGCGCGCAGTGGGTCGTGGCGCGGCGGTGGTTGTCGATCCTAACAACGGCGACATTCTGGCAATGGCCTCGGTGCCGTCGTACGATCCCAATACATTTATTCCAAGCATTAAGGCGAAAGATTGGGAGGTACTCCAGAAGGATGAAAGCAATCCGTTGGTCAACCGCGCCGTGAGCGCGTTCCCGCCTGGATCGACATTCAAGCTAATCACTTCGCTCGCCGGATTACGCCGCGGCCTCGCAAAAACGAAATTCACGTGTTACGGCGGCGTTTCATATGGCGACCATTACTTTCAATGCTGGGTGAGTGGGAAAGGTTACACTCACGGCACACTCACGCTCGCCGATGCCATCAAGGTGTCGTGTAACGCGTTCTTTTACCAATACGGCAACGCTGCCGGAATCGATTCGATCGACCGGGTAGGCGAATTGCTGGGCCTCGGTCAACCCTCGGGTCTCAACCTCACCGGCGAACAACCGGGAGTGCTGCCTGGCCCGGACTGGATGCGAATTCATTATCCACAGGAAAGATGGTCGCAAGCTTATACGGCGAATGTTTCCATTGGCCAGGGCTACGATCTGTGCACGCCCTTACAAATGGCCATGGCCTATTCAACTATTGCCAATCGCGGCACTTCCTATTACCCGCGCCTCGTCAAAAAAGTTTTGAACCAGGACGGCACGCCCGTCCTGGACGAGAACGGAAAAATCGCAGTGCCCGAGGAACCGAAGGTGCATGCCGATTTTCGTAGTGAAATTTCGCCTGAGGACATGGAATTGGAGCGGCGGGGGTTTTGGAAAGTCGTTAATGAAAGCGGCGGAACGGGCGGTCGCGCGCGCTTGAGCAACGTACAGGTGGCGGGAAAGACCGGCACTGCCCAGGCCAAGTATCACGGCAGAGAAGATACAATTGCCTGGTTTGTTTGCTGGGCGCCGTTCGATCAACCGAAATATACAGTTGCGGTAATGGTGCAGGGCGGCGAACACGGCGGCAGCGTGGCCGGTCCGGTGGCAAGCAGAATCATGGAACGCTCACTCGCCCTCGATGAGGGAAAGTTCGATATGCAAGTCGCATGGTTGGCGCCGGCGCGAAAGGCCAATCCGTTCCAAATGCTCAAGGACGTAGGTTATCGCGATTCCGCACTAAGTCTCGGAGGCGAGGACGAAGAAAATGCCAACGCTTCGCAAACTGCGGATGCGCAAATGGCAGGCGCGGGTGCCGCTCCTGACGTAGAACCCGAAGCGGATTCGCAAGGCCAGGTGAGACGGCGAGGCGCCGTTCCTGTCGCTCGCGCTGTGCCGGCTGCGACACC
>OCZV010000772.1_pt1 | contig 11426 bp, 11 predicted proteins | sample 1539051 | NCBI WGS metagenome assembly OCZV01 (sample SAMEA3113581, study PRJEB22503) | soil metagenome
GAGGAGCACGCGGAGTCGAAGCTGCTGCCGCATTCCACGTTCCCTATCGGCACCCACGCGCGCCCGCTTAAGTAGAAGGGGCGCGGTTTCCCGCGCCCCTTCCCGAACCGTTCTGGAGCCTGGCTAGCAGGCGCCGGAGACGATGTCCGCAGCCGGGCCGGCCTTGTTGTACGTGGCCTGGCCGACGACGCTGTTGATGCAGTACGACGTGGGCGTCGCGCGAACGACCTGGATGTTCTTGATGCCGGCGTCGTAGTTGGCCTTCAGCACCGCAGACGTGAGACCGGAGTAGCCGGTCGCCGTGTTGTCGGCGTAGTAGGCCTCCACACCGGGGATGGCGGCGCGGACGTTGGCCTGCGAGGCCGACCGCTCCGCGCGGGCGCGGAAGCTGAGGTACGACGGGATCGCGATGGCGAGCAGGATCCCGATGATGATGATCACGACGAGGAGCTCGATGAGGGTGAAGCCCCCTTCTCTCTCCGAGACCGTGACCCGATTCCTGAGCCTCTGAATCATGAGCGGACTCCTTCCGTTCGAGCGATGACGTACATGGGCGTGCAGTGGCTCACGGGCAGGTATCGGCTCCCGGAAGCGGCCGCGAATCCCCTCGTTCGAGGGATTTTCCAGCCCCCTTCAGGAATCCCCATCGCTTGCCGATAGCTCCGTCCGGGAACACCCATGGAACCCGTCTCGCAGCCGACCCCTCAGCCCGCTCCGGAACCCGCCGAGCCGGCCGCTCCCGCGGCCCAGCCAAAGCGGTCCGCAACCTCGATCGACGAGCTGCTCGAGCAGGTCGTCGCGCGCGGCTCCTCCGACCTCCACGTCACGGTCGGCAGCGAGCCCGTCGTCCGCATCAACGGGCGGCTCGAGCGCCTCGAGGAGTTCACGCGCCTGAGCCCAGAGGACACGCAGCGGATGCTCTACCGCATCCTCTCGACCGAGCAGCAGAAGCACTTCGAGATCAAGCGCCAGATCGACATCTCCTACTCGATCCCCGGCCTCGCGCGCTTCCGCGTCAACGTCTACTTCCAGCGCGAGAGCCTCGGCGCGGCCTTCCGTCTAATCCCGGCGGAGCTGAAGACGCTCGAGGACCTCGGCCTTCCCGCCGTCCTCCGAACCTTCGTCGACAAGCCGCGGGGACTCGTGCTCGTCACCGGCCCGACGGGCTCGGGTAAGTCGACCACGCTGGCCGCCGTCATCGACGAGATCAACCGCACGCGCGACGACCACATCATGACCATCGAGGACCCGATCGAGTTCCTCCACCGCCACAAGCGCTGCATCGTCAACCAGCGCGAGGTCGGGCCGGACGCGACGAGCTTCGCGGACGCCCTCCGGGGCGCGCTGCGCCAGGACCCCGACGTGATCCTCCTCGGCGAGATGCGCGACCTCGAGACGATCGCAACCGCGCTGACGGCCGCGGAGACCGGCCACCTCGTCTTCGCCACCCTGCACACGCAGGACGCGCCTTCGACGGTGGATCGCCTCATCGACGTCTTCCCCGCGGCCCAGCAGGAGCAGGTGCGCGTCCAGATCGCCGCCACGCTCCAGGGCATCGTCACCCAGACGCTTCTCCCCACGGCCGACGGTGTCGGCCGCGTCGCCGCGCTCGAGGTCCTGCTGCCCGACGACGCCGTCCGCAACCTCATCCGCCAGGCAAAGGTGGAGCAGATCTACTCCGTCATGCAGACGAGCTCGAGCAAGGGGATGCAGACGCTCGAGCAGGCGCTCGTCGATCTGGTGGCACGCGGCACCATCACGAAGGAGACTGCGCTCGGGCGCTCGAGCCGCCCCGCAGAGCTGCTCGGCTTGCTTCAGCGAGCGGGTGTAGCGACCTCGGACGACCTCAACCCGGCCGGCCTGCGGCTCGCGGGAAGCTAGGAGCAGCGGTGTCGAAGCAGGTCGTCGGCCTCAAGCTCGGCGCTTCCCGTATGACGGCGGCGCGGCTGACCGTGAACGGCTCCGTCGAGCTGGTCCAGGTCGCCGAGGCGCCGCTTCCGCGCGGCGTCATCGCGGGCGGCGAGGTGCGGGACGTGCCGGCGCTCGCAGCTGCGCTCAAGGAGTTCTTCAAGAAGCACAAGCTGCCGCGCCGGAACGTCCGGGTCGGCGTCGCCAACAACAGGATCGGCGTGCGCACGATCGAGGTGGCCGGAATCGACGATCCGAAGCAGCTCGGGAATGCGGTGCGCTTCCGCGCGCAGGAGGTCCTGCCCATTCCTATCGACGAGGCCGTGCTCGACTTCCAGGTGCTCTCGGAGGGAGTCGACGCCGAAGGCGTCGCCACCAGGCGCGTGCTCCTCGTCGTTGCCTATCGAGATCTCGTCGCGGGCTACACCGAGGCGTGCCGCCAGGCGGGCCTGCGCCTCGCCGGAGTCGACCTGGAGGCCTTCGCCCTCCTGCGCGCGCTCACCTCGGGGGAGGCCGAGTCCTCCGCGGTCGGGCGGAGCGCGCTCGTCGCCGTCTCGATCGGCGCCGACCGCAGCATCCTCGCCGTCTCGGACGGCTTCACCTGCGAGTTCACGCGCGTGCTCGACTGGGGTGGGAACGCCCTGACGGTCGCCGTCAGCCGGGCTCTCGAGCTCGAGCTCGACGAGGCCGAGCGCGTCAAGATCGAGCTTGCGCTCCAAAGCGAGGCCGTGCCCGAGGGTCTGACGCCGGAGAGGGCCGTCCAGGGCCGCGAGGCGCTTCAGCTCGCCCTCAAGGGCTTCGGCCGCGAGCTCCTTTCCTCGCTCCAGTTCTACCAGGGTCAGCCGGACTCGCTCGGCATCCGCGAGATCGTCCTCGCCGGCGGCACGGCCCAGCTCACCGGCCTGGCCGCCGAGCTCCAGCGGCTCGTCGGCGTGCCGGTCCGCATTGGCGATCCGCTCGTCGGCGTCGCCGTCGGCAAGAAGCTCAAGGGCGGCACCCCGAACCCCTCTCACACGGTTCCGATCGGCCTCGGGATGGCGAGCTAGCCGTGGATCTGAACAAGGAGATCAAGCTCGGAGACCTCTTCCGCCGCAAGGCGAAGGACGCCGCGGAGGCTCCCGAGGAGCCCAAGCCTCCGAAGGAGCCGCGCCGCGCGCTCTTCGCGCGTAAGGAGAAGGAGCCCAAGGCGCCGAAGCAGCCCAAGGAGCCCAAGGCGCGGAAGGAAAAGACCGCCCCGCGGGCGCCCAAGGCAGCGCCCGCGCCGCCTGCGATCCCGCTCATGCGGGCGTTCAACCTCCTGCCGGGGGAGGAGGCTGCCGAGCGCACGACGCGCGTCGGCCTGGCGCAGGTGCTCGTCGCGCTGCTCGGCCTGCTCGTCGTCGCCGGGCTCGGCACCGGCTACCTCTTCATGAGCGGGAGCGTGGCCGACAAGCAGGCGCAGGTCGACGACCTGCGCATCCAGCTGGCCGACCTCGACGTCCCCTCCGAGGCTCCGGCCGAGGAAGGCGAAGGCGATGTCCCGCTCGCCTCCGACGCGGAAGCGCGCACCGCCGCCCTCGCCGGGGCGCTCGCTGGCCGGGTCGCTTGGGACCGGGTCTTGCGCGAGGTGACGCTCGTCGTCCCGGAGGACGTCTGGTTCACGACGGTGACGACGGCCTCGCCGGACGCGGCTGCGGCGGATGGCACGGCGCCGGCAGAGACTCCCGCCGAGGGAGCAGGCGATTCACTGACGATCGCCGGCACGGCTCGGAGCCAGGAGGCGGTCGCGCGCCTCCTCGCCCGTCTCGGCGTCATCCCCGAGCTGACCGACGTGCAGCTGCAGTCGAGCGTCGCGGAGCTCCAGGAGAGCGGCGCGAGCACGTTCTTGTTCAGCATCGTCGCGACGGTCGATCCAGCGGGGGCACCGTCATGAAGAAGCAAGTCCCGCTGACCGCCGTGATCGCGGCGGCTCTCGTGATCGTCGCCGTCGTCGGTTACTTCCTGGTCGTGAAGCCGAAGCAAGACGCGAGCGGCAGCCTCGACGGCCAGATCGCCGAGCTCCAGACGCAGGTCGACGCAGCCTTCACGGCCCGCCCTCAGGGCCCCGACGCCGCGCCCCAGGTCGCGATCCGCGCCGCCGATGTATTCAAGCTCACCAAGGCGATGCCGAACCGCGACGACATGCCCGGGATCATGCTCGAGCTCAATTCCGTCGCCTCCGCGAGCGGCGTCGAGTTTCGGTCGATCACGCCGGCAGCGCCCCTCCCGCAGACCGGCTACCTCGCCGTCCCCATCAACCTCACCTTCGTGGGCAGCTTCTACGACCTCACCGACTTTCTCTTCCGCCTGCGCAACCTCGTCGTCGTGCGTGACGGCGACCTGCAGGCGCGGGGCCGACTCTTTTCGCTCGACTCCCTCGACTTCCACGCGGGGCCCAACGGCTTCCCCGAGATCGAGGCGGCGTTGACCGTCACCGCCTACGTCTACTCCGCGACACCGCCGGAGGGCACCGTGCCCACCGAGACGGCGCCCTCGACTACGACCACGACGCCGGCTCCGGACGACGGCGCGGCTCTCGGAGGCTCCTGATGGCCCGCCCGAACAAGGCCGAGCAGCTGCGGAAGCAGAAGGACGCGAAGCAGAAGAAGCTCCTCATCGTCCTCGCGCCGGTCTTCCTCGCGCTCGTGGTGTGGCAGGGTCCCAAGATGCTCAAGGCGTTCTCCGGCCCCGAAGCCGCGACGCCGCCCGCTCCCGTCACGACCACGGCGCCCACCGACCCCACGGCGGCGCCGCCCCCGACGGGAACGACCGAGACGCCGGCGGCCACCGAGCTCTCCGACACGGACGTCCCGCCCGCCGCGGGCACTGACCGGCTCGTCTCGTTCAGCCGCTTCGAGAGCCGCGACCCCTTCGGACAGCCGGGGGCCGCCGCCGCCGGAAGCGACTCCGGGACGCCGGCACCCGGCGAGGTCGACGCGACCAGCCTCGCGGCGACTCTCGAGGTCAACGGAAGCTCCGAGCAGGTTTCCGCGGGCGATGACTTCCCGGCAGCCGATCCGACGTTTCGGCTCGTCTCAGTCACGGAGGAGACGGCTGTGATCGGACTGGTCAGCGGGTCCTTCGAGGGTGGGGAAGCGACCGTGGAGCTGGCCGTCGGCGAGGAGATCGAGCTCGTGGCCGACCCCGACGGAGCCAGCTACACCGTCACGCTCGTCAGCGTCGGCTGACGCCTAGAGATCCGTCCGACGCGAGGCACGTCCGCCGCAGGTCCTCGGCGAAGGTGATGACGTTGCCCTCGGGGTCCGTGATCGACGCGATCCGGAACATCCCGGACTCGGTGTCCGCCGCCGCGAGCTCGAGGTCACGCCCCGCGAGGGCGGCAACGAGCTCGTCCACGTCGTCGACGGAGAGGGTCACCAAGCCGTTGCCGGCGCGCTCCGCGCTCTGGACGAGCTGGATCGACCCCGTCTCTGTGACGTGCCACTCGGCCGCCTCCGCCATAGGGACGTCGTCAGCGGGGCGCCCCAGGAGCTGCTCGTACCAGGCTCGTGCCGCCTCGATGTCGGTCACGGCGAGGGCCGCGAGGACCTTGACGATGCGCACCGGCGCCCTCCTCTCGGGTCGTGAGTCGCTTGGCGGGATCGTAGTCGTGGTGCGGAACGCCGAGTCGACGGCGACCGGCCTCCACACTCGAACCAGTCCTTAGAGTCCGGTCGACTCGTCGAAGATCGAGGTGACCTGCGCCCAGCGCGTATGCGGCGCGGCAGAGTCGCGGACGACGACGGTGATCCTCTTCACGCTGCGGCCGGCGATGCCCTCGTCGTTCGAGACCTCGGTCCACGTGACGTAGGTGTCGACGCGGTAGCTCTTGCCGTCCGCCCCGACCGACGTCGTCGTCGGAACGAGGTCGGAGCACGGATCCGGCGCGGGGACTGCGCTCGAGCAGCTCACCAGGTCGACGCGCTGCTTCAACGTTACGGGCGCGCCCGCGGTTTGCGCGGCGGCGGCCGTTCCGTCCATGCCGCGCTCGACAGTCCAGCTCGTCGTCCCGGAGCCGCCCGCCGTGACGAGGAGGATCTCGCTGCCGAGCTTCACGCGGAACTCGGCGCTGGCGGGAAAGCCGGTGGCGGAGGACACGGTCAGCGTCGTCGCGGTGGACGAGAGGTTACCCCCCAGCGTCGTCGCCGTTCCCGTGTCGGCGGCATAGGCCGTGTCGGCCTTGTAGACGCTGTCGGCTTCGGAGCAGCCGGACGGGCACGTTTGCGCCGGATCGAGCCCGAGCGTCTCGTACTTGATCGCCCGGAACTTCTCCATCTCGGCATCCGCGAGCGCCGCCGCCGTCGTGACCGTGCTCGCGCGCCGGATCTGGATGATGCCCGCCTGGAAGAGGGAGAAGACGGCGAGCACGCCGACGAGCATCACGGTCATCGCGGCGAGGAGCTCGACCATGCCGAAGCCCCGCTCGTCGCGGATCCGTGCGGGCAGGAGCCGGCTGCGCGCGGACATCGCTTCTTCATCGGCAGGCGCCGGCGGCGGCTCAAGCGGTGCACGGGGGATGCCGATGCACCCACTGGAATGGCCTCCTACGCCTACACCGCCATCAACTCGTCGGGTCTCGAGCTGTCCGGCGAGGTGAACGCGCCCGACGCCTCCGCCGCCCGCGAGGCGCTTCGCGTCCGCGGCCTCCTCGCCCTCGACCTGAGCGAGCAGTCGGCCTCCTCGGAGGGCATGGCGATGGTGGTGAAGAAGGTGAAGCCGAAGTCGCTTCAGGTCTTCTCGCGCCAGTTCGCCACGATGATCGAGGCAGGGCTGAACGTCGTCACGGCGCTCGTCATCCTCGAGGAGCAGACCGAGGACCGGAAGCTGGCCACGATCATCGGCGAGCTCCGTGCCGACGTCGAGGGCGGCCTACTCCTCTCGGAGGCGATGGCGCGCCACCCGCGCATCTTCTCGCGCCTCTTCGTCGCCATGGTCGAGGCAGGCGAGGCGGCGGGCATCCTCGACGTCGTCCTCGACCGCGTCGCCTACCAGATCGAGAAGGAGACGAAGATCAAGCGTCGCGTCAAGGGCGCGATGATGTACCCGCTCATGGTGCTGGCGTTCGCGACGCTGGTCCTGATCGGCATGCTCATGTTCCTCGTCCCGATCTTCGTCGGGATCTTCGAGGACCTGGGCGGCGAGCTCCCGATGCTCACCCAGGTAGTCGTCAAGGGCTCCGACTTCCTGCGCGCGTACTTCTACGTCGTCTTTCCCGTCATGGGCCTCGCGATCTTCGGCTTCTTCAAGGGCAAGAAGACGGAGAAGGGCCGCCGCGTCTGGGACCGCACGCGCATCAAGGCGCCCGCCGGTATCGGCAAGGTGATCGTCAAGGTCGGAATGGCGCGCTTCTCGCGCACGCTCTCGACGCTCGTCGCAGCCGGCGTCGACATCATCCGCTCGCTCGAGATCACCGGCGCGACGGCCGGGAACAGCCTCATCGAGGACGCGACCGTGCACGTGAAGGAGCGCGTGACCCAGGGCGTGCCCATCGCCGTCCCGCTCGCGGAGATGCCGATCTTCCCGCCCATGGTGGCGCACATGGTGCGCGTGGGCGAGGAGACCGGCGAGCTCGAGAAGATGCTGGCGAAGATCGCCGACTTCTACGAGGACGAGGTCGACAGCGCGATCGCCAACCTCACGTCGATCATCGAGCCGCTCATGATGATCGGCGTCGGGATCATGGTCGGGATCGTGATCATCGCGATGTACCTGCCCATGTTCAAGCTGCTGACGCTGATTCAGTAGCAGTACGCGTAAAGGCGGGGCGCGGAGGGTGGTGAGAACCAAGTCGAAGTGGTGCTCACGCGCCCTGATCGCGCTCACGGATGCTGCCCGCCCAGGTCAGGCGACGCAAGCGGCCGCGAACTCGGCGTTCTTCTCGCAGCAGCGTGTGAGGGTCGCGATGAAACGACGCTCGCTCGGAGTTGCGGGTCTGCGGGCGAGCCGTGCGACGTAAAGACCTCGTTCGATCGGCGGCTGACCGGCAAGACGGAAGCTCACCAGCTCTCCCCGTGCGATCTCCTCGACGACGGCGTAGCGTGAGAGGAAGGCAACCCCAAGGCCTTCACGAGCCGCCCGCTTGATCGCCTCGCTCGAGTCGAGCTCCCAGACGCGGCGCGTGCGGGCGCGGGCGGCGTGGAGAGCGGGGTCCGCTGACTGGCGAGTACTCGAGCTCGCCTCCCGGACAAGCAACGTCTGGTCAGCGAGGGCTGCCGGCTTGACTCGCCCGGCCTCGATCGGAAGCAGGCCCGGCTTGGCGATGCCGACGATCTCGTCCGAAAGGAACGGAGTCAGCTCGATCCGCTCGTCGACCTGTGTCTCACCGACGAGCGCCAACTGGACCCGTCCTGCGAGGAGGCGCTCGATCATCTCTCCCGTCGAGGCAATCTCAACCTCGATGTCGACGTTCGGATGGTCGCGCCCGAAGCAGCCGAGCGTGTCCGGCAGGAGGTAGACGCCCGGGGTCGTCGAGGCGCCGATGTGGATGGTTCCCGCCTCGAGCCCCGCAAGGGCACCAAGCTCTTCCTCGCCGGCCTGCAGGGCGGCGAGTGCCTCCCGTGCCCGTGCGGCCACGATGCTTCCGGCTTCGGTGAGGCGGCTACCGCGTCCGTTGCGCTCGACGAGCCGCTGTCCCGCCGCCGCCTCGAGCAGGCGCACGTGTTCGCTCGCCGTCGGCTGCCCGATACCAACGGCACGCGCCGCCGCCGAGACGGTCCCCTGCCGGTCGATTTCGACGAGGAGGCGGAGACGGGTTACGTCCCACAGAAGCGAGAGCGAGGTATCGGCCACGCCGATGAACGGTATCGGAAGATTCGCCTTGACCCATGGTACGACTCGCCGTAGCTTGTGGCCAATGCGATGATCCTGCGGCCCTTCCTCTTCGAGCCGACTGCATGTGCGAGCTACCTCTTCGGCTGCCTTTCCCACCGTCAGCTCGCCGTCGTCGATCCGCACCTCGACCTCGTCGAGAGCTATCTCGAGGAGGCGGAGCGTCTCGCTGCGCCGATCGGCGCTGTCTTTGAGACCCACGTCCAGGCAGACCACGTCTCCGGACTTCCCGCTCTTGTCGAAGCCGGTGCTACGCCGTATCTGCCCGCCGGCGGGGTCGTCGACTTCGAACACGTCGCGCTCGCCGACGGGGAAGTCGTCGCGCTCGGAAACACGGTCGTGCGCGCGCTTGCCACGCCCGGACACGCGCCGGCTCACAACGCGTACGTGGTCGCCGACAGGCGCCGCGGCTCCGAAGAGCCTTGGCTCGTCTTCACGGGCGACTCGCTCCTGGTCGGCGACGTCGGCCGCCCCGACCTGCATGCAGGCGGCGACCCGCTGCCGGCGGCGCTGGAACTACACCACTCGATGGGGCGCCTGCTCGAGTTGCCCGACCACGTCCTCATCTACCCGAGCCATTACGGGGGCTCGGTCTGTGGCCGTGGCCTCTCGAGCAACCCGTTCTCGAGCATCGGCTTCGAACGTCGTCACAACGCAGCGCTTGCGCATCCCGAGGCGGCGACCTTCGCCGAATCGCTGCTCGTCGATCTGCCGCCTGCTCCCGCGAGTCAGCACGAGATCGTCGACGCCAACCGTCGCGGGACCGTCCCAACCCGAGCATGACCTCCTCGCCGGCTCGCCTCGGGCTGCGGGCAAACGCCCGTCAGTTCGCCCTCCTCGTCGCTCTGAACGCCTTCGTCGGGGCGATGATCGGACTCGAGCGCAGCGTCCTCCCACTCATCGGTGAGGAGGACTTCGGTATCTCGTCCAAGAGCGTGATCCTCTCCTTCGTCGTCGCGTTCGGGCTCGCTAAGGCGTTCGCGAACCTCGCGGCCGGCGGCCTTGCCGAACGCATCGGGCGCAAGCGTCTGCTCGTTGGCGGCTGGCTGTTCGCCCTCCCCGTTCCCGTCTTGATTGCCATTGCCCCCAGCTGGTGGGTGATCGTCGCGGCCAATGTGCTCCTCGGCCTCAACCAAGGCCTTGCCTGGTCAATGACGGTCGTGATGAAGATCGACCTCGTCGGCCCGAGACGGCGCGGCTTCGCACTCGGGCTGAACGAGTCGGCGGGCTACCTGGGTGTCGCCGCCACCGCGCTTGCCACAGGCGCGCTCGCCGCAACGTACGCGCCACGGACGCTCGTGTGGGTGGGTGCGCTCGCGATCGCCATGCTCGGAACGCTGATCTCCGTGCTCTTCGTCCGCGATACCGGCGCCCACGTCGATGAGGAGCAACGGCGCCATGGTGCCGCAGCGGCAAGCGGCCTGCGCGCTGCCTTCATCCGTGGCACCGTCGGCGACCGGGTGTTGCGGGCGTGCTCGCAGGCGGGCCTCGTCAACAACCTGAACGACGCGCTCGCGTGGGGCCTTGCGCCGCTCTACCTAGCGGCGAACGGCGCCAGCGTCACCGAGGTCGGCATCGTTGCCGCCGTCTACCCGGGCGTCTGGGGGCTCGGGCAGCTCGCGACGGGGGCGCTCTCCGATCACACGGGGCGCAAGCCGCTGATCACGGCCGGGATGCTCGTGCAGGCAGGTGCGCTCGCCCTGCTCGTCGCCGGCGGTGGAGCTTTCCTACCGGCACTCGGGGCGGCGGTGCTCCTGGGCATCGGCACCGCTCTCGTCTACCCGACGCTGATCGCAGCCGTGTCCGACGTCGCCCAGCCCGTCGACCGTGCCCAGCTCGTGGGCGTCTACCGCTTCTGGCGCGACTTCGGCTTCGTGGCCGGCGCTCTGCTTGTGGGCGTCGTCGCCGACGGTTTCGGCGCGGGTGCGGCGATCGCCGTCGTCGCAGCCCTTACCGCGGGGAGCGGCATCTGGGTCGCGATGACGCACTGGGCTGCGCGCCCGGCGGCGCTCCGTCGGACGGCGGCCGAGCTTCTCGCCGACGCCCAGCGCCGCGTCGCTCCGCGGCTCGAACCGGCTGAGGCGTTCACCGCACTTCGGGACGGCGCGCTGCTGGTCGACCTTCGCTCGATCGACGAGCGCCAGCGCGACGGTGTCATCCCCGGCTCGATTCACATTCCGCGCTCCGTGCTCGAGTGGCGCTTCGACCCCGACTCGGGCTATACGAATCCGCACGCGCGTCTCGACCAGAGAGTCGTCGTCTTCTGCGCGCACGGATACTCCTCGAGCTTCGCTGCGGCCACGCTCCGCGAGCTCGGGTGTCGAACGGCCACGGATGTGGTCGGGGGCTTTGCCGGCTGGAAAGCGGCGGGCCTTCCCGTTCTCGACGCAGAAGCGGTCGACGGCCCGGCTGACGGCGAGCTCCCGGGGATGGGTCCACCGCTTCCGCTCGCAGACGAAAGGGAGGTGCGCTGGCTGTCGACGTAGACATCGACGTCGAGGTCGCCCTGGCAGGCCGGGAACGGCGATCACGTCAGCCAATCTCGCTCATGCAACTAAGCGGCGGGCGGGCGGGCGGGAGCTCGCTCCGCTGCCGAACCTAGGCGACCGCGGTCGCTTCGAGCTCGATGAGGAGGTCGGGAAACGCGAGGCGCGTGACGCCGAGCAGGGTCG
>OCZV010000773.1_pt1 | contig 11423 bp, 16 predicted proteins | sample 1539051 | NCBI WGS metagenome assembly OCZV01 (sample SAMEA3113581, study PRJEB22503) | soil metagenome
GGCCTCGTGCGGAGTACACGGGGATGCCACATGGATCATCCGTGTATTAGGCGTTAGAGGACGCTGAGACCGGATCGCGACGGCTATGCGTCAACCCCCCGAGATCGGTCTCGCTCCGTTCTGAGATGGTGCATGACGACGCCGAGATTGTGCTCCAGCGGATCAATCGCGTCGATCACGACCTTTGGTTCCCTCAATGGCTGGTAGAGCTGGCGCCCACGCTCTACCCGCTCCCAGTTCAGCTCGTACCATCCAGGGATCTCCCGTCGCCGACCGTTGACTCGGTTCCGGTGAACCTCGAGGTCGGAGCAGACGCACTCGATGACCGCGAAGGACGCGCCGTACCGATCCGCCAACGCGGCCCATTCCTGACGAGGCTGCTCGCGAGCCACCAGATCCAAGATGCAGCTCCGGCCGCCTCGCAGCTGCTGCTCAGCGATGCGAGAGAGCACGTCCCAGCCGATCCGGCGCAGGAGCTCGACAGGCTCTTCGACCGCGGACCAGACGTCCTCATGGCAGCGAAGTGCCGACATGACCCAGTCGAAGCTGGCCACGGTCGCTCCGAGCTCGTTGGCCACGGCGTCGGCAACCGTGGACTTCCCGGCTCCCGTCCAACCCGACACGACGACGAGCCACTGGCCACCCTGAACCGTCGAGGACACGCACCCACCCTTGCATGCCCAAGGCGCTTCAAACCGGCGTTCGGTGACATCGAGCGGCGGGGTTCCGGCCGCGGGTTATGGGGCGCCTGTTCGGTACACGGCGCTCCGGCTCGCCACGCACCGGATCGCCGAGTATGTGCGGCCGTGAGAGCCGTTGGCCGGGGGAGCCCACTCCGAGAAAGGGCCGTCAGCGACTACGGGGCGAGCCGCGCCCGCACTGGACCGACACGTCGTCGAGGGGGTCACCGCCGAGTCGCCCGAGCCGTAGACCTTGCTGAGGTCCACGGCCCGGGCGGCGGCGGTTCTCGTCATCGTCATCGTCAGACCACCAAGCTCAGGACGAGCAGGCCGAGGATGACGGTCTGGCCGCTGTGGACGACGATGCCGAGCAGGGCGCTGCGATAGCGCTTGGCCGGGTAGGCGTAAAGGAACGGGTCCATCAGAACGCTGATCGGGATGACCCACGGGATGTGCACGTGGTAGGTGGCGAACAGCACGCCGTTGGCCAGCCAGTCCTTGTCGCCGAAGGCGCCGTGCATCCGGGGCAGGAGCACGCCGCGGAACAGGAGCTCCTCGCCCAGCACGGTGTTGAAGATGCCCATGGTCATGAACAGGGCGAACCAGCCCCACGACCCGCCGAAGAACACCTGGCCGGCGTCGGAGGAGAGGAACTCGCCGAAATTGCGGCTGAGGGGCGCGGAGATGGAGAGCATCTCTTCGAGCCCCAGGCCCACAACGATGGGAATCGCGATGAGCCACGTCTTGCCGCCGACCCGGCCCGTCTTCGGGCTGCGCGGCGAGCGCAGCCACATGGCCTCCTTCAGCCGAGACCAGCGCAGGCTGCGCTGCTCGTAGCCGATCAGGCCGATCGCCAGCACGAACTGCCAGAACAGCCCGATGGTCATGCAGACCAGCAGGGGCCCCGCCAGCGACTCGATGTCGTTGCCGTCGGCGATGGCCGGGGCCACGATCCAGGCCAGGGCACCCATGGGGAGCGCGGCCGCCGCCCAGATGGCAAAGATGGTCTTGCGGCTGTACTGCGTGATCGTGATCGCCCGAGGACCGGGCGGTCGGTCAAGGTGTCGGTCGATGGTGGTGGTCATCTCGGTTCCTTTCATGCGGGTGGTCGAGATCACGCTGCTAGGCGCAGGCTCGAGGGTCGATGTGGCCGGCGTCGAGGTGGTCGATCAGCTCGGTGATCGTGTCGAAGCGGTTCCGGCACCAGGCGCACGTGGCGTGCTTGCTGGAGGGGGAGGGCAACTCGGTCGTCGTGTTCATGGCCACTCCCTTCGTTGACCGCAACGTTCTGGGGTCACCATGAGCGCCTGATGCCCCGGCGTCGTCGGGCTGGCGGCTCTGTGTGCGCCGGCGCCATACATCTCGAGCTGTACGGGCGAGTCAGCCGCGAGACGGATGCGTCCGGAACAAGCGGTCGGTACCGTCGGCGACGTGGGTGTTAGGGACACGGGGGCGTCGCTGCTGGAGCGATTCCGGCAAATGCCGCCCTGGCGCCTCGACGCCGTACTCGCCACCTGCTTCGTCGTGACCGGGCTGGCCACGACCAGCAATCCCGAGCCCGCCTACGAGGCCCGCGACGGCCTGGCGGTCGCTCTCATCCTCGCCGCCACCGTGCCCCATTACGCCCGGCGGCTGGCGCCGGTCGCGGTGTTCCTCGTGTCGATGACGGCAATCGCCGCTCTCTACGTGCATGACTACGACGCCGGCGGCCTCCCGTTCGTGGTGGCCGCCGGCGCCTACACCGTTGCCGCCTACCGCCCGCTGCGCGAGGTCGTGCTGGCCGGCGCGTACATGTATGGCGCGTTCATGGTCATGCTCCTCGCCGACAACCCCGGCTTCGGCGGTGCCGAGTTCGCCACCAGCGTGCCGCTGTTCGCGGCGGCCATGCTCGTGGGCTGGACGATGCAGTCCCGCCGGCTGCGCTACGACGCCCTCGAACGCGAGCAGGGCCAGGCCCAGCAGAGGGCGGCCGCCGACGAACGGCTGCGCATCGCCCAGGAGTTGCACGACGTCATCGGCCACTCCCTCGGCGTGATCGCCGTGCAGGCCGGCGTGGGGATGCACCTCATCGACAGCGACCGCAACGAGGCCAAGCGGGCCCTCGAGCACATCTCCCGCACCAGCCGTTCGAGCCTGGCCGAGATCCGCCGCCTGCTCGGCCTTGTGCGCTCGGGCGAGAGGGGGGCCGTCTACGCCCCGACACCAGCACTTGCCGACCTGCCCCGGCTGGCCGACGAGGTGACCGGTGCCGGCCTATCCGTGAAGCTCGCCGTCGCCCCCGACGCCACCGGCCTGCCCCCCGGCGTCGAACTGGCCGCCTACCGCATCGTGCAGGAGGCGCTCACCAACGTTGTGCGCCACGCCCGAGCGCAGTGCGCGAAGGTGCAGCTCGACGTCGAGCGCGGGGTGTTGCATGTCGTTGTGACCGACGACGGCATCGGCGGCAACGGCGGCAAGCGACCCGGTGGCCACGGCCTGGTCGGCATGCGGGAGCGGGTGGCCATCTACGGCGGGTCGCTCGACGTGGGTCCCGCCCCTGGCGGTGGCTACCGGGTGGCCGCCACCCTCCCCTATGACGAGGAGCCGGCGTCGTGATCCGCGTCGTCGTGGCCGACGATCAGGCACTCGTACGCAGCGGATTCTCGGTGCTACTGCGGTCGGCGGACGACATCGAGGTCGTGGGCGAGGCCAGCGATGGCGCCGAGGCGGTCGACATCGCCACCCGCGAGCGGCCCGACGTCATCCTCATGGACATCCGCATGCCGGGCACCGACGGCCTCGAGGCCACCCGGCGCATCACCGCCGACGAGCGCCTCGCCAGCACCAGGGTGCTCATCCTCACGACCTTCGACCACGACGAGTACGTCTTCGAGGCTCTGCGCGCGGGCGCGAGCGGGTTCCTCCTGAAGGACACGCTGCCCGACGACCTGCTGGCCGCCGTCCGCGCCGTCTTCATCGGCCAGGCCCTGCTCGCCCCCACCGTCACCCGCCGGCTCATTGAGGAGTTCGTGCGACAGCCGTCAGCGGCTCCGGCGGCGCCGCCGCCCGGCCTCGACACGCTCACCGAGCGAGAGACCGAAGTCCTGGTCGCGGTGGCCCGGGGACTCTCCAACATCGAGATCGCCGACAGCCTGTTCATGGCACCGGCTACGGCCAAGACCCACGTGAGCCGCCTGCTCACCAAGCTCCACGCGCGCGATCGTGCCCAACTGGTGATGCTCGCCTACGAAGCCGGGGTGGTCGCGCCAGGCGTGACCTGACGCCGGCGAGGATTGCCGGGACGCGTCCCGGAGCGCGGTTCGTCGAAGTCACGCGTGCACATGCAAGCTCTCTCGATCAGCGTGGTCTTGTCCGGTGGCGTCGGTGGTGGCGGTTGGGATCGTGTTCCTGGCTGGTATGCGGGCGAAGTGGCCGCCGGTGGTCCAGCGACGCGGTGCGCCGGTTCAATCGAGCGGTGACGAACCCCCGAATGTTGGCGACGGCCGACACGCCGGGCGCGTACGCCTCGCTGGTTCGTCACGTCGGCCGGACGTCCGGTCGGGCGTATGAGACGCCGGTGGTGGCCATGCCGGTGGGCGACATGTTCACGATCGCGCTGCCGTATGGCACTCGGGCCGACTGGGTTCGCAACGTGCTGGCCGCCGGGTCGGCGACCCTCGTGCATGGTGGTGCCGCCTACCGGGTGGATCAGCCCGAGGTCGTGTCGACCGTTGCGCTCGCCGAGGCCCTCCCGGTCAAGGAGCTGCGCGGCCTGCGCCTGTTCCACGTCGACCGGTGCCTGCGGGTTCGCCGGGTGGCCGACGTCGAGCCCGGCGATGCGGTCGCCAGGGGTGCGTGAGCAAGTGAGGCCCTGCCGCTGTCGCTGCGGTCGCCCTCGTTGGCGACGGCGTCGTGGGTGGGCTGGACGCGGAGGCCGGCCATGACTGCGGTGTGGGATGGGCACGGCACCGAAAGAGACGGTTCCGCCGGACCGGACGGATCGTGGCGCGTGCGCGGTCGCGGCCTGTCAGTGGGCCATGTCAAGGACGCGGCGCGGCGCGGGTTCCCTGTGATCGGTGAGGGCATCGGCAGCTCGTGCCTGTTGGCGGAGGAGCTTGATGCTGAGCGCGACCAGCCAGAGGCTCCACAGGAGGTAGCCCACGAAGTTGGCGAGGTCGGCGCCGGGTAGGTCGAGGGGCACGAGGATCCCGGTGAGGATGAGGGCGGCGGACAGCCCGCCCCAGGGTCCGAGCCAGCGCGACGACAAGGTCGGGCCGATGGCGTAGAGCACCAGGACAGTCCACAGCGCGGTCAGTGTGTAGCCCAGCGTCTCGCCGACGACGGTGCCGAGGAGCCGGTGGGCGGTCTCGAAGTCGGCGACTGCTCGGGCGCGGTCCACCGGGGACGCGGCAGGGTCGGTGGCGTGTTCGGCGTAGCCGGGGACGAGCAGGAACCAGCGGGACAGGCCGATGACCTGGACGGCCGCGGCGGCGACGCCGGCCCGTGCCGACCAGCGCGCCGCCCGCCCGGTGCCGAGCCGGGCCGTAAGCACGGCTGCGGGCCCGAACAGTGCCGCGCCCGCGGCGAGCAGCCCGAACCACGCCATGGTCGATGACCGCGTCTGTTCGAATCGCTCCAGGATGTGCGCCGCCGGTTGCTGCAGGATGTCCGGGTAGTCGAAGGTCGCTCCCAGCCCGATGAAGGCGGCGTTGGCGGCCACCACGCCGCCGAGCAGGAGCGCCGCCGTGGTAACGCGATGCGTGGTCGGTGTCGATGTCATAGTCGCCTCCTATTGGACATCGCCCAATATAAATGGGCGCTGTACAATACGCAACGTGACAGAAGTCCCGAAGACCCAGGCCGTTCGGCGGCGCGGCCGCCCCGCCGGCGAGCGGCTGCTCACCGTTGAGGGGATCGTCGACGCCGCACTCGGCCTGCTCGACGCGCACGGTCCCACCGGCCTGTCGATGCGCAACATCGCCGGGACGCTCGGCGTGCACAACAACGCCATCTACACCTATCTCCCGGACCGGGCCGCGCTGGAGTCCGCCATCGTCGAACGACTCCTCGCCCACGCAGATCCCGAACTCCTCGCGGGTCCCCCCCGACGCTGGCGAACCCGGATCACCGACTTCGCCTCCTCGGTCCGCGCCGTCTTGCGCCGCCACCCCGGCGCCATGACCATGTTCATGACCGCACCTATGAACGGCCCGGTCGCCCTCAGCGTCGGCGAAGGCCTGCTGGGCTGCTTCATCGACGCCGGCCTACGACCCCAACGAGCGTCACAAGCCTCCTACGTGACCATCGTGTACGTGCTCGGCTTCCTCGCCCTCGACATCGCCGAAACCGACGCCCAGCCGCCACTGCCCAACGACGACGACCGCACACGACTGCGACAGGCCCGCATCGACCACATCGACCCCGACCGCTACCCCCTCACCGCCGACACCGCAACCACCATGGCGGCATGGGTGACCAACAGCGTCTTCGACTGGGGACTACACGCCCTCCTCGACGGGATCACGCGGCCCCGGCCACGACCCGCGAGCCGACCCTAACGCCGGCTCCGCGTACGTCGAACCCGCGACCGAGTGCTCGATGCTGCGACCGGTGATTCGGGCGCGGGTCGCCCGTCGTTCGGGACGGTGACCACGCCGGTCGATGGATGCGCGGGATCGCCGAATCGGTCGTGTCGCGCGTCCGTGTGAGGTCTCTCTTATCAAAGAGGCCGTCTCTCTAGGAACGCTCAGAGGGCGGCGCCGACGCCGGCGGCGAGGAAGACGATCTGGAGGATCGTACGCGGGACGGTGCGGTCGATGAACTCGAGGTCGGTGCCAGTCCTGGCCAAGTGGAGGTTGGCGGGGAACATGACGATCATCAAGGCGGCCAGGCAGAGCGCGGCGGCCGTCGCGGTCGCGGGGATCAGCAGGCCGACGGCGCCGACCAGTTCAAGCCCGCCGGTGACCGTCACAAGCAGCCCGGGTTGGGGCAGCTGGGCCGGGACCATGGCGATCATCTCGCCGCGCATCCCGATGAAGTGCGCCAGCCCGGTGGCGGTGAACATCAGGGCGAGACCGACGCGCAGCGCAGCCGGCCAGGCGTCGAGGGCGTCGACACCCATCAGGCCTGACATGCGGGCCCCGAGCGAGCCGAGCACAAGGAATGCGAGTGGTGCCATGGACCTTCTCCGATCTAGACAGTGCCTAGTTGATGCTAGCAGCTAACTAGCCAGTGTCAAGATCTCCGGGTATGGTGAGGCGGTGACCAAGCCGTACCATCACGGCGACCTGCGCCGGGAGCTGATCCGGCATGCGCTCGCCGAGATCACGGAGAACGGTGTGCCCGCGCTCAGTCTGCGCGAGCTGGCCCGCCGTGCCGGCGTCTCCCACGCCGCACCTGCCCATCACTTCGGCGACAAGACGGGTCTGCTCACCGCGATCGCCACCGAGGGCTTCACTCTCCTGGCCGACACCCTCGAGGCAGCGCGGGTGCGCGGCTTTCTCGAGACCGGCGTCGCGTATGTCAGCTTCGCCGTCGAGCATCCGGCCCACTTCACGGTGATGTTCGGGCCGGTCGGCGAGGGCGATGCCGATCTCGCCGCGGCCCGCGACCGGGCCGGCGCCATTCTCGACGAAGGGGTCGTCGACCTTCCCCACCCGCCTGCGGAAGCCGACCGGCATGACGCCGCCATCGCGGCATGGTCGCTCGTGCACGGCTTCGCGACCTTGTGGCTAAACGGAGCGCTCTCGCTCGGCTCGGATGCCGACCCCAGGACGACGGCCCGCCGCATCGTGACCGCGCTCCTCGCCGGCGAACCCGGCCCGACGACCGAACCGCGCACCAGCGCGAAGGCGTGAAGCCCACGGGCTCGCCAGACCCCGCACGCCCGATGCGGAACGCGCCGAGGACCCCGCGGCGAGCCGGGGGAGTCCTCGGCAGCCCGAAGACACCTCAGCCGGCCACGCGCTCTACCGACCGCACCGGCAGGAGATCTCGCTCGGCGAAGACGGCCTTCGCCGTGAACAGGGCGTTCAGGGCGCGAGGGAAGCCGACGTAGGGAACGGCGTGGATGATGGCGCCGATGATTTCGGTGGGTGTCAGGCCGACATTGAGCGCCGCGTTGACATGCACGGTGAGCTGGGGCTCGGCGCCGCCGAGAGCGGCGAGGATTCCGATGGTGACGAGCTGGCGTTGCCGGGGCTCGAGGTCGGGCCGCGAATAGGTGTCGCCGTAGGCGAACTCGACGACGTAGCGGCCGAGGTCGGGCGCGACGTCGGCCAACGCATCGATCACGGCGAGACCCCGATCACCGTCGACCTCCCGAAGCTTGGCCGCACCCCGCTCGTACCGGTCGTCGGCTGCCGATCGGTTGACGGCCTGGGCTCCGGGGATCGGCGCCGGTGCTGCATGGGTCATGGACATCTCCCTTGGTTGGCGAACACCCAGTACGCTAAACAGAAACCAGACGTTTCGTTTTGTGACTTGAGTAACAATGAACCGGCCAACAGCACCACACCTAACCCGCCGCCCCGGCCGTCCCCGCAGCGAGCGAGCAACCGCCGCGATCCTGCGGGCGGCAGGCGAGCTGCTCGACAGCCGCGGGCTCGACGGGCTCAGCGTTGACGCCATCGCCGCACGTGCGGGCGTCAGCAAGGCCACGATCTACCGGTGGTGGCCGAACAAGGCAGCCATCGTCATGGACGCAGTCTTGAGCGCGACCGCCCCGCAAATCCCCTTCCCGGACACGGGCTCTGTCCGCGAGGACCTGCGCCAGCAGATGCGCAGCGTCGTGCGGCTCTTCACCAAGACCGCCACGGGACGGGCGCTGGTCGCCCTGATCGCGCAGAGCCAGCACGACGCGGTGACCGCCTCGGCGCTGCACGAACGCTTCATCGCGCCTAGGCGGACCACCGCCGGTGACGTCCTCCGTCGCGGGATCGATCGCGGCGAGCTGCGACCCGACCTCGACGTCGACACGGCGATCGACACCCTCTACGGCGCCCTGTACTACCGCCTGTTGGTCAGCGGCGACCCGCTCACGCCGCGTTATGTCGACCGCGTGATCGACCACATCTACCCCACGCTCGCTGCCTGACATCGGGGGGTACTTCGTCGTTGGGATGAGGTTGCATGCCCTACGTCTTCGACAACGACGGACCTCCGCGTTGACCGAGCGAGGTTGCCACCCGTACGACGGCGGTCAGGCTCGATTGGCGAGCTCCGTGCACCCGTCCTCGGGAGTGTCCGACTAACGGTGTGTGGGATGATCTGACAGTCCCAGTCGCCTCGTTGACCATCGTCGACGACGACGGTGCGGCGGGTTTCCGAAGTGCATGGGACCAACCTCAGCCGTGTGGGCGCAGCGAGCGGAGAAGGTGCTCGAGTCCGTACTCGAACTGCTCGGACGACGCGGTGGTGGTGAGCTGTCGACGAAGGGCGTGGAGGTTGGGGTACGCGGCGGGGTCGAGGTCATCGAGCGCGTCGTTCCAAGCGGCGGTGTACGTGTTGGCGGGCTGTTGGTGGACGCGGGGTAGTTCCCAGACCACGAACCCGAATACGTAGGTGAGCAGGGCGTAGAAGCTTCTGACGGCGTCGAGATCGGAGAACCCGGCGGTCCGCAGGATGGCGTGGACGGTCTCGAGTTGGTCGAAGACGGGCCCGACGGTGAGGCCTCGTTCGGCGAGGATCCGTGACAAGGCGGGATGCGCCAGCGCCGCCTCCCGCAGCGCTCGCAGGTAGCCGACGACGCGGCGTTCCCAGTCGGCTGGCTTTCCATCCGGCACCGCCACCCCGCTGAGCACGTGCTCGGCCACCGCGTTGACGAGGTCGTCCTTGTCTGCGACATGGCGATACAGCGACATGGTTCCCACCCCCAGGCTCTCAGCGAGCCTGGGCATCGTGACCGCCTCGAAGCCCTCGGCGTCGAGCAGTCTCAGGGCGGCGTCGACGATGCGGTCACGCGACAGCGTGTGACGGGGGACGCGGCTGGCGCGGTCGGTCGCTGCGGTCGTGGTCCGACGCTTGCTGGGCAATCTTCCTCTCCGATCCTGTTGCGTATCACATACGCTAACTGTAGCGTACAAGATACGCTACTTGAGGAGGCCGCGTGGCATCACCCGTCACCCGTGTCGCGAGATTCAGCACCGGCACCGTGGAAATCCATCCGCAGCACGCCTACCGCGGGCGCTCACCGATGTACTGGTGGATCCTGACGTCCCGGCGGTGGCTGTCGGGCCGACCGATCAACGTCTATGTCATCGAGCACACCGACGGGCTCGTCCTGTTCGACAGCGGCCAGGACCGGGTGTCGGTGACCGACCCCGACTACTTCCCCGATGGTCCCGTCGGTCTGATCTACCGCCGCCTCGCCCGGTTCCAAGTCAGCGACGACGAGACCCTCACCGCGGGGCTCGCCGGCCTCGGCTACCGCCCCGCGGACGTGACGACCGCTGTCATCTCCCATCTCCACCAAGACCACATCGGTGGTGTGCGCGAGATCCCCGGCGCCGAGCTCCTCGTGTCCGCCGACGAGTGGCGGTCACTGCACCGGCCGATGGCCGAAGCACGGGGCCTGCTCCGCGACCACATCAACGTGCCCGGTCTCCGCTGGTCGCCCGTGGAGTTCACGACGCTCGAGGACCCATCGCTGGCACCATTCACCACCGGACGCGACCTGTTCGGCGACGGCTCCCTCGTCCTGTTGCCGACCCCGGGGCACACCCATGGGTCGATGTCGATGCTCGTTCGACGCGGCGACGCGCCGCCGCTGTTGCTCGCCGGCGATCTCACCTACGACGTCCGCGCCTTTGAACGAGGTCAGACCGGCGGCGTCGGGAGCCGCCGTCAACTACGCGCGACAGGGGACAGAGTGCTCGCACTGCGGGCGAACAACCCCGGCATGCAGATCCTCGCCGCCCACGATCCCGGGGCCGCCGGACTCCTCGACGCCACCAACCAGCCGGCCGCCCGCTGACCTCGCGCACCAGACACATCGACAGAGGAGACACGAGGATGGGAACCTTGCACGCCGCCATCGACATCAGCCGAGCGCCCGCGGTGGTGTTCGCCTTGGTTGCTGAACCCCGCAACATGCCGCTGTGGTACGACGCGGTCGACAACGTCGCCAAGACCACCGACGGTCCGACGGGCCCCGGCACGCACTACCAGGTCACGCGCTCGCTGCCGGGCGGACAAGCGCACAACGACGTCGAACTCTCCGAGCATCAGCCCAACCGGCGCGTCACGCTCGAGAGCCGCAGCGGGCCGACGCCCTTCCGGTACCGGTACATGCTCGAACCGACCGGCGCCGGAACGCGCCTCACGCTCGAAGGCAGCATCACCAGCGCCGGACTTCCGGGGCCGCTTGGCCACCTCGATGGAATCGCCGCACAACTCTTCAGACGCGGCATGAAGCGCAACCTGGACCAGCTCAAACGGATCATCGACGCGTCCTAGATCGACGACCGCGCGACCGTCGCTGCGGTGTCCTCCGAGCCCCGGGTCGATGGCGCGCCGCGACGACGCGCCCACCTGCCGCTCGCACTCGGCGAGGCGTACCGAACGACGGCTCGGTCGCGTGCTGAAGAAGGAGACGCTGTCCCATAATGCGCGCTTCCTGCGGGCCGAGGCGCGTCCCCGAGGTGCCGTTCGGGGCGTACAGAACGCGCGCCCAGATCGCCGGGTCGCCGGGCACCCGCTGACGCACATATCGGCGCTTCGGCGCTGGTCACCGGGGCACGGGCGGCGTACCGATCGATCAGGTTC
>OCZV010000774.1_pt1 | contig 11421 bp, 9 predicted proteins | sample 1539051 | NCBI WGS metagenome assembly OCZV01 (sample SAMEA3113581, study PRJEB22503) | soil metagenome
GAAATAAGTACGCAAATAGACCCTGAAGATAAAGAAGACCTTGCTAAAATAGCAAGGACAACCATGGCATCAAAGATGGCTTCTGGGCAGTCTGAAACATTGGCAAATATAGTCGTGGATGGGATTCTAAAGATTGTGGAAGAATATGAATCTCAAGAAAATAGTATTGGAAGACGCAGTGACAGTACTAAAAAAAGTAACTATAGGGTAGATTTGGACAATATTAAAGTTGAAAAGAAGGCTGGAGCATCAATACATGATTCAAAGTTGATAGAGGGTATTGTATTGGATAAAGAAGTTGTACATGGCGGAATGCCTAAGAGGATTGAAAATGCTAGGATAGCGTTGGTTAACAGTCCTCTTGAGGTTGAAAAACCTGAATTTGATGCAAAGCTAAATATCAGTAATCCCAGTCAGATGCAGAGATTCTTGGACGAAGAAAATAAGATACTAGGATCAATGGTTGAAAAGTTTTCATCTGCTGGTGCGAATGTAGTATTATGTCAAAAAGGCATTGATGATATGGCACAACACTATTTAGCTAAAGCAGGAGTTCTTGCCGTTAGAAGGATTAAGGAAAGTGATATGTCCAAACTAGCAAAGGCCACAGGTGCAACTATGATCACCAATATAGATGAAATTACCAGTAACGACTTGGGTGATGCACAATTAGTGGAAGAACGACGCGTAGAAACAGACAAGTGGGTTTTCGTTGAAGGCTGTAGGAATCCTAAAGCAATATCAATCCTATTAAGAGGAGGTTCACAGAGAGTAGTTGACGAGGCAGAGAGATCTGTACATGATGCATTGATGACGGTCAAAGATGTAGTAGAATATCCTTATGTAGTACCAGGTGGAGGAGCTCCAGAGGCGATAGTATCACAACAAATAAGGGAATGGTCAAATTCCCTTGAGGGACGTGCTCAATTAGCTGCTGAACAGTTTGCTGATAGTATTGAAACTATTCCGCTGGTACTAGCAGAGAATGCTGGTATGGATCCAATCGATACACAAGTTCAGCTAAGAGCTAAAGTCAGCAGTAGTGATAAACCCAAGTACGGAATTGATGTGATCAACAAGAAGATAGCAGATATGGCTGCAAGGAACATCTACGAACCACTAGCAGTTAAAGAACACATTGTGAATGGAGCAACTGAGGTTGCATCTATGATTCTACGAATAGATGATGTAATTGCGTCATCTAAATCCCAAGCACCTACGGGTCCTCCGGGTGGCGGAGGTGGTATGGGAGGATATGGTGGAGCCATGTGAGTAGACATGTCCTATTGGACCTCACAGAATCAGACCACATGCAGAGGTTATATTCCCGATCCAGAAAAACCTGGCTGGATGAAATATGATGAAAAGGAGTATCTCAAAACTTTGAGACTAGAAGCGAAAAGCGTAATGCTGCCATGAGGCAAATGATTAATAATCGTTCTACTATAAATGAATGATTTCATGCGGGAGAGGACGGAGTCAATGACTACGCTTGAACAAACTAGTGGTCGAACTCTAGCCTCTGGTGAATATCCTCACTGTAAAACTGAGCGGGATCTAGTCCAAGATAAAACAATTGAATGTCCTATTTATGAAGAACCGTATCCAAAGGGTAAATGGAAGCACGTATCTTGGTTGAATGAGAAATGAAGAGCCATATTTGCAGCTGTACCGAATGTAAGTGTAACTTGAAATTTGATTGTATTGACCATTGCGATTGTTGTAGTCTAGATAAATGTTGGTTGGAATGGTAAAAGAAAAAAAAGTAGTTCTTTTATGTTCTAGATAATCGTGCCGTGAATTGGTAAGGACTAAACTCACATTGAACAGGATACAGTGACTGGAGATCGCTTGGAAGAAAAATTAATATTTTCTAATTCATCTAAAGGTATAGCTACAAAAGTAGAAAATAGCGTTGACGTCTTTAGTGCTGTCACTGGTCATGTATCCGAAAATCCATTGCTGTATATAGAGCAACAATTAAGATCTAAACCTCGTCCTCTTGCCATTTTTCTGACCTCCTAAGTTTTAAGAACCTTTTTTGCGTATTTTGAATGCCGGAACTTACTATTTTGGCCTGTCTTCTGACATGTTCCACTGACAGGCCATGAGCTAAGGAATGGTGAGCCATCGGCCGGCGGCTAGGATCTTGGATGTTTCTTATCTAGCCGCCTGTCTTTATCAACATTTCAAAACCAACCTATTATATAAGCAATTTTAGAATATTTGTAAGCCAAGGACTATACCTAAGCATCCAAACCAAGAATCAATCTACAACCTTACTTTAATTAGGTACGAGATAAGGAAAATGGGTTACCTTGCTAGATAACTTGACAGGTAATGCCTTAAGTTGGAATCCTGATCGAGTTACAATCTTAAGATAAGATTAAATCCTGATATGTCAGGAATGGTGTGGTTGGGTACGCTCTGCAAGCCTAATGGCTAGAATATTCTATGCGATAAATTGGCCTGTAGAAACTTTTTTAACAGATTTATCCACCCCGATAGATAGACTAAATGGATGAAAGTGATAATTCTCATTCGCAACAACACCTAGCCAATCAAAGAACCTTTCTCGCTTGGCTGAGAACATGCGTAGCACTTATTGGCCTAGGTTTTGTTGTTGCTAGATTTGGGCTTTTTCTTTTCCCAATTTTTATGGGTGGAGATCCTTCTATTTACGCAACTAATCTTGTAGCTTCCTTTGAAACCTCGACGTATTACTCTTCAATCATAGGAACAAGTATGGTAATCCTTGGAATTGTCTTCACAATATTTGCACTAAGAAATTATATCTACACTTACAAATCTATAGAACAGGGAACTTATTCTCCCAAACACTTTGATATTTATATATTGTCGATGGCGCTTGTTATACTCGGGGTATTCATAGTCGCATATCTTGTTCTTATTCCCCTGTTAATAGGGTAAACTAGCAGAGTCACTCCTATCCATCTATGTGTTCACTTTATGCGTTTTACGGAGCATCCGGTAGATGGATGGAGATTTGTTTAAACGAATTCTGCCAAATACTTCGAATCTTCGAATCTATGCCGTTGGTAGAATGCAATATTTCTAGGGTTTAATGACTCTGCGTACGCAATAGGATTACAGATCTATCTTGCCAACATGTATATGGACAAGAGCAGTTAATTCAATTAGACCGAGAATGAAAGAGATATTTTGTTACTGTCCTTTATTGAGGTTGCTCTGGCCATTGTTATCTTGACACTAGACCTAGGATCCTTGGAAATGATTCTGTATATGTTTAAGGGAGACTAACATGTCAGCGCTTCGCTTCGTATATCAGATTGAAAGGAGTTTGGGTAGCGCGCCTAAAGTGACTAAAGCCGGCCGCCTTTACCAATTGAGATATACGATGTTCACCCGCTTGTGCTCCTAATGCTGGTCCGTTATAAGCTAGTGATGCAGGTACGCAAACTAAACTAGATGCAGCATAGAATACACGACCAACAGGATTTAAATTATCTTCTACTTTATCATTTGCAAAAGGTTCAACTATCATCCAGGTACCATCTGGCTTTAGGGTTTTCAATACATGAAAGGCAGCACCACTAGGATTACCCATATCATGTAGGCAATCAAAGAACGCCACTAGGTCATATCCATCATCCTTGGAGGGAAAATCAGTTGATGATGCTATTTCAAAAGTTACTCTATCCTCAGTTAATCCCTCATCCTTTGCCCTTTTACGTGCCACTTCGATAGAAGGCTCATGATAATCAAATCCAACGAACTTACTTTTAGGATATGCTTTTGCCATGATCATAGTTGAAATGGCATGTCCACATCCTACGTCTGCCACTATTGCGTCGCCTTGCTTTAATTTTTCGTCAACCCTTCCTCCATCGAGTGAAGGAATCCATGAACTCACAATATTAGCAACATAATTTGGTTTAAAAAATCTCCCAGTGCCTTCATATAAGTTGTGATCATGATCACCCCAATCAACACCTTTTCCACTCCGAAACACATCTGTAATTTTAGGCTCGTCTCTAAAAAATGCCATCGCAGCTTGAAAGCCTCCAAGTGAGAAGACAGGACTATTCTCATTAGCTAAAGCCATTGCTTGTTCGGGAGGTAGAGTATATTTTCCAGTATTCGAATCATATCTGATATATCCGCTAGCAGCCTGATTTGCCAGCCATTCTCTTATATAACGTTCATTAGTTCTGGTGCGACTAGCTAGCTCTGCGGCGGTAACTGGTTTAGAATCTGCCATTGCCTTGTATAATCCAAGTTTATCTCCTATTATTACAAGAACAGTACTCCATGTTGCACCAAGGTCATTTACAATCTGTCCCATAAATTCTTGTAATTTTGCTTGCTCAACCTTTGTTGCAGAATCTGATAACCCACTGTCCGAGCTCATAACTTTTCGTATTAAAGTATCAAATATAAGCATTTGTACTAATGTGTTATGTTCTAGGTCAGCGATACTATTAATAGAAAAACTTTTTCTGTAAACTTATTCCAGCCTTAACATAGGATCATATAGGAGGTGTACAGAAATCAACAAAATAATAACAAGATAAGTTAGACCAACCTAGCTCTAACATATTCTCCAAACGACCGCTTTATGACAGAAATTGTTATGATTTTGTCCTTGTTACCAGTTAATTGTTCAATAGGTGATCTGATAATGATTTGTCGCCAAGCCATGATACACTGACGGAAAGCCAAAACGATGACCTTATTGAATTTAACCCAGCACACGTTGGTCTGATGATAGGAAAAAAACTCACAAAGAACTTTGGCCCAAAGTAGGGGATTGGTTAAGAATGTGGTCGTAGTAGTAGTAGTAGTAGTAGCTTGATAACTGTTTCATTACTAAAATTATTCCGGATATGGTAATTTGTTGTCATGAGCTAACTAAATACCTGCTCTCAAATATTACCTGTTGATAATTGGGGCGTACATATAGCTAAGCGGCGTAAGCTTACTCCTCTTCTGCCACAAGTCGAATCGAATCAGAGCTTCGAACGAGTGTGTATGGTTGTAGTATCAGTCCTCATTCCATGGACGTATAGGTGGTACATAGTGATAATATTGATAATGTTGATGCTATTGACAGATAGCAACAGAAGCCACATGTTTATGGCTTTGCTCATGGTTATTGACTCTGCTTTTAGTAACTATAATTTGTTTTTTCCAGATTTCAAATGCTGTAATACCAGCGAGAGAGAGCTATAAGAGGTATGCTAAATTAATTTGCTTATTGGCCGTGTTTAAATCTTCGAAGTGCATATGTAGAACGATCCTATCCAATGCGAGAATCTGTGAAAGAATCCTTCCCTATAATACGATCCCTTTACTTATTGTTAATTGTTCTTTCCATTTCAACCGTACCATCATATTGGTTTTTTTGCTCGATCGCATACTCACAAGAAATAGAAGTTGAAGAGAGTGATGAAGATAGTAGATCGGATTTGGATGATGCTGAAGGCGATAGTCCATTTGATGTGGTCATTCCAGAAAATGCTGCCTGGAGTCAAACCATAAACGAAAGGTTTGATCCCTCAAACATCACTGTTCCACAAAGCGGGGAGGTTAGATGGACAAATGAAGACAACTTGGATCATACAATAACTAGTGGGAATCTATCCGGAACGACTTTAGATGGAATTTATGATGGTAGATTCTATTCCGGTACGCTTGAATCGGGTGATTCTTTTACCTATGAATTTACTGAACCTGGAGTTTATTCATACTTTTGTAGTCCACATCCATGGATGAATGGATATGTAATAGTTGAATCTGGCGACAACGGGGCGCAAGACGCTGAAGAAACGTTGGATGATGAGGACGTACAAGAAACCAACGGAAATAACGATGATGATGAGGATGATGAGGATGATGAGGATGATGACGATAGTGATGAGGAAGGGGATTGAAAAAATGGTAAGGTTTAAGCAATTCTATCGAATCCATGCCAGCCCATTTGAAGAAAATATTTTCAGAGTCTATGAGATAAGTCGCTTTGTATTTGTACTGTCCTTGCGGTTACCCAAAGACAATATCTCTTACGTACTGTGGGTTAACTGGTCCCCCTTCTAGATAGATCAGCTGTGACGTATCAGCTTGATTATGATCAAGGACAAGTCTCATATGACTTCGCGAAACCTATTCTTTTTGACCTTTCACTTTATACAATTCGCTACCAGAAAGAATATTCATGATCTATGGTTAATCTGAATATTTCTATTGGCGCTATTAAGGGGTGAAAATTCCCTACCCAGAATATTACGTCCTTACGCGGCTGCGTATTGGCTTATTTTTCTATTACCTGCCCCAGACTGAGACCAACGGTTATAGGATTGGAGATAGAAACTTGCTTTCCTGGTCCAGTGAACGCTGCAAGTGCGCTTATGTTGTTGATCTTCTCATCTAAGAACGTCGACGCAAGCTGCACAGTCCCACTCTGATTAGCAATGATTGGCTCTGAAAATGAGGAGACTCTGATAAGTGATTGATTCACACCATATACTTCCATTAGTGCATTAACAGGCTTATTGATTAGTGAGGAATCATCGACTGTGTAGTTTAAAAGCAGCTTGACTTGATTTCCTGGGCTATTAGTCAAAGGAATGAAGTGTGCGTAATCTAATTCGTGCGAAATTCTTTTGGCCCCAAGAGTGGTCTGTTGGGGCTGCATTTGGTCAGGTGTCGCTTCAGGCTCAGGTGTCGCTTCAGGCTCAGGTGTCGCTTCAGGCTCAGGTTCCGCCGCTTGGTCTTGATTGTCAGTCCCCGGAATAATTGTCACTTGAGCTACAGAAGAGTGCCCTGAAGGTAGTTCAAAAAGGAAAATCAATATGAATAATATACCGCCTACTTGACCTACAGGTACCATTAATTTATTCGGCAATGTGCCTGTACAAGGCAAGCTGGTATTAAATAGTTCATGTTCACAGGACAGCCGTTATTAAACATGCTCAAATTACCGAAGCATTTACTCGCCCTAGGCCTAATATCATCATATTACCTTAGTTGTTCTTCTACTATAATCTCATGACCACCATTAGTATGTGAATCCCTAAACTGAATTCCTAGAACACACAAAATAAAGTATGATGAATACGCATAGTACTTTATAAGCATAGACCTTCCATTTGCATACGTATAGTGGTCTATGGTCTAACCAAACAATGAAATGAAGATATTATACTTTCGCCAGCGGTTTTACAGTGCCTTAGAAGGATGTGGTCAGGTAGCAATCACCTAGTAATCTTTTTCGGCACAAAGCAAACGGATCTTTTTTATAATCTTATAATGTAGTAACCGCAGACAGGATGGACCTTTAATTCACTCGGGATCCAACTACCTGTCTAGCTGAGGTAGGCGATCGTAAATGGACTGCTAACCCTTTCCGGACGTCCTATTATGTTACTCGTTCTGCAAAGGTGATTAAAATATCGGGGTGTACTACTAGTGATAACCAAGTTATATAAAAGAGTGTAGCGGCAATATACATCATATACGTCATAGTCGTTATCGCATAGTAGAGGCAGTCCCTTAAGTTGTGCTACTATTAGCAGTATGATTTGTCATCAAAGTAGTATTGCTAGCTTCTGCCGCTTCCGCTTCTTCTGCGTCCATCTCAACACCACAGCACAGAAAGCCTCCTGCCATAGCATTCTGAGAGATGACCTTTGCTTTCTCATAGGGCAGAGCCATTGAAAAGGAGCAGCAGAATCTCATCTTTTTTATTAAATGCGCAGAAAATATTGCTATGCTTACAGTGTACACTATTGGTATTAGAAGCACGAGCTAGCCGTAGCAGGAGCATTTTATCATACTTTCCAGATTTCCCATCTGCTTTTAAAGTAGTACTCGCCAGCGGCAACAAATGCTGACTCGCATTCAAATCAGTTACTGACTGCTGGTCGAGCAGTTTTGCCTTGATATAATAATAAACCATATTACTTCTGCGTTTTATTTTCTACGCGTATTGGGTATAACACTATACCTAATAACGCAAATGCACCAACTATAGCAGCAATTAATGCAGCCAAAAATACACCGGCTGCGGTCTGGGCTAAGTCAGCGTCCACGCTGGCGGTGAAAATAGCAAAAACCAGAACTATGAATCCTATTAATGTAAACAAGCCCAACAATATCGTTCTAATATTGTTTGAAACTCTGACAGCCTCCGGAAGAGTGACTACGTTCATTTCCGGCTTACCAAGTACCACTGATTTTATTTTCCCGGCTATCCTCTCTTTGGTCCCAATGCCGCCGGAATTCTCGTATTTTTCGGCAGCAGAACTATCGTCAAGAACATGACCCTCTGCAGTAGGTTCTCTTTCCTTTTCTTGATCTTGATTGGCCATTATATACAGTTCGATTGCATGCTATTAGTAGCTTTGCAGATCTGAAGAAATATCAGATATAAGGTAGAGCCAGATTTTGCATAAGGCAGATGAAAATAACTCTCAATGTTGCATTACTTTTGACGATGATTGGTTCTTTGGGTTGCCTTAAGTGAAGGAGAAAGAGTGGAGGGTGGAGGGCATTCTACTTATGATCGGTCGCATTTGCTTATATAGGAAGAAAAGTTTACACGCTCAAACTTCCTCGTGGCGCATCAGATACGCATCTAACGGGGATCAATAAAAGAGAGGGTATAAACTAGTGGTCTGTAATTACAAAATATACCTAGATTTATCAGTAATTCATTAATACTTGGTGCCCGTATTATGACATATCTGCGCAGTTCTGCCATGAAACGAGGAAGAACAGAAGTTTATCATAATCCGTACGAAGTAGTTAGTAAAGTAATAGAATTTGTAGAAAAAGCCTCCGAGAAGGTTGATGCGTGCGTTGACCACACTCGCCCGTCTTTGATAGATGATATCCAAGCTCTAAAGCAGTCTTTTATCCACGCGAGAGAGCGAGGCATTAAACTAAGATTCGTTACGGAAATTACAATCGATAACCTCAATAACTGCAAACAATTGGTGAAATCTTATGTAAATGAGCTCCGACACTTGGATGGTATCAGAGGTAATTTCTACGTCAGTGAAATGGAGTATGTGTCCCCAGCTGCTAACCATGAGAAAGGAAAACCCGCTTCCCATGTTGTATATAGTAATGTGCAAGAGGTTGTCGAACAGGGCCAATATCTATTCGAGACACTATGGAACAAAGCTGTGCCTGCAGAGCAGAGAATAAGAGAGATCGAGGAGGGCGTGGAGCATCATGAAACATTGGTAATCGATAATTCAGAGGAGATTATAAGAATGATCTCTCGACTCACCGCTGACTCGACGGAGTTAGCTACCTGTTTATCTTCCGGGGGGATTCACTACAGTCACAAGCACTTTTTCGAAATAAAGAAAAAGCTATTGGAGAAGCAGAAGAGAGGCGAACACAAGGGTATCCGGTACATTACATATGTGGATAATCAAAATGTTGAGCTTGTCAAATTATACCTAGAATATGGAATTCAAGTTAAACATATTCAAAACCTTCCTCCGATGAGTTTTGGCGTTTCGGACAAAAAAGTAGCGGTGACGATAGAAAAGATGGAAGACGGTAAATTGGTGCAAAGCCTTCTGGTCAGCAACGAACCTGGCTATTTGAGGCACTTCTCTTCCGTTTTCGAAGAGCTGTGGCGAAATGGCATCGAGGCAAGAGAAAGAATAAAAGAGATTGAAGAAGGAATCGAGCCAGCTAAAATAGAGATTCTCATGAATCCTGAAGAAGCACTAAAGCGTTCTCGTAAACTGGTTAAATCAGCAAAACACGAGGTACTGCGGATATATCCTTCGTTCAATGGATTTCGCCGCCAAATAAGTATGGGAGCTCTACATTTATTCAGAGAAGCATTAGAACGTAATAAAAGTGTCAGGATACTCGTTCCTGCTGATGAGGAACAGATGGAACATACAATAAAAGAAATTCAATTAGCATTGCCAAAGCTCGATATTAGAGGTTTAGATAAGACCTTACAGACCCAAATTGGCGTCATAGTGGTGGACAGGAAAGAATCTATGATTATCGAATTAAAAGATGATACAAAGGAGAAGTATCATGATGCAGCAGGATTGGCAGCATATTCAAATAGCAAGCCAATTGCACTTTCGTACGCATCCATATTTGAGACTCTTTGGAAACAGGGAGAACTCTATGAACGACTAAAAACATACAATATGATGCAAAAAGAGTTTATCAATATCGCGGCGCACGAATTGCGCACCCCCGTTCAGCCAATACTGGGTCTGTCTCAGGTCCTCCTAACCAAGAAAAATGGAACTGAACGCTCAGAAGAGATGTTGCACGTCATAAACCGAAATGCTGAAAGGTTACGGCAACTCATCGAAGATATACTTGATGTCACTAAAATCGAGAGTCAGGCTTTGCATTTAAAGAATGAAAGGTTCGTCTTGAATGATTTGATACAGAATGTCATTAACGATTATGCAAGCCAAATTAAAAGGGATCAGAGACGTGTAAGTATATCATTTTTCCCTAGAGACAATTTCATTATACAAGGGGATAAAGTAAGGATATCACAGGTCGTCTCTAATCTTCTTAGTAACGCCATCAAGTTCACAGAAGATCCTGGCAGCGTAGTTATTTCGGCCGAACAGAAAAAAGATGAAGGTGAAAGATTTTTTGTTGATATCCTAATAAAGGATACAGGTGCTGGCATAGATCCTGCGATATTACCCAGACTGTTTACCAAGTTTGCTTCAAAATCAGAAAGAGGTGGCACTGGCCTAGGTCTCTATATATCAAAGAGCATTATAGAGGCTCATTGCGGAAGAATCTGGGCTGACAACAATCTAGATGGGAAAGGTGCCACATTTTCATTTAGCCTTCCGTTACACTAGAGCATTACTAGATAGAATTGGGAACTAATCAACTAAATTCTCTGCCTCACAATTGTCATCAGCCATTTGTCATACTTATATCAAAAAGCAACCAACGACTAGCGAAAGTTGCACTAGTAAGTGTAGTGGCATTGATTTCTTACTAACTGATTGCCTAATGTAATATTGGTCCTCTATTCGCTTAAGAACGGCAAAAAGGTGAATGACAACCAAAATACATGTCCCCGAGATAAGGAGAGGTAGTCCTACTGCATATCTACTTGGGGTTTGGATATGGTTGTATACAATCTCGGGTGTCCATATGGCATAAAACATCCATGACGAAAGGGCCATTCCTATTGTTATCGACATAGATAGCCAAATAGTATTTTTCTTTCCAAGCGCTATCGGGATAGTCCTCCTACCTGCCTCTTTGTCTCCCTTAATATCGCCCAAATCATTCAACGGCGAAGTAACTAAGACCATAAGCGCAAGCATAGCGCCCGCAAACATTGGATACAATAATTGGCCTTCAGTCTGGAAACCGATCCAACCAAATGCGCCAGTAATTTCGCTCCCAAAATCC
>OCZV010000775.1_pt1 | contig 11421 bp, 9 predicted proteins | sample 1539051 | NCBI WGS metagenome assembly OCZV01 (sample SAMEA3113581, study PRJEB22503) | soil metagenome
GGTGAGAACCGCCGCGACGGTCGCGGTCGAGACCTCCCTGCCCGTCAACGCATAGAACCCGACCGTGATCGTCACGTCGTGCGCGAGCGCGACGAGAACGCCCACCGAGTACTTCCACCGGAAGCGGAACGAGATGTAGACGACGATCAGGAGCAGGCTGACGAAGATCGCGAGCAGCGCGGCGTTCGCGATCTGCCCGCCGAAGCTCTCCGAGACCGTCTGCTCGATGAACGCCGACGCCCCCACCGCGTCGGCCAGCTCCTGCTCGAGCCGGTCGGCATCCTCGACCGTGAGCGACTCGGTCCGGATCTGGAAGCGCGAGTACTCCCCGTCCTCGGCTTCCCCGCGCCCCTGGATGACCGCGCCGGCCTGGCCGATGCCGGCCGCCTCGGCACGCACTTCCTCCAACGCCCGCGGCTCGTCGGTCCGGAACCTGATCTGCGTACCGCCCTCGAAGTCGATGCCGAGGTTGAGTCCCTGGATCGCGATCGTCGCGATCGCGATCGCCACCACGACTCCGGAGAACGCGAACCAGATCCGCCGCAGGCCGATGTAGTCGAGGCGGAGCCAGCGCGGGATCCCCTGTCCGGTCGCGCCCATCAGGCGCGGGTTGTCGATCCAGCCGAACCCTGCGAGCAGCACGAGGATGGCGCGCGTCGCGAGCACCGCGGTCAGGAGCGAGAGCGCGGTACCGATGAGGAGCATGAGCGCGAAACCGCGCACGCTCGCCGTGGCAACCACGAAGAGCACCGCTGCCGTGATCGCCGTCACGACGTTCGCGTCGACGATCGTCGCGAAGCCCTTCCGGTAGCCCTGCGTGATGGACGCGCGCATGGATCTCCCGGCGCGTACCTCTTCCTTGATGCGCTCGAAGATGACGATGTTCGCGTCGGCCGCCACGCCGAACGTCAGCACGAGGCCGGCGAAGCCCGGCAGCGTCAGCGTGACGTTGAAGACCAGGATCGTCGCGTACAGGAACGCGGCATACACCGCAAGGCCGGCGACGGCCACCAGACCGAGGAAGCGGTAGAAGAGCAGAAGGAAGAGCGCGACGAGAACGAGACCGCCGATCGCGGCGCGCCAGGCCTCCTCGAGGGAGTCCTTGCCGAGCGTCGCCGAGATGTCCGTTCGATCGAGCGTCTCGAACTTGACCGGCAGCGCGCCGGTCTGGAGGACGATGGCGATGTCCTGCGCCTCGTCGAACGACTCGAGTCCCTGGATCTGGGCTCGCCCGCCGCCGATGCCGCCCGCGAGGCTCGAGTCGGTGTAGTCGATCTGCGGGAAGGTCTTGATCTCGCGGTCGAGCACGATCGCGAAGTGCTGCGGCGCGTTGCGGACGTTGCCGCGCGTCCACTCCTCGCGGGTGATCCTCTCGAACTTGTCCGCTCCGCTGCCGGTGAACTCCATCGTCACGATCGGCTGGTTTCCGCCGCCCGGGCTCGTGTCGAAGTCGGCCCGCGTCCCGTCGAGCTTCAGGTCCTCGCCGGTCATCTGCGGGACCTCCGGCGGCTCGTACTTGAAGAGGTAGTACGACGTGATCTCGGGCGGAACCCCGCTCCCCTGCGGGCCGCCCGGGCAGACGACCGCACCCTCGCCGCAGGTGATGACGACCATGCCCTGCGGCACCTTGAAGAGCTCGCGGCCCTCCGGCAGCTTCCCCTTCGACGGGCGGAGAGCGTCGCGCTGCGAGTTGAAGGGACCCCTGACGACCCTCTTCGTCTTCGGGTTGACGACGTAGTACGCGTCCGAGTCTCCGGTCGCGCGCGACTGCACGCGAGCGAGGAGGTCGTAGAGCGACGAATGCTCGACGGGAAAGCCGTCGATCGAGATCGAGGGGCTGACGAGCGAGGTCTCGAGGTCGTAGAGCTCGAGCTGGGCCGTCGTGCCGATGATCTCCGCCGCGGCCGCGGGGTCCTTCACGCCCGGCAGCTGGATGACGATCTGGTCGTCGCCCTGCGTCCGGATCTCGGGCTCCGTCACGCCGAGCTTGTCAACGCGGTTTCGCATGATGTCGACCGACCTGTTGAGGTCGTCTTCCGTCAGGTCACGGTCCGGCGGAGGCACGGCCTGGAGGGTGACCTCGAGACCACCCTGCAGGTCCAGCCCGAGCGTCGGCTCCTGGTGCGCGGGCGATCCGGGAACGGCCATGAGGATCACGCCGAGGAGCGCCGCGACCAGCAGGCCGACGACGAGGATGGAGGTGCGTCGGTTCAAGGTCGGCGGCTCAGGTTAGCGCCGGTCGGCGGCGGCTGCGTCCGCGTCGGCCGGGCTCGTAACGGGTTCTTCGTCGGCGCTAACCGAAGCTTCATCGTCGTCTTCGGCGGCTTCCGCATAGAGGGCCTCGTCGACCTCCGCCTCCGCATCGGCGTCGACCTCCTCGTCTTCCTCTTCTTCCTCTTCCTCGTCCTCCGGAGGCAACACCGCGGCGATGCCCCGCCGCGTCATGTGAACCTCGAGACCGTCCGCGATCTCGACGACGAGATCGTCGCCCTCGGCCTGGGTGATCGTCCCGTAGATGCCGCCGTTCGTGAGGACGTCGTCGCCCACCGCAGCACGCTCGATCATGGTCTGCTGAGCCATCTGGCGCTGTCGCTGCGGACGGATGGTCACGACGTAGAGGACGACGAGCACGAGCACCATCACGATCAGAAATTCCACGGATCCTCCTCGGGCGCCTGGGCGAGCCGCGCGAGCGCGTCCCGTTTGAAGCTCGAGAACGTGCCGCGCTCGATCGCCGCCCGCGCGCTTGCGGTCAGGTCGAGTACGAACCACAGATTATGCAGGCTCAGTAGGCGCAACCCGAGAATCTCGTCCTGCGTCACGAGGTGACGCACGTACGCACGCGAGAAACGGGCGCAGGCAGGGCAACCGCAACTCTCCTCGAGCGGCCGCGGATCGCCGCGGTAGCGGGCATTCCGGAGATTCAGGCGCCCGCTCCACGTGAGCGCGGAGCCGGTGCGGGCAGTACGTGTCGGGAGCACGCAGTCGAACATGTCCACCCCGCGCGCAACGACCTCCACGATCCCCACCGGATCGCCGATGCCCATGAAGTAGCGGGGCTTCTCCCGCGCGAGCTCGGGTGCGGCCCATTCGACGCAGTCGAGCATCTCCTCCCGCGACTCGCCCACGGCGAGACCTCCGAGGGCAAACCCGTCGAACGGGAGTGCCGCGATCTCCTCCAGCGATCGCCTCCGGAGCTCGGGGTCCGCGCCGCCCTGAGAGATGCCGAAGCGGAGCTGACCGTCCGCCCGCGGGGCGGCGACCTGTCGCTCTGCCCATCGCGTCGTCAGCTCGACCGCGCGCACGAGCTCGCGCCGCGGCGCATCGGCGGGCGGACAGACGTCGAGGCACATGGCGATGTCGGAGCCGAGCCGGCGCTGGATCTCCGCGACGCCCTCCGGCGTGAATCGCTCGATCGAGCCGTCGTACACGGAACGGAACGTCACACCCTCCTCGTCGAGGCCGAGGATCGTGTCCCGAAGCGAGAACACCTGGAAGCCACCCGAGTCGGTGAGCAGCGGGCCCTCCCAGCCAGAGAACGCATGGATGCCGCCGAGCCTCTCGACGAGCTCCTCGCCCGGTCGGAAGTGGAGGTGGTACGCGTTGCCGAGGATCACATGGGCGCCGAGCGCGCGTACCTCGTCCGGGTGGAGCGCCTTGACCGTCGCCTTGGTGCCGACGGGCATGAAGGCGGGTGTCGGGATCTCGCCGTGCGCCGTCCTGAGAATCCCCGCGCGCGCCTCCCCTTCCGTCGCGGTGAGCCTGAACGAGCTCACTCGCCGACCCGCAGGGATGCCCGACTGGTCGAGGCGCCGCGCCCCCGGAAAGTGGGCGGATTTCCATGGGGCCACCCCTCGCCTCCACCCGCTTCGAGCCTACTGAGAAAACGCTGTCGCATGGGAAACGAGATCGTGCCGGATGTGTGCCGACGCGACGGTGGCCGTCGTCAGAGCACGAGCATGGCGTCGCCGAAGGAATAGAAGCGGTAGCGCTCGGCGATCGCGGTGCGGTAGAGCTCGCGCGTCTCCTCGACGCCGACGAACGCCATGACGAGCGCGAGCAGCGTCGAGCGCGGAAGGTGGAAGTTCGTCAGCAGTGCGTCGACGCGCCGGAACTCGAAGCCGGGAGTGACGAAGAGCGACGTCCGTCCCGACAGCTCACCGGTGCGGACGACGGTCTCGAGCGTGCGAACCGTCGTCGTCCCGACCGCGAGAACGCGCTCCGCCGCCTCGATCCGCGCCCACTCGCCGGGCTCGACCTCGTAGCGCTCGCCGTGCAGGCCATGGTCTTCGAGCGACTCGCTCGTGACCGGACGGAACGTGTCGAGCCCGACGTGGAGCGTGACCCGCGCCGGATCGAGCCGGGCGAGAAGGTCGGGGGTCAGGTGGAGTCCGGCCGTCGGTGCGGCGGCCGAGCCGAGGGCGCGCGCGTACACGGTCTGATACCGCTCGGGGTCGGCGAGCGGCTCGTGGATGTACGGAGGAAGTGGCATCTCGCCCTCGGGCTCGCCTTCGAGTCGCAGCAGCCAGCGACCGTCGCCGAGCGACTCGAGGAGCTCCACCGGCCCCAGGCACTCGCCGGCGCGCAGCCGCCGCGACGGCCGCGCGAGAGCCTCCCAGCGCCCCCCTGCATCGACCTGCTCGAGAAGCAGGATCTCCACCACTCCGCCGGTCGCACGTGCCACGCTGAGACGCGCGGGCAGGACGCGGGTGTCGTTCACGACGACCAGCTCACCGGAGAGCAGATCGGGCAACTCGGGGAACGTGCGATGCTCCACCCGCTTCGAGTCCCGGCGGTACACGAGGAGCCGCGAGCTGTCGCGCCGCTCCGCAGGATGCTGCGCGATCAGGTCCGGAGGCAGGTCGTAGTCGAGCTCGGCGGTGTCCATCCGGCGCGGAGGGTAGCCTCGCGCCCATGGACGCACTCGCGCTCGAACGAGCCAAGCAGCGCATCGCCGACGCCGCGGCTGGACGGCCAGAGACCGCAGTGCTGGAGGCGACGCTCGAGCGCTCGCGAGCACAGATCGAAGCCCTCGCGGCGACCGCGGCCGATCTCGAGGCGTCGATCCCGGCGCACGTCGGCGTCGCGGTGCGAGACGGCGTGCGAACCGAGGTCCTCCCGGTCGCGCGGCACATCGCCGAGATCCGAGGTCTCCTGAACCAGGCGATCCGGAGGCTCGAGCGGCTCGAAGCCGACGTGCTGGCCGAGCGCCACGCTCGCGTCGACGACCTCGCTCTCCTGGTCGAGCTCGTGAGCTCGGGCTGGCGCGGCGTGGACGCGCGCCTCGCACGGCTCGAGCGCGGCCAGGCACAGGGCGAAGCCGAACGCATCAGGCCCGCCGCCTGAGACTGAGAGTCGCGAGCTCCTAGCGACTCGCGACGATCGGAAGCACCAGCCGAAACCGGCTGCCGCGGCCGGTCTCGGAGTCCACCTCGATCCGACCGCCGAGCGCGACAGCGAGCTCCTTCGCGATCGGCAGCCCGAGCCCGGTGCCGTTGACGTCGTGCGAGATGAACGGGTCGAAGATGCGGTCGCTCTCGCCCTTCGGAACGCCTGGGCCTGTGTCGACGACGTCGACGCGTACGAAGCCGTTCGACGCGTCCAGGCCGAGCTCCACGCGACCGCCGTTCGGCGTCCAGCGAAACGCGTTCGAGAGCAGGTTCGAGATGATCTGGAGCACACGGTCGCCGTCGGACACGATCACGGGCGGTTCGCCGTCGGCGTCCAGCCGGTAGTCGATCTCGCGCCGCCGAGCCTCCTCGGCGAACGCGCCGTACGCGTGGTCGAGCACGCGACCGAGATCCACCTCCTCGCGCCGGACGGTGAAACGATGCGCCTGCAGCTTCGCGAGATCGAGGACGTCGCCCACCAGGCGCTCGAGACGGTCGGTCTCCGCTGCGACGACGTCGAGCGAGCCCCGGACCTGGTCCGGCTCGTGCACGATCCCTTCGCGAATCGCCTCCACGTGGCCGCGGATCGCCGTAAGGGGCGTGCGGAGCTCGTGGGATACCGACATCAGGAAGGAACGCTTGAGTTGCTCGGCCTCCGCGAGCTCGGAGACCATGCGCCGGAAGCGGTTGCTGAGCTGGGAGACCTCGTCCGTTCCACGGGCGTCCGGTATCTCGACGTCGTAGCGCCCGGCCGCGACGTGCTGCGTCGCGCGCGTCAGCGCGAGCACGGGGTCGGTCAAGCGCCGCGACAGCCACCAGAACACCACCCCGCCGAGAGCGATTCCCACCGCGAGCGCGAGCGCGAGACGCCCGACGAGGGTCAGCCATTGCTCGCGGAGCTCGGTCGTCGGCTTCGCGACGATGAGCCAGCCGAGCGTCTCCGTTCCCCGGACGAGCTGCACCGGCTGCGCGGCCGCGATCAGGCGCTGGTCGTCGCCCGGCGCCGTGAACTCGAACGTCACCAGACGGCTGCGGTCGAGCTCGACCGCTTCGAGTGCCTCTGACGGGAGCCGCACGAGCCCGAACTCCTCGGTGGGGAAGAGCGACTGCCCGAAGTAGAACAGCCTGTCCCCGGTCGCGAGCTCGAGGTTCTCGGCGGCGAACTCAGGAGCCTTGGCGCCTTCGTCGGTCGAACGGAGCGCAGCCTCGGCGTACAGGTCCGCGAGACCTTCCGCCTCCCGACGGAGCTCGCGTACCGACTGGGAACGGGTGACGTCCTGGAAAAGCCTGACGGCGAGTGCGATCGACACCAGCCCGAAGACGAGGACGACGGCGAGAAAGAGGGCCGTCAGTCGAAAGCGAAGCGTCCCGAGCATTTCTCGGGATCAGGGTAGACCGCTAACCGGTCGCGGCGGGAGAACGGTCGGTGGCGACCTTGTATCCCACGCCCCAGACCGTGACGATGGGGGAGGCGTCCCCGAGCTTGCGGCGGATCTGCCGCACGTGCACGTCGACTGTGCGCGTGTCGCCCGCGAACGTGTAGCCCCACACGCGCTCGAGCAGCTGGTCCCTCGTCAGGACGATGCCGCGGTGGTCGAGAAGCTCCCAGAGCAGCTCGAACTCCTTCGGCGCGAGCCGGATCTCCTCGTCGCCGACGTAAACCTCTCGCTTGCCCGCGTTGATCACGAGATCGCCGTGACGAAGCTCTTCTGTCTCGGGGCGCCGCCGCTCCGGCGCCGCGCGACGGAGCACGCTCTTCACCCGGGCGACGAGCTCCCGTGGGTTGAACGGCTTCGTCATGTAGTCGTCGGCGCCGACCTCGAGGCCGATGATCTTGTCGACGTCCTCGTCGCGCGCAGTCAGCATCAGGATCGGGATGTCCGAGCTCTTCCGGATGCGGCGGCAGAGCTCGACCCCGTCCCCGTCCGGGAGGTTCAGGTCGAGGACGACGAGGGCCGGAGCCTCGCTGTTGAGCTCGACCACCGCGGCCTGCGCCGTCGACGCCGTGCGAACACCGTACCCGGCGTTCCGCAGGTAGGCCGCGACGAAGGACGCGATCGAGGTCTCGTCCTCGACGACCAGGATCGTGTGCTGCGGCTGATCCAGGGTCATACGGAGACCTAGTCTCCTTCCGCCGGCGAGCCGAGCACGAATCGCTCGGGCTCGTCGGGCAAGGGTGTGCACGACGTCGGCTCGATCGAGCAGTCGACGCCCTCGGTGAGCGAGTAGAGGCCGGTCGTCTCGCCTCCCTTGGGCTCGCCGTCGAGCAAGACGACGCCCCGCCCGACCGCGGAGAGGGCGATGCCGGCCCCGACCACGCGGATGCGATAGCGCCCACCCAGCATGCGGAAGCGGAGGCCCTGGCCACGGTAGAGGACGGTCCTCGGCCCGATGCGCTCCTCGGCGACCAGGTTCCGCCCCGTGACGATCTCGCCGAACGGATCGCGGGGCGTCAGATCGGTCACGCGAATCGCGCCGCTCGCGAGACGGCCGAGCACGGAGCCGCGAAGCTCGAGCATCACGACGCCCCGCCCCTCGTCGACCGACAGAGAGCCGGGAGGGTCGAGTGCGGCACCGGCCGAGGCGACGGCAAAGGCCGCGACGGCGACGATCGAGCAGGCAAGGGGGATGAGCTTCCGCATGGGCCCACTCCAGTATCGAGATTTCGCGTGAGTCGAGCGTGAGAAGCGTGTAAGGAGACTGTAATCGTGGGGCTTCCGACGGCGCCTCCGGAGCGCCCGCCGGGCCCCGCACATAACGGGAGATCGTGACGCGAGGGATAGCGCCAGTCGGCGTGACATCGCCACGGCTGCGACGCCATCCGCTCGCTCGACGACTCTAGAGTTGCGGCGCCATGGGCATCGAGTTCGCCGAAGCGCTTCTCATCCTGGGCCTGCTGCTCGGGGTGGTCGGAGCACTTTCCGGGTGGTTTCAGCGAACGGTCCTCTCCATCTCGGTCCTCGCTGTCGCGACCGGAGTCGGGCTCGCGCTCGCGGGCGCGATCGATCCGTCCCCGTCGAGCGAGGTCGTCTTGATCGCGGTCGAGCTCGCGCTGATCCTGACGCTCTTCGCCGACGGCCTTCTCGTGGAGCGCGAGCTTCTCGTCACGCACTGGACCCCGGCGGCGAGGGCAATCGTGCTCGCGCTGCCGATCACGCTCGCCCTGATCGCCGTCGCGGGGAAGGGACTCTTTCCGCAACTGACCTGGACCGAGGCGTTCCTCCTCGGGGCCGTGCTGTCGCCGACCGACCCGGTCGTCACGTCGGCGGTCGTCACGTCGGAACGCATCCCGGCCACGATTCGGCACACGTTGAACCTCGAGTCAGGGCTCAACGACGGGTTGGCGCTCCCCTTCGTCCTCTTTTTCATCATCCTCGCGACGGACGTCGGATCACCGGTCGCGGAGGCCGGCCGACTCGCACTCGAGGCCGGGATCGGGGCTGCGATGGGGATTGCCCTCGCCTTGATCGCAGGCAGAGTTCTCGACCGGCTGCCGCGCGGCGGGATATCGCCCAAGTACGAGGGCGTCTATGCGCTCGCGCTCGCCCTGGCGAGCTTCGGTCTGGCGGAAACGAGCGGTTGGGGAAATGGCCTGATCGCGGCATTCGTCGCCGGCATCGCCCTGGCGGTCATGCGCCACGAGATTCCGGACGCGTTCGCGGAGTTCAACGAATCGGTCAGCGCCGTCTTCCAGATTGCCGTCTTCCTCCTCTTCGGCGCGCTTGTCGTCACGACCGGATGGGACGACAGCGTCCCCCGCCTCGTGCTGTTCATCGCGTTCGCACTCCTCGTGGCACGTCCTCTCGCCGTCCTCGTCAGCTTCACGGGCGTCCCTGAGCCGCCTGCCAACAAGCTCTTCATGGCGTGGTTCGGCCCGAAGGGAGTCGCGTCGATCCTCTTCGCGCTCCTCGTCCTCGCCTCTTCCGAGACGCGCCGCTCGTTGATCTTCGACATCGCCTCGTTCACGATCCTGACGTCGATCCTTGCGCACGGGCTGACGGACACGCTGGGCGCGTCCTGGCTCGAGAGACGGCTCTCGCGCCCGGACTCGGAGAGCGCCGAGGCGGCGCCGGCGAGCGCGGACAGCTGATGTCCGCCTCGCGAGGAGCGCGGCTGTCAGTCGCCCGCGATGATGACGACGTAGGAGAGGGCGTAGAGACCCACGAGGAGCGCCCCGCTGACGCGGTCGTGCCGCCGTCGTGCCGCCAGTAACGCGCCGACGAGGAGAACCGCGATGAACGTGTAGACCGAGCCGATGAGTGCGAGTCGGGCCGTTACGGCTGCTGGCGCGACGATCGGCCCGATCCCGATCGAGAGTGTTGCGTCGATCAACGAGCTGCCGAGCGCGTCCCCGAGGGCAATCGCAGGGGCACCACGACGTAGCGCCGTGATGTCGACGGCGATCTCCGGCGCCGACGTGCCGAGCGACGCCCCGAAGAACGCAAGCAGGAACTCGGGAACACCGACCTCCTTCGAGAGCTCCACGAGTGACCGGACCGCGACGGTCGCCCCGATCCCGACGACAACGAGCGCTGCCAGAATCACTCCCGCCTGGGGAATGCGGCCGTGAATACGCACGGGCGGAGGCTCCTCGGGTTGAGAGGACGGCAGGAGCCGCGTGATGAGGATCATCGCGACGGCCCACGCGAGCACGAGCACGACTCCGTCGAGCCTTCCGAGCCAGCCGTCGGAGACGAACAGCGCAGTCAACCCGAGCCCGCCCATCGTTAGGACGGTGACGAGCCCGACCTGGCGGCGCGAGACCGCGATGATCGCGATCACGAGCGGAAAGAGACCGAGGACGAACGTGTACTGGGTCAAGGTGGAGCCGACGGAGTCGCCCACGTTTACGTCGCCTTCTCCCTGGACGTGCGAGGCAATCGAGTTCGCGATCTCCGGCAAGTCGGTGCCGAGTGCGACGAGCACGACGCCGACGACGAACGGGGGGGCTCCGAGCATCGCTGCAAGGACACGGGTGTACGAGACCGCGATGTCGCTCGCCACCAAGGCGATCGCGAGACCGCCTCCGAGGAGCGCGATGAGGACTACGACATGCACGAGGCCCGCACAGCCGGATTGACGATCGGCTCTGCGGGCGCCGCCGGAGTGAAGCGCGGGGGCTTAGAGAGCGCGAGTGTAACCCGCAGCTAGGCTCGGCAGATGGGCGCCGCTGCGGTGGCCATATTCGTCGCCGCGCTCGCGGTGATCGCGTTCGAGTGGGTGCACCGTACGAAGGTGGCGATGACGGGAGCGGTGCTGATGGTGCTGCTCGGCGTCCTCGACCAGCAGGGCGCGATCGAGGCTATCGACTGGGCAACTCTGGGGCTGCTCGCCGGCATGATGATCATCGTCGGCCTGACCGAGCCAACAGGTGTCTTCACCTTCCTCGCACTCCGGGTGGCGCAGCTCTCCAGGGGGAAGCCGATCGCACTCGTCTTCCTGCTCGCCCTTGTGACCGGCGTGCTCTCGGCCTTCCTCGACAACCTGACCGCCATCCTCCTGGTCGTCCCCATCACGCTGCTGCTCGCCGACCTGTTGCGAGTGTCGGCGATCCCGCTCGTCCTCGTGGAGATCGTCGCCTCGAACGTCGGCGGGACGGCGACTCTGATCGGCGACCCGCCGAACATCATGATCGGCACGGCTCGACCCGAGCTCTCGTTCCTCGACTTCATCGTGAACCTCGCGCCCGTGGCGCTCTTCACGCTGCTGGTCGTGACCGGCGGTCTAGCGCTCGCGTTCCGGGCACAGCTTCGGATCGAGCCCGAGCGGGCCCACGAGATCGCCGCCCTGGACGCGGCGCGCGACATGCGCGGCGCACGGCACGTCGGCCGCACGCTTGCCGTACTCGTCGGCACGATCGCCGCGTTCTTTCTGCACACCCTGCTGCACGTCGAGCCGGCAGTCGTCGCGCTCACCGGCGCCACTCTCATGCTTCTCGTTGCAGCCGACGACGTCGAGAAGGCGCTCGAGCGGGTGGAGTGGTCGACGCTCTTCTTCTTCATCGGGCTCTTCGTCATGGTCGGCGCGCTCG
>OCZV010000777.1_pt1 | contig 11414 bp, 8 predicted proteins | sample 1539051 | NCBI WGS metagenome assembly OCZV01 (sample SAMEA3113581, study PRJEB22503) | soil metagenome
AGACGCCGTCCACAAGTGCGGCCGCTCCCACCCCGCGCTTCTGGGCCCGCAGGTCCTCGTACAGCTCCAACAGCTCCTCGTCGAGCTCCGGGAGGAGGGCTTCCCTCTCGCCGCGGAGCGCGGCCAGCGCCACCTTCGTTTCCCCCATCTCCTGCCCCACCTCGGACTCGAGTGCCGCCAGCTGTTGCCGGGCCTGTGTGAGTTCGGCTTCGAGCGACGGGAGCCGCCCTTCCATCTCCTCGCGCCGCTCCATCTGCTCCAGCACCTCGTCCTCGATCCTGGCCTTCCGGTTTCGAATGCTGCCCACCTCCGCTTGGATCGACCCGAGCTCCTTGGGGTTGGCCACTGACCCGTCGTACAGCCGACGCTCCTCCGCAGCCACCTTGGCCTCCAGAGAGCCCACTTCGGTTTCCAGACGCTCCTGTTCCCGGCGCTGCGAGTCGAGACCGAGACGGAGCTCCCCCACCCGGTCCTCGAGCTCATCGGCCTTGCGAGCGGCGGCGCGGATCTCTTCGCCGGCCTCCAGCTCTTCCATCCGAGCGACCATCCGGTCGACGGATGAATCGATCTCCTGGAGGCGCAGGATCCGGTCGAGGCCCTTCACGTCAGGCGAAGGGGTCCGTCCTGATCTCGGACACGATCACTTCTCCGCCCAGATGAACCCCAGCTTCCGACAGTTGAGCCCCGAGCACGGGGACGAACGGCCACTCGGTGCCGTGATGGCCGGCGTCGATGACCACGAGCCCGGCCGCCGTCGCGTCCAGAGCCTGATGGTGCTTCAGGTCACCGGTGACATAGGCGTCGACTCCGGCCCTCAGCGCGTCCGGGATGAGCGACGCGCCAGATCCTCCGCATAACGCCACGCGGTGTACCCGCTTCCCGAGATCGCCGGCCAGGCGGACCGTGGAATGGAGCCGATGGCGGCAGCGTTCGGCCAGGTCTTCGGCGCTCAAGGCGTCCCCGACGTGTCCGATCCGGCCGAGACCGAGTCCACCGAGCGATGCCAGCGGGTAAACGTCGTACGCCGGCTCCTCGTAGGGGTGGGCGTCGACGAGCGCTTCGACGGCGGGCCTCAGACGTTCTCGAGGGACGATGACCTCCACCCGATCCTCATCGACCTCGTTCAGGCTCCCGCGCTCCCCCACCGCCGGGTAGGCGCGCTCCGAGGGGATGAACGTGCCGGTTCCCCGAACCCGGAACGAGCAGTGAGTGTATTCGCCGATGACACCCCCGCCCGCGTTCGCCACGGCGTCGATCACCTTTGCCGTTGCTTCGGGGGGAACGAACGTGACCAGCTTGAGGTGCTCTCCGGCTGAGGTCTCGTGGAGGGCGCCCGTCACCTCCACGCCGAGAGCATCCGCAAGCGCATCGGAGACGCCGGGCTGGGCGACATCGGCGTTCGTATGGCAGGCCGCGACCGCAACGCGAGAGGAGATCGCCGCGGAGGCGGCATGGGCCACCGGGTCCGCGAGATCGAGACGCTGGAGCGGCCGGAACAGCAGCGGGTGATGCGTGATCAGGAGCCCGCACCCGCGATCCCGGGCCTCCGCGATCACCTCCGGGGTGGGATCCAGGGCCACCAGGACCCTGGCCGCTTCCCAGGACCTGTCACCGACCTGGAGGCCGGTGCTGTCCCACTCCTCAGCCCACGACGGCGGGTAGAGTCGGTCGAGCACAGCCAGCCAAGCATCGACCGTCAGAGACCTCCCAGCCGCCATGGGGCCGTAGCATACGCCGAACCATGTGAAGTCCCGCGCCGATCAGCGCGGGGCCGGTGGCCACGAGATGTCGGCAAGCACCTTCGTGAGCGATTTCCCTGTGTCCTTCGACCCCTCGCGGAGGTAGAACGCATGGGCTCGGACTCGCCACGTCGCCGACTCGAGCGTGATACCCCAGCAGCCGCGCTCTCGAGCCAGCGCTTCGGCCCGTTCGAGGAGGACCCGTCCGATCCCGAGGCTTCGGGATCCCTCGCCGACGATCAGGTCGGGGATCCACGCCTGAGGCGTGGTGAAGTTGAGGCGAACCCGGTACTCCATATCCAGGAATCCGAGGACCCGGCCACCCTCCTCGGCCACCAGAGCCACCGCATCTGGACGACGCAGGTACGACAGGAAGACCTCCCGAGCGCCTTCCTCCTCGCCCGACTCCCGGACGTCGGGGCGCCCGAGCTCGGCGAGAAGACCGGCCACGGCCGGCCAATCCTCCGACGTTGCCTCACGGATCAAGATCAGAGGAACAGCGCGTCCCAGTGGTTCGCCACGGAGTTCAATGCCTGAAGCAGGCTTTCGTTCCCTTGCGGGTCAACCCGGAGAACCGCATCGGGGATGCGGACCGGATGCAGCTCCCCATCCTTGAATCGCATGGTCCGCTGCGCCGTCGAGAGGAAGATCTGCGCTCGGGTCTCGGTCTCCTCGTCCGTGTCGGGGTCCGGTACCAGGAGCTTGAAGCACGGGGTGAACTCCAGGGACAGATCCCCGAAGACCCACCCCAATTCGGTGCGGGGCTCCGCCTCCTCGAAGAAGCGCCCACCTCCAGTCCCCTCTTCCAGGAGGAAGGTGCGATCGCTCTTGTTCGCCCACTCCTGGAGCAGCGGGATCACCAGGTCTGACCAGATGGCCGGGACCTTCGGAACGGACTGGTCCAGGATGAAGCGGATCTTCGGGATGCGCCGATTCTCCAGCGCCGGCTGGAGGAAGTTTCGAAATCCCTCCGGGTACGACACTCCCCCAAGAGGCACCTTGAACCAGTACATCATCCCCGCGCCTTTCTTCGCGAAGTCCCTTCCGTCCCGGGCCACGGCTTCCCACGATCGAGCCAGGCGGACGTGCTCCTGATCGACGGCCTCGGGGCGGGCGTCCTGCGGGTCCTGCGCCGCGATGGCCTCCTGCAGGTCCACCCTCTCCCCAGTGAGCTCGCTCATGGGCGTGCTGACGTTGGCGTTGAAGGGCTCGAAGATCTCCAGAGGGGTCTCTCCCTGCTTCACTCGGTACGCGCCGTGGTCTTTCCAGGCGATGAGGCTCTTCCGGATCCAGCTGAAGGCGTCCGTATACACGGTCTTGGTGACGCAGATGTGCCCGGCGTCCGCGAGCCCCATCGCCCGTGCCGCCCAGTCGACGTGACGCCCGAACGCATCGCGCCGGTTCAAGGCGTCGGACTCGAGACTCACCTCTCCCATGTCCATCCCGATCCGAACCTTGATGTAGGGGTGGGAGTGGAGTCGTTCCTGGATCTCGACGGCTCGTTCGACGGCGACGGAGGGCTTGAACAGGATGGCCAGGAGCCCGTCGCCGGTCGACTTGATCACTTCCCCGGCCCCATCCCTGGTGATCACCTCGGTCACCAGGGCATCGTGCTCTCTCCGGAGCATCTGAAACGCCTGCTCGTCTGAGGCCGTCGCCAGCTGATCCTTCAGCACGAGCGAGCCCTTCATGTCGTCGAAGAACACGACCACCACGGCCGTCTCCTCCCAACGGATATCCGAGGAAGCCTCGGCGTCTTTCCGCACCGAATCCGCCATCTGGATGGATGCAAGGGTACTCCGGCGAGCGGTCTCGCCGGGACTGGTCGACCCTCGTGGGAGGAGCGGTAGGCCTACTCGTAAGAGATGGCTCGGAGGACGTTGAGCTTGGCGGCGCGGCGGGCCGGCCAGATCGCGGCCACCACGCCGACGAGGCCGGCAGTCAGGAGAAAGACGACGAGTTGGCCGACGGGAGCGGCGAAGTCCGTGACCCCTTCGTCGGCCAGGGCTCGGACCAGCGCCCAGCCGAAGAAGATGCCGACGGTGAGACCGAGGACGCCCCCGATCAGGGCGATGACCACGGACTCCCACCGGATCATCCTTCGGACCTGGCGGCGGCTCATCCCCACCGCCCTGAGCAACCCGAGTTCCCGGGTCCGCTCGTAGACGGACAGCACCAGGGTGTTCACGATGCCAAGGAGGGCGATGAGGATAGCCAGACTGAGGAGGGCCGATACCAGACCGAGGACCGCGTTGATCTGCTCTTCCTGGGCCTCTCGCACCTCTGCCTGGTTCTGGATCTGGACGTTCGGGAATTCCCGCTCCAGTCCCCGCAGCCCCTGCCTGACTTCCTCCGAGGAGGCCCCCGGAGCGAGCTTCAGCAGGACTAACCAGTCAAGCTGCTGGGCGAAGTTCGACTCGAAGGACTCGAGCGAGATCACGAAGTCGTCGACGAGGCGACTCTCCTCGTAGATGCCGATGACGCGCATGGGTACTACCCCCGTGGAAGCGAACTCCATGTTCATCGTGTCGCCGACATCGAGGCCTTCGCTCTCTGCTGCACCCCTGTGGAGCATCACGCTCTTCTCATCGAGGGCCGAGAGGCTCCCGACCTGGATCTTCAGTTCCATGACCCGCTCCACGGTCGAAGGGTCGACGGCGGCCACGAACCTTGTTCCGCCCGAACCGGGCTTCCGCCATTCCCCGAACCGCACCGGAGACACCACCTGGACCCCGTCCAGCTCGCGGGCCTGGTCCGCAAGAGCCGGGCTGAAACCGGTGAAGCCGCCCTGCACGGACAGCATGTAATCGGCGCGAAGGGTCGCGTCGATCGCTCTTCCCACCGACACTTTCAGAGACGACCCCAGGATCAGGAACGTTCCCACGAGCGCCAGTCCGACCATCAACGCGGCAGAGGTCGATGCGGTCCGCCTGGGGTTGCGCATGGCGTTCTCCCGGCCGAGCTTCCCCGGGATCGCCGCGATCCGCGGCAGCGGGGAACCGATGGCCCGGGCCAGCGGGCGGGAGATCACCGGGCTCAGCACCGAGACGCCCAGGAAGATGATGGCCACCCCCAGCCCAACGAGGGCCAGCGCATTCCCGAAGTCGAGGAACAGTCCGGCGAACAGGGCCGCGACCCCGAGCAGGACCACCGCTGCACCGATGGCCGTACGACGGCCGAGCGGGACGGGGCGGACGGCCTCGACATCCCGCATGGCCGCGATGGGGGGGATCCTGGCGGCGCGCCTCGCCGGAGCGACGGAGGCGGCAAGGGTCACGCCAACGCCCACGAGGAGCGAGACGATGATCGTTCGGGGCAGCACCTGCAGGCCCGTCGTTGGCAGGTCGATCCCGAACGCCCCCAACAGGGCCTGGAGGCCGACGGCCAGGCCGATCCCACCGAGGAGGCCCAGGATCCAGGCCACGATTCCCACCGCGAGCGCTTCGGCCAGCACGGACCTGGTCACCTGGCCGGGTCCCGCACCCAGGGCCCGGAGCAGGGCCAGCTCTCGGGTCCGCTGGGTTATCAGGATGTTGAACGTGTTGAAGATGGTGAACGCGCCGACGAACAGGGCCACGCCGGCGAACACCAGCAGGGCCGTGCTCAGGAACCCGAGCCCTTCCTTGATGGCGTCGGACTGCTCGGCCGCGGCGGTCTCTCCAGTCACGGCCTCGACGCCCTCGGGCAGGAGCGGCGCGATCCGGTTCCGGAGCTGTTGGGCGGAGACGCCCTTCTCCGCCTGAACCAGGACCGAGTCGAGCGTGTCGCCGGCCTGGAGGACGCGTTGTGCCGTTTGAAAGTCGAACGCCGCCAGGGTGGCGCCGCCGAGGTTATCCGCTTCCCCGAATCCGAGGATCCCCACGATCCGGAAGTTCTCCGATGGACCCTGGAAGAGCACACGGATCCGGTCGCCCACGCCGAACCTGTGCTCCCGGGCGGTGGCCGCATCGATGCCCACCTCGCCATCTCTCCTGGGAGGACCCCCCTGCCGAACCGCCAGCGCGGAGAACCCCTGCGTCTCCGGCCAGGACACACCGAGAGTTGGCGGTCCCACCGGAGCGATGGCCTCACCCTGCTTATCGACCATCTGGGCATAGCCGGAGATGCCCCCTTCGGCCACGGCGACGCCGTCAACGGCTCGCACCTCCTCCAGAACGGACGCCGGGATCCTGCCTCGGTCGATGCTGGTCTGGCCGGTGAAGGAGACGGCGGCTCGAACCTCGACATCCACTCCCGCCGTGGCCTGAGTGAACACCTCATCGAAGGCGCGGCCCATCGTGTCGGTGAGCACGTACGTGCCCGCCACGAACGCCACCCCCAGCACGACGCCGAGCGTGGTGAGCGCCAGGCGGAACTTGTGCGCCAGGATGCCCTTCAGGGTCGCTCTCCACATGGGTCAGCCCCCGAGGGTCTTCATCCGGTCCAGCACTCGTTCTGCCGTCGGAGCTTCCATGGCATCCACGATCCGACCGTCGGCGAGGAAGACGACCCGGTCCGCATACCCGGCGGCCACGGGATCGTGCGTGACCATGACGATGGTTTGCCCGAACTCTCGCACTGCCCGCTGGAGGAACTCCAGAAGCTCCGCGCCCGACTTCGAGTCGAGGTTCCCCGTGGGCTCATCGGCGAACACGATCTCCGGCCGGCTCGAGAGCGCCCTCCCGGCGGCCACTCGTTGCTGCTGCCCCCCGGAGAGCTGCGACGGAACGTGCCCCAGGCGGTCCCGGATCCCGATCGTGTCGATCACGGTGTCCAGCCAGGCCCGGTCCGGATCGCGCCCCGCGATGTCCATGGGCAGCGTGATGTTCTCGAGCGCGGTGAGGGTAGGAACGAGATTGTAGGCCTGGAACACGAATCCGATCTTGTCTCGGCGCAAACGGGTGAGGGCTTTCTCGTGCAAGGAAGCGAGGTCCACTTCTCCTATGAAGACCTGGCCGGAGGTGAGGCGGTCGAGCCCGGCCATGCAGTGCAGCAGCGTGGACTTCCCCGATCCGGAAGGGCCCATGATCGCCGTGTACTTCGCCCGGTCGAAGTCCACCGTCACTCCATCGAGCGCGCGGACCGCGGCTTCACCACTCCCGTAGACCTTCACGGCGTCGACGGCCCGAGCCGCGGTGTCGGCCGCCCGGACCCCGACTGGACGTGCTGCGGTAACCATGGATCAGTCCCCCTCGCCCGGTGATGGAAGCAACCTACGCCCGTCCGCATCGCGTGCCATAGCCCATCAGAACCAAATCAAACTAGTCTCTGTTCCGACTCCAGGAATACGGTCTTGTCGAGGAGGGTTGGGATGCGGAGACGACATCGACTCGAAAGGAGCATCCGATGCAGGCGTTCGCACTGAAGAGCTTGGGCGAAGCAGGCTCGGTCCTGGACCTCCCGGACCCGAAGCCGCAGGAAGGCGAGGTGCTGGTCCGGATCAAAGCGGCCGGCGTGAACGTGTTCGACCCCTGGGTCGTGCACGGCGCCATGAAGGATGCGATGGAGCACAGGTTTCCCCTGGTGCCGGGGGTTGAGGCCTCGGGCGTCGTCGAGACCCTCGGGGCCGGCGTGACGGCCTTCGCCGAAGGGGGTGAGGTCTACGGGGTCTCGGTCAAGCCGTTCCTCGGCGAGGGAACGTATGCGGAGCTCGCCACGTTCCCCGCGGATGGGATCTCGGCGAAGCCTCAGTCAGTTGACCACATCGCGGCGGCGGCACTGCCACACACCGGGCTGACGGCCCTCACCGCCCTTGACGAGATCGAGCCTCGTGAAGGACAGGTCGTGCTCGTGGTCGGCGCCACCGGCGGCGTGGGGAGCTCGTTCACGCAGCTCGCGGCCGGCCGTGAGGCCCGGGTCGTCGCGGTCGCGAGCTCGGAACGGGCCGACTACGCACGAGAGCTCGGAGCGTCCGAGACGATCGACTACGCCAAGGGCGACCTCCTCGAGCAGGTCCGCTCGGCCCACCCGGATGGGGTCGACGCGCTCGTCGACTTCTATAGCGATGAGCCGGCGCTGGCACGGCTGAGCGAGGTCGTTCGGTCCGGGGGAAAGGTTCTCTCCGCCAGCGGCGCCGCCGGCCCGGAGGTGCTGGCGCAACGGGGCCTTCGGGGCGGAAACATCAACCGGGCCGGTCCGGAGCGGCTCCCCGAGCTCACCCGGCTCGTGGACGAGAAGCAGCTCCAGCCGCCCAGCACGCAGGTGTATCCCCTGGAACGTGCGGGAGAGGCATTGGAGCAGATGCAGAGCCGCCACGTTCGCGGCAAGCTCGTCATCTCCGTCGAGTAGGAAGAGAACGGGCCCCTTTCCGGGCCCGTTCGTCTCGAGTGCTCCGGTCCGAATCTCTAGGGAGGCGGCAGGAGCGGTCCGGGGATGTTGAAGGTCCTCTGTGAGGACGCGATCTTCGCCGCCGAAAGGGTCGACCGAGTGGCGGCCAGGTACCGCTCCAACCGGGGCGTGGATCCTCCGTCGAGGAATGCCGTGCGGTTGTAGGTGAGGAACGGGAGCTTGACGCTCGCCGAGAGCATCGTGACCGGCTGGTTCGTCGGAACGTGGGTAAACAGGTCGCTGTTCGCGCTCCCGATGAGCACCCCGATGCGATGCCCGGCGGCGATGGGCCAGTCGTGTCCGTACAACGAGAAAGTGGCCGTCCGCTGGCCAACCCCTCGGAGCAGGTTCACTCCCCGAGAGATCATCAGGACCCGCCCGTCGGGTCCGATGTCGTAGACGTTCGCGGCGAGGTTCGCGTTCGGCAGGGCGTTCACCTCCACGCTGATAACGGGCTCGCCGGAGAGCCACACGTCGTGCGGAAGCGGCTGCGAGACCGACCAGATCCCCTGCGTCTCGGTCGGACGCAGCCCGTTGCCCGAACCGGTGTCGTTGTACGAGCCGAGATTGAGAGTCGTCTCATACAGCTGCGAGTCGGCGGGCGGCCACTCCTCCTCGCCGCGGTAGCGACCGAGAATGTCCTGAACGGCGATGGTTGGCCGCTGCACCTGGGGCTGGATCCCCTTCAGGTGCTCGTCGAGGAAGCTCATCACCTCGGTGATGAATCCTTCCCTGCCCACGGCCAATCGATTGTTGTTGGTGAGCGTACAGGCGCCCTCCGTCTCCCAGCCGCGGCAGTGATCGAACTGCCCGAACCAGGCCCGGTTCTCCCTGCCGGATAGCGCGTTCCAGTACAGAAACGCCCCATCCTGCTGCGTGTTCGTCTCCAGGAAACCTTGGGTCAGGAAAACCGGGGTGGTCTTTCCAGGTGCGGTCGGGACGAGATTCCGCTCCTGCCAGAAGGGACCGTTGGGGTTGTCGTCGAAGCCCGCGCCGACGATGTTGATCGGGTAGCACCACACGTTGGGGCCGCTGTTGGCGAGATACTCTGGGTCGTCGCTCGGACGGCCGGGCTTCGCGTCGATCACTTGGAACAGCGTGAGCGTGCCGACCGTGTTCGACCGGCGGATGCCGTTCATCCAGATGTAGCGGTAGCCGTCGTAGACAGGTTCCAGAGAGACCACGGCGGACAACCCCCGCGGCTGCTGGGCGATGCCCATGAGCCCGGTCCAGCCGTCGTAAGACTTGCCGAGCAGGGCAACCTTGCCGGTAGACCATGGCCGGGATGCGGCCCACTCCACCGCAGCCTTGACCGCTCCCTGCTCCCGGACGCCACCCCAGTCGTTGCACCCCCCGGACCCGCCGAAGCCCGGCAGGTCGACCATGACGTACGTGTACCCCTTTCGAAGGGCGTTGCTGAGGTTCAGGAAGTCGTAGAAGCGAGGGCTCGGCCCCACCCCGTTGAGGTCCGTATCGGTGGTCGCCCCGTTGTGGTTCGTGTAGGGACTGACGGTCAGGATCACCGGAGTCTTCACGTGGTTCGGGAGGCCCTTGGGTCTGAGCACGTCGGCGTGGAGGTTCGTGACGCCGTCAGTTGAGAGGAAGTAGTACTGGTAGTGGTCACCGTCCGGGTGCGGGAGTGCCGACGCCGCAGGCACCGACCAGGGGATGGCCAGCATGGCGAACGCGGCTATCAGTGTGACTGTGCGCTTCCTGGCGAGCATCTCTCCCTCCCTCTCGGGGTATCTCTGGGGGCCGCGCGAGCGGGTCGCACGGGTCGGCCGGTAGTTTACACGGTTCCTGGTCCTTATTGACTAGTCACTCGCTTATTTCGGGCCTTTCCGACGGACCAACGGAACATTGTCGCGGAGCTCACGGCCTTTCCGTGCGCTCTTGTTCGCCGCTATTCGCATCCGGGCGAGCGCCGACCCTGTGAGGTCGCCGAATCTGCCTGCCCTTCGTTTGCTCTTTTGCTCGCCCTTACGAGTCAAACCATCAACTTCTCTCTGCATTCGGCGAGAGCGAGCCGGAAGGAAGATGCCTGTCACGAACAGAACGAGGCAGACGACCAAGCCGATAACCACGAGAAGAAGGGTCTTCATGCTTAGCTGTCTGTCCCCCCCAGCCCGGAGCGTCAGCACGCTGGACCCGTGATGATCCACCGCAATCTGCCGCCCGGTCCCAGCTTTCCGCGCACCGTCGAACGTAACCGTCTATCTCCCTGCGAGATGTGACGGAGAACGTCGGCGCCTGCGTGAGGCATGATGTCAAGAGAACACCAGCCAGCCACCGCCGACATGAGGTCGGGGCGGTACCGGAATGGGGTGACGACGGAAATCGCTCAGCAATCAATAGGCACGCGCCCGGATCGAATAACCCTCACGGCCTTCGCAGCCCTGATCCTGATGATCGGGATCAACGCCAACGCGGTGAAGGCCACGGTCGCCGAGCTCGCTCCGATGTGGAGCGCCGGCGTTCGGTTCGCCGCCGCCGGGCTCATCCTGAGTGGCGTCCTCCTTCTCCGCCGGCAGCCCCTCCCTCAAGGCCGGGCGCTTGCCGGGACCTTGCTCTTCGGCGGCCTCTCGTTCGCCGGATTCTTCGCCTTCGCGTACTGGGGGATCCAGCGTCTTCCCGTGGCCGTGGCCGCCGTGGTCTTCGCCTCGGTCCCATTGGTGACGTTCGTGGCAGCGGTAGTTCACAGGTTGGAGCCGTTCCGGTGGCTCACCCTGGCCGGCGGCTTGCTGGCCGTCGCTGGAATCGCGGTCATGGCCGGCGGTCTCGGAAGCGAATCGGTCTCGGTCCTGGGACTCCTGGCGATGGTTGCCGCCGGGGTGTGCGCCGCCGAGGCGGCGGTCATCGCCAAGCAATTCCCGCCTGTTCCACCCCTGGTCATGAACGCCGTGGGGATGACGATCGGGGCCGCGATCCTGCTTGGCCTATCGTTCGCATCGGGCGAGGCGCACACGGTACCTAGGGAGGCGGCCACCTGGTTTGGCCTCGGCTACCTGGTGCTCATCGGATCCATCGCCACCTTCATCACGTACCTCTTCGTGCTCCGTCGCTGGACCGCGTCGGCCACGTCCTACGAGTTCGTGCTCGCTCCCGTGGTCGCTGTTGTGTTTGCCGTCCTTTTCCAGGGCGAACGGGTCACGAGCAGCCTCGTCGCCGGTGGCGCCCTGGTCCTCGTCGGCGTCTACGTGGGCGCCCTCCTCCATATTGGGAAGCGCCAGGCGAAGGCGGCAGAGCCTCGGCCCGAAGTGGCAGGCGTACCCGCGGACTGCATCCGCTGCCCCTGATCGCTCCGGCCTATCCGGGGACCTCAGCGCGGGCGAGTGACACCGCCTCGTCCACGCTCATGGCCAACTCCCT
>OCZV010000778.1_pt1 | contig 11412 bp, 12 predicted proteins | sample 1539051 | NCBI WGS metagenome assembly OCZV01 (sample SAMEA3113581, study PRJEB22503) | soil metagenome
GCGACCAGATGCTCGACCGCCCGGTGGCGGTCAAGGTGCTGTTCCCGGCGCTGGCGACCGACGCCGGCTTCGTCGAGCGCTTCCGCCGTGAGGCCCAGTCGGCCGCCAACCTGCAGCACGCCAACATCGTCTCGGTGTTCGACTGGGGCGAGGCCAACGGCACCTACTTCATCGTGATGGAGTACGTCGAGGGGCACACCTTGGCAGAGGTCCTGCGGGACGACGGCCGCGTGCACCCCGACCGCGCCGCCGAGATCACCGCCGACATCGCCGCCGCCCTCGGCTTCGCCCACCGCAACGGCGTGGTCCACCGCGACGTCAAGCCCGGCAACGTGCTCGTCACCGCCGACGGGACGGTCAAGGTGGCCGACTTCGGCATCGCCCGCGCCATCAGCGACTCGGCCGATCAGAACCTCACCAAGACCGGCTCGGTCATGGGCACGGCCACCTACTTCTCGCCGGAGCAAGCCCGCGGCGCGTCGGTCGATCCCCGCAGCGACATCTACAGCCTGGGCTGCGTGCTCTACGAGATGACGACCGGGCACGCCCCCTTCGCCGGCGAGAGCGCGGTGGCGATCGCCTACAAGCACGTGCAGGAGAACCCGGTTCCGCCCCGGCAGATCGACCCCGCCCTGCCCGAGACGCTCGAGGCCATCACGCTCAAGTGCCTGGCCAAGAACCCGGCGAACCGCTATCCGACCGCGCAGGACCTGCGGGCCGATCTGCGTCGCTACCTCGACGGCGCGCGCATCCTGGCTGAGCCGGTGCTGGCGCCGCCCATCGACCCCGGGGCCACCAACGTGATGGCGCCCACCGGTTACGGCGACCGCACCGCGGTGGTGGGGGGTTGGGCCGGCGACGACGACTACGGCGACTACCGCGAGTACGAGGACTACGCCCAGCCCGAGGAGGAGCCCAAGCGCTCCAAGTGGTTCCTGGCCCTGCTCGTGTTGTTGCTGCTCATCCTGGCCGGGCTGCTGTTCCTGCTCGTCCGCAACTTCGGTGATGGCGACGAAGACCCCACGCTGGTCACGGTGCCGAACGTCGTGGGCCAAACCGCGGACGAAGCCGAGGCCACGCTCGAGGCCGAGGGCTTCACGGTCAGGCGAGAGATGCAGGAGTCGGATCAGCCGGTCGATCAGGTGATCGCCCAGAACCCCGAGCCGGCGGAGCAAGCCGAGGAAGGCTCGACCGTCACCATCACGGTCAGCCAGGGCCCCGCACCGGTCGAAGTGCCCGACGTCGTGGGTAGGACCGTCGACGAGGCCAGTCAGCAGCTCCAGGCACTCGGGTTCGTGGTCACGCAGGTGGCGCAGCAGAACAACGACGTCGAGGAGAACATCGTCATCAGCACCGACCCTGCAGCCGGGGAGGAGGCCCCCGAGGGCTCGACGATCACGCTCAACTACTCGTCCGGCCCCAACACGATCGCGATCCCCGACGTGCGCGGCCAGAGCGAGAACGACGCCCGCAACACGCTCACGGGTGCGGGATTCACCGGCAACATCCAGGTGCGCCAGCAAGCGTCGGACGATGTCCCCGAGGGCCAGGCCATCGGCACGGAGCCCGCGGCCGGCCAACAGGCCGCGCCCGACGCCGCTATCACGCTGGTCATGTCGTCGGGCCCGGGCCAGGTGGGCGTGCCCAACGTCGTGGGGCTCAGCGAGGACAACGCCCGGGCGCAGATCGAGGCCGCCGGCCTGGTCGTGCAGACGAGCGACCAGGAGACGCAGAATCCCAACGAGGACGGCCGGGTGCTGAGCCAGGTCCCTACGGGAGGCGAGGTCGACCAAGGCTCGACCGTCAACCTGGTGATCGGCCGCTTCCGGGAGCCGGAGAACACGACGACGACCGAGCCCGGCAACGGCGACTGACGGCGCATGGCGCGCACGCTGGTGCTGCTCCGCCACGGCGAGAGCGAGTGGAACCTCAAGAACCTGTTCACGGGCTGGTACGACTGCGACCTGACCGCCACCGGTGAAGCCCAGGCCATCGCCGGTGGGCGGCTCATGGCCGAAAGGGGCTTTCTGCCGGACGTGGTGCACACGTCGGTGCTGGTGCGGGCCATCCGCACCGCCGACCTGGCGCTGCGGGAGATGGGCCGCACGTGGATCCCGGTGCGGCGGCACTGGCGCCTCAACGAGCGCCACTACGGCGACCTGCAGGGCCTGAACAAGGCCGAGACCGCCGAGCGCTTCGGTGCCGATCAGGTGAAGGTGTGGCGCCGCTCGTACGACGTGCCGCCCCCCGCCATGGACCGGGGCGACCCGCGCAACGTGCGCCACGACCCCCGCTACGCGGCGCTACCGCCCGAGCTGGTACCCGACACCGAGTGCCTGGCCGACGTGGTCGACCGCATGCTGCCCTACTGGTACGACGCCATCGTCCCTGACCTGGCCGACGCCAAGGTCGTGTTGGTGTCGGCCCACGGCAACAGTCTGCGGGCGTTGGTGAAGCACCTCGACGGCATCTCCGACGCCGACATCGTCGAGCTCAACGTTCCCACCGGCGAGCCGCTGGTGTACGACCTGGGCGACGACTACATGCCCCTCGAGGTCAAGCCGACGATCGAGCGCTACCTGCGCTCGCCCGAGGAGATCGCAGCCGCCGCCGAGGCCGTTGCCCGCCAGGCCGGCTAGAGCCGGGGCTACAGCCGAACGGCGACCGCCCCGTCCAACGCGGGGATCGGCCACAGCACCACCGCCAGGATGAAGGTTGCGATCTGCGAGCCGTTCTCGAGGTTCTCGGCGTAGTTCTTGTTGGCGGCGACGATCACACCGATCACGACCCAGATCACCAGGATCAGGGGGATCGAGACACGTGAGCGCATGGTTGCCTCCCTTGACAAGGGGTCCCAGCCCCGGCCCCGTGGGCCTACCCCGCGTGCGGGCCGGATAGACGCGGAGGAGCGGCCCCCACAGGAGCCGCTCCTCTGTCGGATGGTGCTTGCCGAAGGGGTTCCGCCGATTCAGCCGACCTCTTCCGGCACCCGGACAGGCGCAGGAGCCCCGTCTGTCGAGGGGACACCGCCGTGGCCGAGGAACTCCGGGTAGGCGAGCACGCCCATCTCGGGCAGGTCGAGCCCGACCAGCTCGTCCTCCTCCTTCGAACGGATCGGCGTGATCTTGTCGCTCAGCTTGAACCACAGGTATGCGAGGCCCAACATCAAGGTCCAGATCACCACGACGCCGATCGTCTGGGCGACGAGCTGACGGAAGCCGAGTCCGAAGTCTTCGATCAGACCGGTCACGCCCACGCCGCTGCCCGGCCTCGCCTGCCGTGGTGAGGTTCCAGCCGGCGCCGTACTTGCCGTTGGCGAAGATGGCGACCGCCAGGACGCCCCACGTGCCGTTGACGCCGTGGACCGCGATCGCGCCCACCGGGTCGTCGATCTTCATCTTCTTCTCGATGAAGTTGATGGCGACCACCACGAGCACACCGGCCACGATGCCGATGACCATCGCCGCCCATGGGTCGACGAAGGCGCAGGGTGCGGTGATCGCGACCAAGCCGGCAAGCATGCCGTTGGCCATCATCGACGGGTCGGCTTCCCCGTCGTCCACATCACGTAGAGCATGCAGGTCGTCGCACCAAACGCCGCGGCGATCGCCGTGTTGGTGGCGACGATGGCGAACTGCACATCGGTGGCCGCGAGCGTCGACGCTGCGTTGAAGCCGAACCAGCCGAACAGCAGGATGAACGTGCCCAGCATGGCCATGGGGATGTGGTGGCCGGGAAGGGCCCTCGGCTTGCCGTCCTTGCCGTACTTGCCGATGCGCGGACCGAGAACGAAGGCCCCCGCCAGCGCCGCGGCGCCACCCATGGCGTGCACCACGCCCGACCCGGCGAAGTCGACGTAGCCGAAACCGAGCTCCGAGCTGTTGCCCAGTTGGTTCAGCCAGCCCCCGCCCCAGGTCCAGGCACCGAACAGCGGGTAGTAGATGGCGCCGCAGAAGAAGCCCCAGAGCACGAAGTTCTTCCACTGCCACCGCTCGGCCATCGCCCCGGTGGGGATCGTGGCCGTCGTGTCCATGAAGGCAACCATGTAGAGGAAGAACCCGATCACCGCCGCACCGCCGGCGGCACCGACGTCGGACAAGGCAAACCCGCCCTGCCACAGGAACACCCACTCTCCCGAGCCGATGAGTGCATCGCCGACCGGTGCGTTGTAACCGAAGTCGAAGCCCGGCAACACGTAGCTGTAGCCGCCGAACATGAAGGCGTAGCCCACGAGGAAGAAGGCGACGAACCCGAGGCCGAAGATCGCGAAGTTCGTCGACACCACATGGGCGGAGTGCTTGGCCCGGGTGAAGCCGGTCTCCACCAAGGCGAAGCCCGCCTGCATGAAGATGACGAGCACGGCGCCGATGACGATCCAGAGCAGGTTGACCTGCTGGCCCAGAAGCGTCACCTCCTCGGAGGGCGCGTCCTGGAGAAGCGATGCGATCATCGATCACCTCCGATGGGAGTGAGCAGGTGTCTGGCTCTGGTCGTCGTGGGCGCTACATGCGCTCCCACACGGAGCTCCTTTTGTCGTAGAGGTGGCTTGGTGCGAAGGCCGCCGCTCGAGCGCCGCTGCGCGAGCCGGCAGGCCGCATCGGATGGATCAGACGGCGTCGGCCCCCTGCTCCCCGGTGCGGATGCGGGCGGCGCGATCGATCGGGCTGATCCAGATCTTCCCGTCGCCGATCTTCCCCGTCTGAGCCGATTCGGCGATCGCCGCGGCGATCTTCTCGGCTTCGTCGGTCGGGCACAGCACCTCGACCTTTACCTTGGGCACGAAGTCGATCTGGTACTCCGCCCGCGGTAGGTCTCGGTGTGTCCCCCCTGCCGCCCGAACCCCTTGACCTCGGTGACGATCATGCCGTTGACGCCCACGCCTGTGAGCGCCTCCTTGACCGCGTCGAGCTTGTGGGGCTTGACGATTGCGGTGACTAGATGCAGCACGTTGGCACCTCCGGCCTTTGGCTGCCTGCTACTGGACGGTGGGACCGTAAGTGCCGTCGGTTTCTCGTTGGTTGTCCGTCCGTTGCGTCACGGCCACGCATTCCTTTCTCATTTCTGTCGTGACCTGACGCGAAACCGTCCCGCTCATGGACTTCCGCTGACGTCCGCGAGCCGCTGCGACCCGAACGGGTCGGCGACGCTCACCCGACGCTCAGTGGCCGGAGGCCGCCCTCGGCGTAGGCGGGGCGGACCCTGTCCGTCCCGACCTGGCCGCCGCCGGCTCGCTCCAGCAGGTAGCCCCGCGAGCGCACGGTGCGGATGGCGAGGCGCAGCGGCGACAGCCGGCGCCGCAGCCGCAACACGTGGACGTCGAGGGCGTTGCGCCCGGGCGAGCCGCCCGGCCATCCTGACCGCGCCAACGTGTCGCGGCTGACGACGGCGCCGAACCGGTCCAGCAATGCGGCGGTGAGCCGCGCCTCGACGGGCGGAAGCGACACCCAGCGATCGCCGACGCGCAGCACGCCGTCGTCGTCGAGCAGAGGTGCGGCCCCGTTGTCGCCGTCGGTGCGCCGGCGCAGCGCCTCGACCCGCACCCGCAGGTCCAGGTCGTCGGCGGGGAGCCGGATCCAGTCTTCGAGCTCGTCGGTGGGGATGGGAGGGGCGCCCCGCTCGACCAACAGCAACCGTGGCTGCCCCGACCGGCGCAGCTCTTCCCGCCGGTCCTGTTCGGCCGGCCACTGGACGAGGGCCACCTCCATTACGGCCGGAAAGGTACGGACCGAGGATTTCGCGACTGTTTCGGTCGGATGAACCTCCCGACCTAGCTCCCGGCGGATCCGCCTGAGGCCGAGCCGCCAGGCGAGGCCGGGGCCCGAGCGGCCCGCAGCGAAGCTGCAAGAGCGGGACGCACGGCGCGCAGAGCCGGCGCCACGCGCCGGGTCTAAGCTGCGCCGCCATGGCACGCGAGCAGTACCTCGACCATCTTGCAACCGTGCCCCTGTTCGCGGGGGCGTCGACCAAGGAGCTGCGCGCCGTCGCCAAGGCCTCGGTGGAGCTGCCCATCGAGGCGGGCAGGGAGTTCGTGACCCAGGGCGAGGTCGGGCGCGAGGCGTTCATCATCATCGACGGCCAGGCCGAGGTGTCCCGGGCCGGTCAGAAGATCGCCACGCTGGGACCGGGCGACTGCGTGGGTGAGCTCGCGCTGCTCGACCACGGCCCCCGCACGGCCAGCGTCACCGCCGTAACCCCCCTCACCGTGCTCGTGCTGGGCCCCCGGGAGTTCTCGGGGCTGCTCGACGAGGTGCCGACCCTCAACCACAAGATGCTCGCCGCCTTGGCCAGCCGCGTGCGACAGCTCGACAGCCAGACGTACGGCTGATCCGGTACCCGGCTGCGTCCCACAGCTGGGCCCACGCCTCCAGGCATCGCCGGGCCGAGGCCGCGCCGTGACGACGGCGGCTCGGCGGATTCCGATGCCCCAGGCCGGGTTGGGTAGGTTTCGGCGGCGTGAGCACTGCGACCGCCGCCGAAGACACACCCGAGCGCACCACCGCGACCTCGGCGACGGCACCGGCACGCCGGATCCGCCCGAGCCACCTCGTCGTCGGCATCGGCGTGGCCTTCGCGCTCGTCACGGCCGCCTCCGGCGTGCTCGCCACCGTGCTGCAGTGGCACGACGACTCCGACGTGCAGCGCGAGGTCTTCGGCAACATCCCGTCCGCCTGGAAGGCCGTCTTCTACACGGTGCTGCCGGTGGTCATCGTCTACGGGGCGGTGGTGTTCTCGTGGCGGGTCGGCAACTGGGAGCGGGGTGCCCCCGACGATCGCAGCACCACCCGGCGCAACGTCGCGCGCCGCCTCGAGGACTTCCGGGCCGGCGTCTACATGCAGACCCTGCTGCGCGACCCCGCGGCGGGGGTCATGCACTCGCTCATCTACTTCAACTTCCTGATCCTGCTCGCCGTCACCACGGTGCTCGAGATCAACCACCAGCTGCCCGAGAGCGCCAAGTTCCTGCACGGCGACGTGTACCGGGGCTACTCGCTGGTGGGGGACGTCGCCGGCGCGCTGTTCGTGCTCGGCGTCGTGTGGGCGATCGTGCGCCGCTACGTGCAGCGGCCGTACCGCATCCGCATCAAGTCCAAGCCCGAGCACGCCGTGATCCTCGGCACGTTCCTCGCCATCGGCATCACCGGGTTCGGCGCCGAGGCCTACCGCATCGCCCTCGACGGGCGGCAGGAGTTCGAGGAGTGGTCGGTCATCGGCTACCCCCTGTCTGGCCTGATCGACGACAGCGGCAGCCTCGCCGGGTGGCACCAGGGCTGGTGGATCGCGCACGTGGTCAGCTTCCTGCTGTTCGTCGTGATCCTCCCCGTCACGATGCTGCGGCACATGTTCACGTCGCCGCTCAACATGTACCTGCGCGACCGGGAGCGTCCCAACGGCGCCATGAAGGCGATGCCCAACCTCATGGAGACGGAGCTGGAGTCGTTCGGCGCCGCCACCGTCGAGGACTTCACCTGGAAGCAGCTGCTCGACACCGACGCCTGCACGATGTGCGGGCGCTGCACGTCGGTCTGCCCCGCCCACGCCACCGGCAAGCCGCTCGACCCCCGCGAGATCGTGCTCAAGGCCGGCGAGGTCATGGCCCGTACCGGCACCCCGGGGGTGTCGCCGCCCATCGGCATGGACGCCGAGATCACGGTCTCGGCCGACTCGCTGTTCGAGCGCATCACCCCCGAGGAGATCTGGGCCTGCACGTCGTGCAAGGCGTGCGACGAGATCTGCCCCGTCAACATCGAGATCCTCGACAAGATCCTCGACATGCGGCGCTACCTGTCGCTCATGGAGTCGAACTTCCCCACCGAGCTGGGCACCGCCTACCGGTCCATGGAGAACTCGGGCAACCCGTGGGGCATGGCGCAGGCCGACCGGGGGGCCTGGACGGCGAAGGTCCCGGGCGTCGACATCGTCGAGCCCGGTGGCACCTTCGACCACGAGTACCTCTACTGGGTCGGCTGCGCCGGCAGCTTCGACGACAAGAACCAGAAGGTCACCGTGGCCATGGCCAAGCTCATGCAGCGGGCCGGCCTCGACTTCGCCATCCTCGGCCCGTCGGAGATGTGCACCGGCGACCCGGCCCGGCGCTCGGGCAACGAGTACATCTTCCAGATGCTCGCCATGCAGAACGTCGAGACGCTCAACGGCATGGGCGTGCGCAAGATCGTCACGCAGTGCCCGCACTGCTTCAACACGCTAGGCAACGAGTACCCGCAGCTCGGGGGCAACTACGAGGTGATCCACCACAGCCAGCTGCTCGAGTGGCTGATCGCCGAGGGGCGCCTCGACCTCAGCGATGCGCGGCTGGAAGAGCGGATCGTCTACCACGACTCGTGCTACCTCGGCCGCCACAACGACGTGTACCTGGCGCCCCGGCGAGTGATCGGCAGCCTCGGCGGCGTCGAGGTCGTGGAGGCCGGGCGCAACGGGACCAAGGGCATGTGCTGCGGCGCCGGCGGCGCCCGCATGTGGATGGAGGAGACCACCGGCAAAAAGGTCAACGACGAGCGCAGCCAGGAGCTCATCGCCACCGGGGCCAGCCGCATCGCCGTCGCCTGCCCGTTCTGCTACATCATGATCGACGACGGGACCAAGGCCGCCGGCAAGGAAGAGGACGAGGTGCGGGTGGCCGACATCTCCATGCACCTGCTCGGCGCGCTCGAGGAGCGCGACGCCCGCCGGCTGGAGGCCGTGGAGACGCTGGGAGACTGAGAGCGGGCGGGAGAGAAGGGGCGCCGCGCTCCCGCAGCACGACGCCCCTCCGGCCGGTGCCGGGACCGGCCTGACCGGGTGGGGCGCCTTATGCGCGCTGATCCGCCACCGGGGTTCCCACCAGGGCTGCGAACGTGCGGGCGGCAGCGGTCCCGAACGGCAGGCGGGCGACCGCCACCTCGGCGCTGTGGGTCCGCGCCAGGATCGACGCAGTCGACGGGCGACGCGACCGCCACCCGCTCCGCCGCCCAGGCGCCGAGGGCACGGGCGAGCAGGCCGAGGGCATCGATCCACCCATGCCACTCGTTCCACCGTGGCCGGCGCCGGGCCAGGCCAGGCGAACGAGCGCCACCACGTCGGCGGCCACCTCGGCCGCGGTGTGATCGGAGCCGGCCCGGGCCTGGGCAAAGGTGACCACGGCCTCCTCGATCGTGGCGAGGTCGGCCTCGGACTCGAACACCGCCCCCAGGTGCCGCACCGCCGGGTCGCACCACTCCTCCAGGTCGATGGCGGCGACCGACTCGCGGTACCAGTCGGTGAGGAGCCCGCCGCCCGGCCGAGGGGGGCATCCCGACCGGACGACGAGCTCGAGGAGCCGCGACGCGCCGCTCGGGCTCCGCTGGGATGAGCTCGAGGGTCGCGGCTCGCTCATGTGGGAAGAGAGGGGGCGGGCGGTGGATCGTGACGCCCGTTCGGCGAAGAAGTTCCGGCGCGGCCGTTGTGCCATCGTGCTGCCGGTTCACGGCGATGGTCGCGCTGGACCTCCAGGACCCGATCGGAGGCCGCGGCGTCACGCCCGAGGTCACACCATCGCCGAGGCGCCGCCGCCATCGACCTGTCGGGGGCTGATGGGTCGGCGGTAGCGCTGTTGCTCTCGTTCCTGCGGTGATTTTTCGCGTGTACCGCAAGGAATCACCGCCGGAACGATCGCCGCGGCGCCAACGTCACTCCCGGAAGTTCTCCCAGTAGCGGCTCGGGGTGGGGCCGCGTTGCCCCTGATACTTCGACCCCACCCGGGACGACCCGTAAGGGACATCTGCCGGCGTGGTCATGCGCAGGAAGCTCACCTGCCCGATCTTCATGCCGGGGTAGAGCGTGATCGGCAGGTTGGCCACGTTCGACAGCTCAAGCGTGATGTGCCCGGAAAATCCAGCGTCAATAAATCCCGCGGTGCTGTGGATGAGCAGGCCAAGGCGGCCAAGCGAGGAGTTGTGAGTGGGGATGAACGACCGACTCACGAGGAAGAGCCCATCCGAGCTGCCCACCTGGATGCAGCGAACCGGGACGCTCGGGACCTCGCCCACGGCCACGATCGACCGACCCCATTCGAACCAACCGGCTCGCTTCTGACGATCGCGCTTGCGAGGAAGGCGAAACACGGGACGGTCCGGTGTGAACGTGACGTCGTATTTCGGTCCGTGGTCGACGCCGTCGAGCATGGCCGGCTTGACCGCCACGACCGGACGAAATCCGAGGCTGGCAATCAGTTCGCGTACCTGCTTGGCGAGAGTGGCTCGGACCGTGGTGAACTCGCAGCGCCCCCATCTGTCGCAGTAGCCGTCCGCATCCATAAGCCCTTCGAGCAACGCCTGCCTCTGCTCGACATCGCCCTGTAGGTACTCGGCGGGTATGTGCTTGTTACCCAAGAGTCCTGCGTTGCGGAGCACGCTCGACAACGAGCCGTTACGGGAATACCCACCGGTGGCCGGGTCTCGAGTATGCCCGGCTCCGCCGACCCGGTAGGCGATGCGACCGCTGGCGGGGCTCACCATGGAGCCCGCCATTTCGACCTCGAGGAGAATCCGTCCGTCGGCCCACGTGATCTCGGCTGCAGCCGATGTGCCTTCGCCGATCCAGACACCCAGGACATAAGGGTCGATGGGCAGATCGGCTGTCGGATATTGCACGGCTTGGCAGCGCGGGACGCGATACATGTACTCGCGGGTCCCACACCGCAAGCTGCCTTCGATCTGCTCGGTCGTGCGTACGCTTCCGAGCAGACCACGGCGTGACTCCTTCTTCGTGCGGGTCAGCCATTGATGGGAGATGTCCGCCACGATTGTCGTACCGTCGGAGAAGACGACCTCGCGACAGGGACGATTCGTCATTGGTGGCGTGACCGCCACGATCGGAACCGGTCGCCCATCCAGGCCGAAGACCTCGTCACCCACACGGAGATCGCCCATCAGGCGCCACCCAGACGGCGTGGGCACCTCTGTATCCAGTGCCAGGGCTTTGCCCTCTATGCGCCCCACCAGATCGTCGGGCAACGAGATCCGCTCGTAGGTCGACCCGAGAACGAACTCACCCGGGTGCAGAATGAAGGCCTCGCCGTCGTCGATCTCGACGAGGCGGGTGAGATCCTCGAGGTCCTGCTTCACGTCGATGACCGGCATCGTGTGGTTGAGGAAAACCCGGAACAGCCGGTCGAGGCGCAGGTCGACGGAGGAGGGCTGGACGCACGACTCGTCCAGCGGATCGATGACGATCCGCCCAGCGCCGAGCTCCTCGCGGATGGTGCGGTCCGACAGGATCATCGGCCGCCGACCCTACTGGCCGATGGCGGTTCGCCAGGCCACCGCTGCACGGTCGGATCGGCGTGAGCGCCGCCCGGTCCGCTAGCCTCGGTGCCTCAACATGCGGGTGTAGTTCAATGGCAGAACGTCAGCTTCCCAAGCTGATAATGCGGGTTCG
>OCZV010000779.1_pt1 | contig 11406 bp, 10 predicted proteins | sample 1539051 | NCBI WGS metagenome assembly OCZV01 (sample SAMEA3113581, study PRJEB22503) | soil metagenome
TCATAGCTGAACTGGACAAAGCCGTTTCCGAACTGTATCGCATTTTAAAGCCGGGCGGAGTTGTCTTAATCGCTGTTCCGCAGGTGAGTATGTACGATCCGGGATTTCATGAGCTATGGCGCTTTACGCCCGAAGGCTTGGCGGTGGTGCTTGCGAAAGCGTTTGGGGCGGGGAATGTAACGGTACGGGCCTACGGCAATTCGTTGACGGCAGCCGGCGAGATACGGGGCTTGATAGCTCGGGAGTTTAGCAAAGCTATTCTCGATTATCACGACCCTCGGTTTGCCGTCGAAGTATGCGCCAGAGCACGCAAGCGGATGAGTCCTGAGCAATGAGAAAAATGTCACAGTACCTGTTTTTAGTGGACAAAACCCGACAGCGGCTGGCATAGGCTCATTGCACGGCTAACAATCGCTTGTCGCGCTTACCAATGGCGTTTTTAGCCAGGGCGGCACATCAGCGGGCCATCTCGCGTTTCTCACACTCTTAAGGGGCGGCGTAACCTGTTCATGTTCACCAGAGGCATTGATAAGTTGCGAAGAACTATGAGGCGGGTAAAAAACGTGTTCGTCTCCCGCGCCATCGTACTGCTTTATCACCGCGTCGCCGAATTGCCGTCCGATCCGCAGTTGCTTTGCGTCAGCCGCCAAAATTTTGCCGAACATTTGGGAATTCTTCGGAGATGCGGGCGGACGATTCACACCAAAGCCCTCGGTGAAATGCTCGAGCTCGGAAGTCGTCGAGAGCATGTCATTGTCGTAACCTTCGACGACGGTTATGCGGACAATCTATACAATGCCAGACCCTTGTTGGAGCGTTATGACGTTCCCGCGACGGTGTTCGTCACCGCTGGTTACTTGGGTGCCACGAGGGAGTTCTGGTACGATGACCTGGAGCGGCTCTTACTGCAGACGCATGCGTTGCCTCAGCTGCTCGAACTCGAAATCAGAGGACATCGCCATCGTTGGAACCTGGGGCCTGCTGCCAACGCGGAAGACAGTGGCTATCGAATCAGCCGCGATTGGAATATTTCCAACGAAGCAGACCCTAGTGCGCGGCATGCTCTTTACCGTTCTCTCGCCGAGTTGCTTCAGCCACTGCCGGATGCGGAACGGCGCAAGGCTCTCGATCAGCTTGCGGACTGGGCTGGTATGGAACGGATTGGGCGATGTAGTCATCGCACGCTTTCAAAGGACGAACTGAGACGGCTCGCGGAGGGCGGACTGGTAGAAATCGGTTCTCATACTATGAGCCATCCGGTTTTATCCGCGATTCCGATTAGGGCACAGATCGATGAGATCTCGCGGAGCAAGGCTTGCTTAGAAGAAGTCCTGGGCGAGTCGATTATGAGTTTTGCTTACCCGTTCGGCGGGCGTTCACATTATACGGAGCAGACGGTAGCCGCCGTCCGAGAAGCGCGGTTTGAGTACGGTTGTTCGAACTTTCCCGGCATCGTTCGGCCCGAGACGGATCGCTTTCAGCTGCCTCGTTTTCTCATTCGAGATTGGGACGGAGACGAGTTCGCCCGAAATCTCAGGAGTTGGATGGATGCCTAACGCCGTCGGGCTCGATGAGATTGGAGCGCATTGCGATTGAGTGACGTGTTAATGCTCCTTTACGGAAGCTATCCATGATTGATGGTATAAAGCGCACCGGTTGTAGAATAGATCGGGACGAGGATTCTAACATAGCTCCTGCGGAACCGAATCCCTCCCCTCAGTGCGGCTCGACAGACCGCATAGTCTTGGTAAATGCATCGGAGACCGTAAATGTACCGGCAGTAAACGGGGGCACGCGAACCGGCTTCAGCCTCCTGAGCGGGGCCACGGAGCACAATAAAAGTTGGTTTATTTGGTTGTTACTCGTTCCTGTGCTGCTGCTTGCCTGGACCCAGTTGCACTGGGTTACGGCACTCGGGCCGGGCGTTCATGAGGATTCGTACAGGTACATGGAAACTGCGTGGGCTTTCCTGCACGGATATGGCTTCCTGAGCGATGACAAGCCGATGACGCACTTTGGTCCCGCCTATCCGGTGGTCCTTGCCGCGGCTTATCTAGTCGACGGCAATCTAGTGCACGCTGCCCGCTGGTTGCACATATGGCTCTACAGCATCAATATCGTTCTCATCGGGGTCGCCAGCTACGTGATCAGTGAACGGAGCGTCCTTGCGCTGGTGGTTGCGCCCCTGGCTGTGATGCTCTCAGGGGAGCTACTCGTGGTGTATTCGACGGCGGCTACGGAGTCCCCCTTTATTGCCTTCGCTCTAGCAACCTTTGTTCTTCTCTCGATGCATATTAAAGCGCCGCGATGGAGTTTGCTTGTCAGTGCAGCGGTCTGTCTCGGAGTGGCGATGGCACTACGATATGTCGGCGTCACTTTGCTGCCGACGGCGGTCGCATGCCTCTGGCTCATGGATCGACGGCCGCCTGCCCACCGTTTGCGCGAGTGCTTTTTCTTGTCTGTCGTGAGTTCACTGCCACTAGCAGCCTGGATCGTTAGGAACTTAATAGTAGCGGGCATGCCAACCGACCGGCCCCTCGCATTTCATCCGGTAGGCCTGGATCATCTGAAAGTGCTGGTCTCCAACCTCTGCAGCTTTTATTTGCCCATCGATGTTAGTCCATGGTTAAAGCTAGCCGTCCTAATTTCGATCGCCGCAGTGGTCAGCGTGCAGGTTTACCGCCAACAGTCTGGCATCGCGGCTAAAACTCTCCAGTCTTTAATTGTTGTATTTTGCGCAATTTATGTTTCCTTCCTTTTTGTGTCAATGTCGTTTTTTGACGCGTTTACCGAATTTGAGTATCGCATTCTCGCGCCAGTCGGTGTGTTCTCTATAGTGCTTACTATCTCTGTCTGCTTGAAGATTGCCACTACGGCCGATCAGACATGGGTTCGCTGGCTCTCAGGAGCTTTCGTGCTTTCTGTCCTAGTCGCAAACGCGCCGGAACAGTGGAGAGTCGTCACTGACCTGCACCGCAACGGCTATTATTATAGCGCGCGACAATGGAGAGAGTCGGAGACTTTGGCTTTTGTCAGGTCTATCCCGCAAAGCGTGACAGTATACTCAAACGATCCATGGGCCATCGGCTACTTGGTTGGGCGGAGGGCACGGATGATTCCACGAAAAATCTCTCCCATGGCCCTAACACCGGCTCAGGATTTCGCTCAATCGATTCGGGCGATGTGCGACGACGTCGCAGGGAACGGTGCCATAGTAGCTTTTCTGAAGCAGAACACCTGGTACTTGCCCACTGCGGAAGAGCTGCAAACCGCGTGTGGGTTTGCCGTCACTCGCCGCCTCGCTGACGGTTTAGTGTTCGCGAGCAAATAAAATCTTTACGCCACGCATTTGGCGATCGTCACGAATTCGAATGGACCGGTAAAAATAATGGAACCAGTGAGTTGGAAACTGATTGCCTCAGCTTTTATCGATCCTTGGAAAATTGTTGAAAAGGCGTTCCCAAGCCGTTTCATGAATATGCAAACGCCGCGGATCACGGCCAGGTCAATGCTTGTTTGTAAACGGAATCAGCAGTTTTAAACAATCGGCACATTATTATGCATGTTCGGACGAAAAACCTAGAGTCGGTGGCGCTGCGTCGGCTGGGCGACGAGGAGACAAACAACGCGTTAATTGGCAAGCGAAATGGTTCGGGCGTTGGCAGGCCGTTATGTATTCTCCAGGTTGGCACATGCGATATTGGCGGCGGCGCCGAAAAAGTTGCCTGGGATCTGTTTCGATCTTATCGCGCCCGGGGCCATTCCTCATGGATCGCTGTCGGTAACAAACGCGGAGATGATCGGGCTGTGGTGCAGATACCCAAACGCAACGGCTCCTGGCGTCGTGTGTGGCTGAATCTGGAAAAGCGACTGGAACCGTTCGACGAAAATAACCGCCGCGTCATTTCCCTGACTCGAACCGCATTGCGGATGCTAGCCCAGCCGCGTCACGAGGTCGGATCTCGATTTGGGCTAGAAGATTTCGATTATCCGGGAACAAAGAAGTTACTTCAGTTAGTTCCAGACAGGCCGGATGTGATTCACTGCCACAACCTTCACGGCGGCTACTTTGATCTTCGCGTCATTCCCTGGCTGTCACGGCAAGTGCCGCTTGTCTTGACCCTTCATGATGCTTGGCTTCTAAGCGGTCACTGCGCTCACTCGTTCGACTGTGAGCGATGGAAGATAGGCTGCGGTCAGTGTCCGGACCTTAGCATCTATCCTGAGATCAGCCGCGATGCCACGTCATATAACTGGCGCCGCAAATGCCGTATTTTTTCCAAGAGTCGTGTTTACGTGTCTACTCCGTCCCAATGGCTGATGGAAAAAGTAGAGCAATCCATGCTGCGCCCAGGGATAAAGGAAGCGCGAGTCATTCCTAACGGCGTCGATCTGACGGTTTTCCATCCTACAGATAAAGCAGCGGTCAGAGCAGCTTTGGGTCTGCCTCAGGATGCGGGCATTCTACTGTTTGCAGCCCACCAGGCGCAACACAACATTTTCAAAGATTATTCGACCTTGGAAACGGCGATCGCGCGAGTTGACCGGACTCCGGAGCGCCGCTTAATTTTCATCTGCCTCGGCGACGAGGCCGCGGCGAAACGTCTGGGGGCTGCCGAGGTGCGGTATTTCCCGTACCAGAAGAATCCCGCAGTCGTCGCTCAATATTATCAGGCAGCCGATGTTTATGTGCACGCTTCGCGCGCGGATACATTTCCGTGTTCTGTACTGGAGGCGTTAGCGTGCGCAACGCCTGTAGTCGCTACGGCCGTAGGCGGGATTCTCGAGCAGATCAAAGGGTTGGAAGGTTTTGATTTCGGCGGCGTTGAGTTGAACCACTATCCGACACAAGATGCTACCGGAATCCTCGTTCCACCCGGGGATTCCCGGGCTATGGCCCACAGTCTTCAATGGTTGTTGGGCAATCAGCCAGTGCTCGAGCAAATGTCGAGAAACGCGTCAAAAGATGCCTGCGAAAGATTCAACATCGAGCACCAAGCGGAACGTTATCTGGAATGGTACGCGGAGCTGAAGGATGTGTTTAGCCCACGCGTGACTCGCTGTATTTTTTTACCGGCGTGATGCACAACCCGGCACTGACGAAACCAAAGTAAAGCCGGCGTCCGCGTGCTGAAGCTTCACGTCTGTTTTGTTTTCTGATCCATCGTACAAGTGCAATCCATTTAGCGTTGGAGCCGGGTAGCCTCGGCCTCGGAAAGGAACGATTGGCAGTGACCGGTCTCGGGACGGTCCGAATTCTGGAGTCGATCAGCCCGAGTACCCAAAGTGAAATGAAAGCCTTGAATCTCGGTTGTGGCTCGCGATTTCATCCTAAATTTGTCAATATTGATGCAGTTTCTTCCAGCCCTCACGTCTTGGCATACGATCTACAGAAGGGTATTCCATTCGCGGATGCCGCCTTCGACGTAGTGTATCAGTCCCACTTGTTAGAACATTTCAAGAAGGAGAACGCGCTCGATTTTTTGAAGGAATGTTATCGTGTTCTGAAGATAAGTGGAGTTATACGGGTGGCGGTTCCAGACCTGGAGCAAATCGTACGTGCCTATTTGGATGAGTTAGAGAAAGTGTTGCAGCGACCGGAAGAATCCGAGCGAAACTATGACTGGATGGTGTTGGAACTCTACGACCAGGCTGTGCGGAGACGCCCAGGGGGGGCAATGCTCGAGTATCTAAAGCAGGACAGCATTCCTAACGAGGCATTCGTATGTCAACGCATTGGCGTCGAGGCGGGTCGTATCATTCAAGCTTCGAAAGAAAGGGCTTCCGCCAGCAAGAGTCACGATGAGCGACAGCGGGATTACGTTGCTCGATTGCGATCTATCCCTCGTTTTTTCCGTGCGAGACTTCTCAAAATGATATTGAGTGATGAAGATTACCGAGCCTTGGAAATTGGCAGGTTCCGATCGAAGGGTGAAGTCCACCAGTGGATGTATGACCGGTATTCTCTTGGTCGGATCCTGAAGCGGGCTGGCTTCCAAGATCCACAGGCGGTTCGCGCAGACGAAAGTCGAATACCGGGTTGGACGGCGTACCATCTGGATACCGAACCTGATGGGACGGTTTGCAAGCCTGACTCTTTGTTCATGGAGGCGTTCAAGCTTTGAAACTTGTTCACTTAAATATCTATGATGCTACCCGGGGCGGGCCATCAATCCTCCCAGAGCTGCCTTGGTGCCGCCGTCGGACGAATCGCTGGCGGACCCTGTTCTTCAAAAACGGTCTTGAAAGGTCCGCTTCGTATGAATCACCGATCTCCCCAAGACGATGAGCAGGTGGCGGCGCTCGTCTGGAACGGCGTCGCTCTGATCGCAAAAGGACTCTCATGAAAAAGGCGCTTATTACCGGTATCACCGGTCAGGACGGCTCTTATCTAGCCGAGCTATTGCTCAGCAAAGGGTACGAAGTCCATGGTATCATCCGGCGGGCCTCAACATTTAATACCGAACGGATTGATCATCTCTACCAAGATCCTCATATCAACGGCGTGCGCCTATTTTTATATTACGGCGATATCGCCGATTCAACGAATCTTATCAAGCTACTTTACCGGATACAGCCGGATGAAATTTATCACCTGGCGGCCCAAAGCCATGTGCGTGTAAGTTTCGACATACCTGAGTATACCGGAGATATCACCGGCCTAGGGACAATACGGATTCTGGAGGCGATTCGAGAGACGGGATTGAAGGCGAAGTTCTATCAGGCAAGCAGCTCGGAAATGTATGGTAAGGCGCAGGAGGTGCCGCAGCGCGAAACGACTCCGTTCTACCCGCGCAGTCCTTATGGAGCGGCAAAGGTCTATTCTTATTGGCTCACGGTTAACTATCGTGAAAGTTACGGAATATTTGCCTGCAATGGCATTCTCTTCAACCACGAATCTCCACGCCGGGGAGAAACGTTTGTCACGCGTAAAGTGACCCGTGCCGTCGGCCGCATCAAAGCCGGCCTGGAGGATAAAGTGCACTTGGGAAATCTCGAGGCCAAACGGGATTGGGGCTACGCAAAGGAGTACGTAGAAGCCATGTGGCTGATGCTTCAGCAAGAGGAGCCGGCCGATTACGTGGTTGCAACGGGGGAGACCCATTCGGTCCGGGAGCTTTTGGAGGAAGCCTTCGCCTACGCCGGCCTCGACTGGCGCAAGCACCTGGCGATTGATGAACGGTATTACCGTCCTGCTGAAGTGGATTTGCTGATAGGTGACGCTAGCAAAGCTAGAAGCAAACTCGGTTGGGAAGCAAAGACAAAGTTTAAAGAGTTGGTGCGATTAATGGTCGATGCGGACATGGAGGCGGCCAACAAAGAAGCGCATCTGAATAGCTACCATCCTGCGGCGGCGCGCCGTGACTAGGAAGAGAGCGGATCGTCTGTGAAACTGTGCCGACGGAATTTTTTAGGACAATGTCTAGAGCAATGACAGAAAGAGGTTCATCCTCTTTTCCTCGCTTCAGTGAACCTACCATCGTCATCGAGACTCGTAAGAGTCTCCTTCATCTGGATCTAAAGGCGATATGGGAATACAGAGAATTGCTCTACTTCCTTGTCTGGCGAGACTTGAAAGTGCGTTATCGGCAGACCGTCATCGGCATCGGCTGGGTCGTGCTTCAGCCCCTGATGACGATGGCTATCTTCACCGCTGTTTTCGGCACATTTGCTAAGATTCCATCGGATGGCCTTCCATACCCCATCTTTGCCTACTCGGCCCTGCTGCCCTGGAATCTGTTCGCCAGCTCTCTGACTCGCGGAGGCGAGAGTGTTGTCGGAAATGCACAACTTATTTCAAAGATTTATTTTCCCCGGCTGCTTCTTCCGCTTTCCGGGCTTTTATCGCCGCTTCTCGATTTCGCCATTTCATTTGTCATTCTCGTCATAATGATGATCTGGTTTGGCACGTTACCCACCTGGGGAGTACTCGCCCTTCCTTTCTTCCTGCTTCTGGCCTTGTTAACGGCTCTGGCCGTCGGGCTTTGGCTTTCAGCGCTTAACGTGAGGTACAGGGACGTGGGCCATACGATTCCGTTCTTGATTCAACTGTGGATGTTCGCTTCGCCGATAGCCTATCCGGTAAGCTTAGCTCCGGAGAAATGGCGCATGCTATATAGCCTCAATCCCATGGTGGGAGTGATCGAAGGCTTTCGGTGGGCACTACTGGGAAAGGAGAGCCCCGATTTTGGAGTGATTACAATAAGCTCTGTTATGGTATTGGCCCTGCTGCTTCCTGGGATCGTCTATTTTAAATATACGGAGCGCACGTTTGCCGACGTGGTGTGACGGAATTAGCGCCAACTATCAATAATGAGTAATATCGCCATTCGAGTCGAGGGCCTGTCCAAACAATATAAGATCGGCCTCGCAACGCGGCGCCACGATACCCTGCGCGATCAGATTACGGACGGTCTGCTGTCAATTTTTCGTTCCAACGGCCACAGCTCGGCGACCGGGCAGCGCTCAGCCTCATCGGACACAATCTGGGCTCTCAAAGACATCTCTTTCGAAATCAAACACGGTGAAGTTGTCGGCTTTATCGGAAGAAACGGAGCAGGGAAGAGTACACTTTTAAAGGTTCTGTCGCGAATCACGGAACCGACCAGCGGAAGAGCAGAAATCTATGGAAGGATCGGCTCACTTCTGGAAGTTGGAACCGGCTTTCATGGGGAACTCACGGGCCGTGAGAACGTTTACCTAAACGGCGCCATCTTAGGCATGAAGAAATCGGAGATTGATAAGAAATTCGATGAAATGGTCGCATTCTCGGAAGTAGAACAATTCATTGACACGCCAGTGAAGCGCTACTCCAGCGGCATGCAGGTGAGATTAGCATTTGCAGTTGCCGCACATCTCGAACCTGAGATTCTTATCGTGGACGAAGTTCTCGCCGTTGGCGATGCTGCTTTTCAAAAAAAATGCTTGGGGAAGATGGATGATGTAGCAAAGAAGGGACGGACAGTCTTGTTCGTGAGCCACAATATGCTGGCGGTTAAGAATTTGTGTGCTAGAGCTTTGCTTCTTGAAGCTGGCCGCGCGGTTGTAGATGGTCCTTGTGAAACGGTCGTCGAGAATTATTTTGAAAATATTTCGGCTTGCGGACCTATTGCTCTTAGCCAAAGAACGGATCGAGAAGGTGATCAACGTCTTAAATTTTTAACCTACCAGGTGCTGGATCGTTCCGGGGATGAAAAGGTTAACCCGGTTATTGCAGGGCAGGACTTTGACATTGCTTTCCAGTACGAAACAAAGTTTGGCGAACCACTGAAGAATGTCCACGTGGCGATTGGCATAAACGGTAGATACGCGGAAAGGTTAATTCATTTTTCAACGAACGTTAGCGGTCAGGACTTTGCTGAAATTCCACCAAAGGGTGTAATCATTTGTCACATTCCACGTCTTCCGCTTCGGCCTGGTAAATATTCTTTTAATCTGTTTTCAACTGTGTCAGGGGAGATTTCTGATTGGATTCAGGATGCTGGAAGTTTCGAGGTTATGTATGGTGACTTTTTTGGCTCGGGTAGGCTGCCACCTCCGGATGGAAGTAGCTTCCTAGCAGAACACAGCTGGGAAGTAAGATCTAATTCTTGATTGGTGCGAGGATCACAATCACCGTTGATGAACCTTACGAAGCTGACCCAGGGAATGGTAGACTTTAGAAGTAGAGTGAGCTATCTGCATCTCGAATTTTTGAGGCGCGTAGGTGGAACAAAACCCATTCCTCTTTGGTACTGGGAGCTTTCTCGCCGCCTGACGGGAATTTTTGGTTCAGGGCCGGATCTCCTCTTTCCCCCTTACGAATTTCTCTATAGCAGTGGAGAGTCGCTCGAAATAGAGGAATTGAAAACGTTACTAATGAATGACACTCTCGGAGAGTGGTCGTTGGACGCCCAGACCATCGTTCTTTTATGGAAGACTCTCCATCGTGAAAAACCACGACTGGTCGTCGAATGCGGAGCTGGAATAAGCACCTTAGTGCTCGCTCGATATGCGGCGCTGGCTTCTTCCGAGCGAGACCCATGTTGCATCGTTTCGCTAGAGCAGGACTTCGAGACGACTCAATCTGTCCGTTCACGCTTGGGCAGCGTTAGCTTGGATCGTTTTGTACAAGTCGTACACAGTCCTTTAGATCCGAATGGTAACTATTCTTTACATAATTTTGAGGAAGCGTTGGCGCGATTGCCCCGAAGGTCCATAGATTTTCTAATGATCGATGGCCCCGCGGGTGTAACCGGTTGCAGGTTAGCAACACTTCCCATGTTGCTCGGCCACTGCAGAGACGGTGCGAGGTGGTTTTTGGATGATGCCTTGCGTGATGGAGAAATGAGAATATTAAATCAGTGGTCTTCTCTTGCCGGCATTGAAGTTGAAGGAATTTATCCCATTGGTAAAGGATTGGGATTAGGTTCCGTACGACGTCCGCCTCCTATTCATAACTAAAGTTTCTGATACTCAATACTCATTACCTCACGTTCTATCGCGATTGTGCTCTCAGTACCTGGAGCTAAAAACACGGTCCTACGAAGACCAAGTCCTGCGTCGGAGTAAGGCAGGTGGTTAGTCAAGAGAGCTCCCATTTTGGCGAGTCAACATTTTTTCTTGGGATAAAGAGAAGATGAAGCCGGTGACTTTTGATCTCTAAACGGTAACGTCGGACTTCAAGTAGATTATGAAGGGATTAGTTAGCATCGTCGTACCGGCCTTTAATAGAGGCTTTATAATTCGCGAAGCTTTGGAAAGCATCCTGAAGCAGACATATCAAGACTGGGAGGCATTGATTGTCAATGATGGTTCAACTGATGACACAAGCGAAATTGTCAAAGAGTATACGACAAAGGACTCACGAATATGCTTGATCGAGCACGACAGACAAAAAGGGGCTCAAGCAGCTCGAAATAGCGGCATTCGCAATATCCGAGGGACCTGGATTGCCTTTCTAGACTCCGACGACCGGTGGCTTCCACACAGCTTGGAGACGAGACTAAAACTGACGCAAAAAGGGTTACATCAGGTGGTGCATTCCGACTGCTACATACGGTCACCGGGGAGCAATGAACTTGAGCGCTTTGGCGTCCCACCAATGCAGGGGCAGATCTACAAGGAATTGCTTCGAAGACCGGGCCCGATGTTTCCGGGTCTGCTGGCTTCGAAGGAAGCTTTGGGCCGTATCGGGCCTTTGGACGAGACTATTGTCTCATACCAGGAGTGGGATACGGCGATTAGACTTGCGAAACACTACGCGTTTGGGTTTGTTCTCGAGCCAACCTTTCTCTATGACTGCCGTCACGCCGATACTATTTCTAAGGATTTGCTTCGCGCGGCCCGGGGATATGAACAGGTGTTTACAAAGCATCTGTGGAGCATCTTTCGGTTGCTGGGACCAAACGCTTTAGCCTGGCATTA
>OCZV010000780.1_pt1 | contig 11405 bp, 8 predicted proteins | sample 1539051 | NCBI WGS metagenome assembly OCZV01 (sample SAMEA3113581, study PRJEB22503) | soil metagenome
GAGCACCCCCGGAATCCAGAGAGTCGGCGCGTAGCCGCCGTCGACAGCGGCCCAGAGGAGGAAGAGCCCCAAAGGGAGACCGCCCACAATGGCGGTCGGAACCCAGGCCGACGCCGGGCTCACGGACTCCTTCATCGCCTGTGAGACGTATGGGCGCGAAACAGCGTCTCGTAGAGGTCTTCGAGCTTCCGCACCGTGGCGTCGAGATCGAAGTCGCGCGGCTGCCGCCGTCGCCCCTCCTCACCCATGCGATCCCTCAACCCGCGCTCGGCAAGGAGGCCACCGACCGCCTCGGCAAGCGCACTGGGGTCGCGCGGAGGGACGAGGAAGCCGTTCACGCCGTCTGCGACGAGGTCGGGAACGCCGCCGACGCGGGTCGAGACCACGGGCCTCCCCGCCGCCATGTACTCCATGATGGCGAGCGGAGTGCCCTCGAAGTCGGAGGAGCACACGCACACGTCGAACGCTCCGAGGAGGTCGGGCACGTCCCGCCGCAGACCGAGCAGCGAGACGACGTCGCCCACTCCCAACTCGCGGACGAGCTGTGCGATTCGCTCCCGGTCGGGCCCGTCACCGACGACGAGGACCCGCACGCCGGGCACCCGCGCGCGCAGGACGGCCGCGGCCTCCACCAGCACCTCGAGCGCCTTCTGCGGCCGCAGCTCGCAGACCGTGCCAACGACCGGTGTCGTGTCCTCGAGCCCGAGCTCTCGCCGGATGTCGCGGCCGCTCGGCTCGGGCAGCGGCGGGATCCCGATCGGAAGGAAGCGGACGACCTCGGGGCTGACGCGCTCGATCTCGATCATACGGCGACGATCCTCCCGCGAGACCGTGAGGAAGACGCTCGCGCCGCGGGCGATCAGCTCCCGATCGAGAAAGCGCCGGAGCGGACGGCCTTCGTACGACCAGGTGTGCTCGTGAGCGACGATCACCGGCACACGCGCGAGTCTTCCCAGCACGGTTCCCGACACGTTCGAGCCGAACATGTGCGCGTGGAGAACGTCCACGGGCTGATGCCGGAGCAGGCGAACAAGGGGGGCCCACGAGGGGAGGTCGAGCTTTCCGCGCCTGTTCAGGGAGAGCAAGCGCACTCCGGCCGCCTCGAGCTCATCCGAGAGAGTCGGCATGGTCGGCCGCCGCGTCGAGCAGAGCAACCGCTCGAAGCGATCGGGGTCGAGTCGCATCGCCACGAGCGAGGCAAGGCGCTCCGCACCCCCCTGGACCGACGGACGGTCGACCAGGGTGAGAACGCGCAGCTTCGATCGTGTCCTAACGGCGGGCATCAGCGAGCTATTCTGCGCGCTCCCCGTGCCGGACCTCCTCGTCCTCAGCTATCACGCCGTGAGCGAGAGCTGGCCCGCCGCCCTGTCGGTCACGCCCGAGCGCTTCGAGAGACAGATGGGAGCACTCGTCGGGGCAGGGTACCGAGGCGCGACGCTCAGCGACGCCGCCTCCGAGCCTCCCGCCGGAAAGACGCTGGCCGTGACGTTCGATGACGGCTACCGCTCGGTGCTCACGCACGCGTTCCCCGTGCTCGAGCGGCTCCGTCTGCCGGCGACCGTGTTCGTCCCCACGGACTTCGTCGGCACGGAGGAACCGATGAGCTGGCCCGGCGTCGACCACTGGCTCGGCGGCCGGCACGAACGCGAGCTCGTGCCCCTCTCCTGGGCCGAGCTCCGCACGCTCTCCTCCTCCGGCTGGGAGATCGGCTCGCATACGTGCACGCATCCGCACCTCACACGGCTCGACGACGACCGCCTCGCCGACGAGCTCGGGCGGTCCCGTGCACGGTGTGAAAGCGAGCTCGGGCTTCCCTGCCGCTCACTCGCCTACCCGTTCGGCGACCACGACGCGCGCGTCGTGGCGTCGACCAGAGCCGCCGGTTACGACTACGCGTGCGTCGTCCCGCATCGTCTTTCGCGGCCGGCGCCACTCGAGTGGCCGCGCATCGGGATCTATCATGCAGACGGCCAGCTTGCCTTCCTGCTGAAGGTCTCGCCGGCGGTTCGGCGACTCAGGGCCCTGCCTTTCCTGCAGCCGCTCGACCGCGCCAGGCGCAGCGTGCGCAGGCGCCTGGCCGGCTAAACCTCGCCTCATCGGCCGAACAGCGCTGCGCGGGCCGCGCCGGCCACCGCGCGAGCCTCGGCGACCGAAACCTCGCGCAAGGCCAGGAGGACGAAGCTGAAGAGCGCGGTTCCTCCGAGCGCGCCGACGATCCAGCCGGTGAGCGAGAGGTTGCCCGTGCCTACGGCGAGCAGCACGCAGGCCATCCCGCCGGCCGCGATGCCCGACCTGAGCAGGGTCGCCAGGAGCGGTCGAAGCTGGATGCCGAGGCGTTGGCGGCAGAGCCACAGATGGGCGGGAACATAGAGGAGGAACGCGACGTCGGTGCCGATCGCCGCGCCCTCGATCCCGATCGGCGGAATGAGAACGACATCGAGCGCGACGTTGACGGCCAGCGCCGCCAGAGCGATCGGAACCCGCCGCCGCGCCGCGCCCAGGTAGTTGGCGGTCAGCGAGACGAGCGGCGCGAGACCTGCGAGGAAGATGTAGGGCGCCAGCGTCCGGAGCACGTTCGCCGAGTCCTCGAACTCGGCGCCGAGCAAGACCGAGGTGATCGGTTCGGCCCACACGAGCAGCGGCGCCAGCAGCAAGGCCTGGAACAGGACGATGTATCGCAGAGCACGGAGAAAGGCGTCGACCTTGGGCGGCTCCTCGGGGTGCTCGGCCAGGCGCGGCGCTACCCCGCTCGCGAGGGCGTAGCCTGGATAGTGGAGGACGATCGCAAGGCGCATCGGCGCCTGGAACAGCCCGACGGCAGAGGGGGCCAGGAAGGCGCCGATGAGCAGGGCATCGATCTGCTGGAAGATGCTGAAAGCGACGTCGACGACGACCAGCGCACCGGCGTAGCGCGCAATGCGGCGCAGGCCCTGTCGGCTCGGAGACCAGGCGGCCAGCGCGGGACTGCCGAGCGTCCTGGCCGCCAGGATGAGAGCGGCGGACGCCCCCACGAGGTAGCCGATCGCGCGCCCGAACGCGGCTCCCGTCGCCCCGGCTCCCAGAAGGACGAGTGCGACGCTCGCGCCGAACTCGACCGCGCTCTCCGAGAGCACGATGCGGAAGTTGAGCGCCACCCTGCCCTGCGCGACGAACGCGGCCGCGAAGAGCATCATGACGCTCTGCCCGAGGATCGCGATCGCGACCGCTCGGAGTGGCCAGGCAAGCTCAGCGACCCCGTAGGCCGTTGCGATGAGCGGGGCGCAGGCGAACAGCGCCCCGCTCGCAGCCATGGAGGCGACCGCCTTCAGGCCGAGTGCGTCCGAGACGATGCGGGCCACGGCCGAGCGGTCACCCCGCTTCTCCGCAATGAACCGCCCCGCGGAGGCAGAGACGCCGAAATCAGCCGGGAGAGCGACCAACGCCCCGACCGCTATGGCCAGCGCAAAGACTCCGAAGCCGTCGGGGCCGAGCGCCCGTGCCAGGTAGAGCGTGAGGGCAGCGGTGAACACCGCGCCGGCCAGCTGCGACGCGAAGGCGAAGAGGCTGTTGCGGGCGATGCTGTCGCTCGAGTCGCGTCCCGACACTGCCGCAGTATCGGCAACGCTCCGGGCGGAGCCGACCGTGCTCTCCTCAAGGGTCACCGGGGAATGCCGATGAAGAGCGTGTCCACCGGTCACGTTCCCCGTGCGCTCAGTCTTCCGGCTCAGAACCCTCGCCTTCGTGTCCACGCTCCTCGTCTCCGGGGCGTGGTGGCCGGCCTCGGCGCAAGCGGAGACCTCCTGCACGCTCTTCGCCGCCCCCTTCGGAAGCGACACCGCAACCGGGACCGAGCCCGAGCCCTTCGCGAGCGTCGGCCACCTGGTCGACGCACTCGGGCCCGGCCAGACCGGCTGTCTCTTCGAGGGCACCTACATCGGAGACGTCAACGTCGCGCGTGGGGGCGTTCCTGACGCTCCGCTCACGTTGACGAGCCGTCCGGGCGGGCGCGCGACACTGCGCGGACGACTGTGGATCGCCGACGGAGCGACCGACGTGGTGGTCGCCGGCCTCAACCTCGACGGACGCAGCCCGGGCGGGCTGCCGAGCCCGACGGTCAACGGCGACCGGATCGTCTTTCGCGACAACGACGTCACGAACTACCACACCGGGATCTGCTTCGTCCTCGGCTCGACGTCCGGCTGGGGGACCGCCGAGGACGTCGTCCTCGAACGGAACCGGATCCACGACTGCGGCCGAATTCCGGCCACCAATCACGATCACGGCATCTATGTCGAGAGCGCCCGTCGGGCCCGCATCGTCGACAACCTGATCCACGACAACGCGGATCGAGGGATCCAGCTCTATCCGGACGCCCAGGAGACGGTCATCGCGCACAACGTCATCGACGGGAACGGCGAGGGAATCATCTTCTCGGGCCAGGACGGTCTCGCCTCCAGCGGCAACCACGTCACGGCCAACGTGCTCGCGAACGCCGTCCTCCGCTTCAACGTGGAGTCGTGGTGGCCGGTCGGCAACCCCGTGGGAACCGGGAACGTGGTCGATCGGAACTGCCTCTGGAACGGGCATCGAGGCGATGTCGGGCCCGAGACGGGATTCGTCACCCAGGCGAACGTGGTCGCCGATCCGCAGTTCCGGGACCGCGCCGCCCGGGACTTCGCCCTCCTCGGTACGAGCCCGTGCGCCGACATGGGCCCGCGCAGCGAGCTCCGCGTCGACCTCCTTCCGGCGCTTGCCCCTCGGAAGCTTCGCGTACCACGGATCGTCGGCAAGAGCAGGCGCCTGAGCGTCCTTCGCGTACGTCCCGGCTCGTGGGGGGGAAGCAGCCCTCTCCGGTTCCACTACCGCTGGCGGCGCTGCGACGCTCGCGGCAAGCGCTGCACGAGCATCTGGCGGGCCCGCGGAGACGCGGCCTACCGGCTCAGCCGCCGCGATGTCGGGCACACGATCCGTGCGGTCGTCCTCGTGCGGAACCCGGCCGGAGCCCGCACGAGCGTCTCGCGGCGGACGAGCCCGGTCAAGGGCTAGTCGACCTCTCCTCCTGTCGGCCCTGCGCGGCGATGCCGCTCAGCGCGGCAGCCAGACCGAGAAGGAGCCAGAGCTGCTTCTCGTACTGCGCCGAGATGAAGACGAACGCGGCCAGCATTCCGAGCGTCCCGACCACGATGCCGCGCGCGAGCATCTCGGACTCGTACAGGCCCGAGCGCTCGAACCCGCGCACGGCCCGCCACGCGTGAGCGAGTGGGCCGACGACCAGGACGAGGAAGAAGACAAGACCGATCCAGCCGAGCTCCGCGAGCACGTTCAGGTACGTGTTGTGCGCGACCTTGGGCGTGTCGACGACGAGGTCCGGGCGCAGGAGGGTGATGCTCCGGGTCGCGTAGACCGGCTCCTCGACCTGGAAGTTGCCGGCGCCGACTCCCAGGGCGGGATGGTCGGCTGACATGTCCAGGGCGATGCCCCAGAGATCGAGCCGCCCGGTGCCTCCCCCGGCCGAGAATTCCGTCACGCGGGCCAGCGTCTCGGGCGGGGCAGCGAGGGTGTAGTAACCCAACCCGACGGCGGCGACGATCAGGATCGCACCCAGCGACCGCGCGCGCAGCGAGCCCGAGAGCGTCGCGATCGCGAGCAGCGTGACGCCGAGCGCGACGAGCCCCCCTCGCGACTCGGTGAAGAAGAGGGCGAGGACGAAGACCGCCCCGTAGGCGACGAGGAGCCAGCGGGCGAGCGGGGCGCGGAAGACGACCAGCGAGAAGATGACGAGAGCCAGGGCGGGCACGAGAATGGCCGCCAGCTCGTTCGGATCGCCGATGCTCCCCTCGAGCCGGTCGGATGCCGCGTAGGGGTCCAGCTCCTCGGCAGACGACCCGCCCGCAAGCCCGATCGCGGCAGTGACGAACGCACCGGTCACGTACGCCCAGACGACCCAGGCCACGTGCTTCGGCTCGCGCACCGCGAAGACCACGATGGCGAAGAGGAGGACGCCTTGGCCGAGGCGAAAGGCGCTCGCACCCGCCACCTCGACGTCCGCTGCCCAGAGCATGGACGCGAACGCCAACGAGACCAGCGCGAGCGCCGCGTAGGCGAGCACCGGATAGCCGCGGAGCACGTTCCCGGCCGTCCCATGCGCTCCGAGCAGGCTGACGAGCCAGGAGACCGTCAGGACCGCGCCGGCGACCTTCACACCGGTGAGACCTGCGCTGTCCACTCCCGGGATCCGGTCGAAGAAGGTGATGACGGTGAAGAGGGCGACTCCCGCCGCCAGGCTTCGGAAGGAGACGATGGTGAACACGAGGCCCACGGCGACCGCGAGGGCAAGAGGAGGCGAGCTGACCGCGCCGACACCCAGGAGGGAACCGCCCGCGAGGACGCCGAACGCGACGCCCGAGCGACGGACGAGCTCGCGCCACTCGAGGAGCGCTGCCGTCATCGACCCGGTTCACCCCGCCGGCGCAGGAGCACGTCGAGCTCGTCGACCAGCGTCTCCGCCAGGTCCTCGCGCGTCTTGCCGGCCTCGACGTAGGCCCGCCCCCGGACCCCGAGGGCCCGCATGCGTTCCGGATCGCCCACCAGAGCGCCGATCGCCGACGTGATGGCCTCCGCGTCTCGGGGCCGGACGATCGACGCGCAGCCGATGGGCTCGAGGAACTCCACCGCCAGTCCTCGGCCTGCGTAGACGATCGGCCGACCGGCGGCCATGTACTCGTGAAGCTTCACCGGGATCACGACGGAATTCGTGTACGACGTGTCCTCGGTCTGCACGAACAGGATGTCGCTTCGCCGGTACAGGTCGATCGTCTCCTCCCGGTTGAGATAGCCCGTGAACCGAACGTTCTGGAGCCCGAGCTCGCCGGCGTGCCGCTCGATCGCGGCGCGCTGGGGCCCGTCGCCGGCGAGCACGAACTCCACGTCCCGGAGGGCGCTCGCGACCCGAAGGAGAACGTCGAGCCCCTGGCTGTAGCCCATGAGGCCGACGTAGGCCACCGTCGGACGCGAGGCGCGGTCAGGCCCGCCGCCGTCGTCCCGCAGCGCCTCGCGCATCGCGCCCGAGATCGTGTTCGGATGGGTCAGGATCCGTTCCCGGGGAACGCCGCGCCGGACGAGGAGCTCCGTGATCCCGGGGGTCGCGGTCACGACGAGGTCGGCCCGGTCCACGACCGTCCACATCAAGCGCTCGACGAGCTTGAGCACCGCGGCGGCTGGACCGCGAGCGACCCCGAGCTCCCCCGCCAACCGCCACGTCACGTCGCGCACGTCCCACACGAAGAGCGCCGACTTGAGACGCGCCAGGAGCCACGCCGCCGGGGCGAGGAACATCGAGGGAGTCGTCACGAGGACGACGTCCGGGCGGGTGCGAAGGCCACGAGCGGCGAGCGCCAGCGCCATCGCCTGCTCCCGCACGCCGCGAACCGCCAGCGACCGCGCGTGTGGGCGGAAGGAGAACGGCCGCTGCACGATGTAGGGCCGCTCCCTGTCGGACGCCGCCGCGGCGCGCGAATCGTAGAGATCCGGCGAGGGGTAGCTCGGCTCGAGGGTGAGCACCACGAGACGGTGCCGCCGAGCGACGGCCTCCGCCAGCGGGCCTAGCCGGTTGGCGGCCGCGTTGGTCTCGGGCGGGAAGAACTGGGTGAGGAGGAGGACGTCCGCCACGCTTAGGCTTTCACGCGCGCCTGGAATCGTTCCTGCAAGCGGGCGGCCACGAGCCCGGCGCTGAAGTCGCGTTCCACACGGGCACGACCTCGGCACGCGAGCCCCTGTCGGAGCTCCTCGTCCCCGATCAGCCGCTCGAGGGCGTCTGCCAAGGCGACCGAGTCGCGCGGCGGTACGAGCAGGCCCGCATCGCCCTCGAGAAGCTCCGGGATGCCCCCGGTCGCGGTCGCCACGACCGGGATCCAGTGAGCCATCGCCTCGATCAGAGAAGCGGGAATGCCCTCACGGACCCCAGAGGCTGTTTCGATGCTCGGGAGGACGACGGCGGCCCACTTTCCGTTTCGCATCCCGCTCAGAAGCTCGTGGTGCGGAACGAAGCCGAGCATGTGCACTCGCTCCTCGACTCCAAGGTCGGCGACCTTCTCGAGGAGCCGGCCGCGGAGCGGGCCGTCGCCCGCCACGTCCCATTCCACGGTGTGGCCCCGGGCGACGAGCAACGCGAGCGCGTCGACGAGATCGGCGTGGCCCTTCACCTCGAGGAGGAAGGCGGCGGTGAGGATCCGGAAGACCAGGTCCTCGCTCTCCCGGGCCGCGGCGATCGGGGGCAGCTCGACGCCCATGTGCACCACCTCCGGCACCTGCGCGCCGTCCCCTCCCCGGTGGGTGAGCTCACGGGCGCCCAGCTCGTTGATGGCACGCACGTACGACGCCCGCCTGAGCTTGAGAGCGAGCAGGTTGTCCTCCGCGATGTCCCAGCGGTGTGCCGTGAAGCTCCATGGGATGCCCGTCAGCCCGCCCGCCACCAGTCCGAGGGTTGCCGTCGTGGCGGCCCAGTGGACGTGGATGTGCTCGACGCCAAGGTCGCGCGCCCGGCGCGCGAGCCAGAGCCCCTTCGGAAACGCGGCAAGATTCTTCGCGAGAATGCGAGGGCTCCGGCTGCGGAGCAGCTTGAGCAGGAGGCCGGCGCAGGTGCCCGGGCGGCGAAGGATCTCCCCGAGGGCGCTCGCGAGAACGCGCCACGAGAGCAGGGGCTCGGCCTCGACGCGGGCTCGAAGCTCTCGTGCGTCAGCGTGGAGAATCCGACGCGGTCGCCGCAGCGGGGCGATTGCCACCTCGTTGCCCAGTCGTGTGAGCGCGGCGATCTCGGAGACGAGGAAGCCTTCGCCGACTCCGTAGGGAAAGGTCGAGGTCACGTAGAGAAGCTTCATGTCGAGCAGCGACAGAGCTCGCGGCGCTCGACCTCGGCCTGCACCAGCGTCTTCCGAGGCCGGCGGCGTGCAGCAGCCTCGCTCGTGCCCGTCTCTCTCGGCCCGTAGTACGCACCGCCGCGCGACTTCTGCCGGCTCGTGACCACGAAGCCCAGGGGCGCGATGCCTCGCAGGTGGAGCATGCGGCGGAGCTCGCTGAGCTTGTCGCGGCGAGTCGCCCCCAGGCGAACCGCGATGACGACCGCTTCGACGGCATCGGCGAGAGCTAGCGCGTCCGCCACCTCGGTGAGCGGTGGCGAGTCCACAACGACGACGTCCGCGTCCAGCTCGTTCAAGACCCGCTCCACCCTGCGCGGCTGCAGAAGATCGATCAGATGTGCCTGCCCCGGGCTTGCGGGGAGGAGCCGCAGGCTCTTTCCCGCCCCGGGAGCTTCGACAAGGGCGTCCTCGGGCACGGCCTGGCCGCTCAGGACGTCCGCGAACCCGGTGGGACGCGCGGGCACGTGGAAGAGGGTGGCGACCATCGGCCGCCGCAGGTCGCCGTCGACGAGGACGACGCGCATCCCGGCGAGGGCCAGCGTCGTCGCCAGGTTCCCCGCCGTCATGGTCTTGCCCTCACCCGGGACCGCGCTCGTGATCAGGATCGAGCGCGGGAAGCTTCCGTCGGAGCCTGCGGCTGCCAGGCTGGCCCGGAGCGTCCGGTAGGCCTCGCGTGCCTCCCCGGGGAGCGGCTCTCGCCCCGAGAGGAACCCGCGAGCGACCTTGGCAGGCAGACGGGGGATACGGGCGAGAATCGGGAGCCGGTGGCCGAAGACCAGCTCGTCCTCGCGGACGACCCGCGGGCTCACGAGATCGAGAGCTAGGGCAAGACCGCTCCCGAGCAGGAGGGCGGCCAGCAGCGCAACGGCGACGCTGAGGGCGGGCCGCGGCCATGCCGCCGACTCGGGCGGGACCGCGCGGCTCGAGATCTGTAGGGTCGGGTCTCGCGCCCCGGAGAGGGACTCGAGCTCGGCCAGCCGTTGGGCGACGGCCGTCCCCTCCGCCGAGTTCCGCTGGTCGGGCGGGAGTGCCCGCAGGCGGCTCGAGAGCCGTTCGATCGCCGCTCCCAGCTCGCCTTGGAACTGGTCCGTGCGCTGCTCGATGAGCTCCTCGCCGAACGCGTTCGCGAGCTCGGCGGCGCGCTCGGGGGTTTCGGCACGCGCAGCTACCGCCACGATGTTCGCCTGGCTGAGCGGCCTCACCTCGACCGCCTCCAGGAGGTCCTGACGGCTCTCCTCCAATGCGAGCCGCTCGCGCACGCCGTCCGCGACCTGAGGCGTCTCGACCAACCGCGCGGCCGTCAGCACGGTCCTCGTCTGGTCCGCCGACTCGCGGAGGACGCTAATGCCGAGGAAGGTGTCGTCCGACGCGGAGACGGGGGTGACGAGGAGATCGGCCTCCGCCTCGTAGCGCTTCGCGGCCAGGAGCGAGTATGCAACCGCCGCGCCGACCGCAATCGCAACGATGCCGAGGATGAGCAGCCAGTGCTCGCGCAGCGCGTGCAGGTAGCGCGCTGCGCCCTGGCGCTCCTCGCCGAAGCCGGCGACCAGCTCGTTCATGCGAAACGAGCCACGGCACGAGGGGACAAGGCGCGGTGAATCCTCACGGACTCATTATTCATGCTGCCCGTGCGATTTCCCGCCTCTCATTCCTGCGCCTCGACCGGCCGCTCGCGCAGGGCCGGGAAGAGGATGACGTCGCGGATCGTCTCGCGGCCGGTGAGCAGCATGACGAGCCGGTCGACGCCGAGCCCGAGCCCGCCCGTCGGCGGCATCCCGTAGGAGAGCGCCTCGACGTAGTCGGGGTCGCCGTGGCCCACCCCGACCTCGCCCGCCTGGGCGGCGAAGCGCTCCGCCTGCTCGCCGGCCTCGTTCAGCTCCGTGTAGGCGTTGCCGAGCTCCATGCCGGCGACGAAGTACTCGAAGCGCTCGGTCACGGCCGGGTCGTCGTCTCTCGTGCGCGCGAAGGGCGAGAGCTCGACGGGATAGTCGTAGAGGATCGTCGGCTGGACGAGCTCCGGCTCGACGAAGTGGCTCAGCGCGTGGTCGACGAGCTGGAACCACGAGCGGTCGGCCGCGGTGTCCACCCCGCGCTCCTCGAGGCGGGCCCGCAGATCGGCCTCGTCGCGGGTCCAGAGGCCGAGCTCCTCGAGGGCGTCGAGCAGCTTGAGGCGCCGCCACGGCGGCGCGAGGTCGACGTCCCAGCCGCGGAAGCTCGCCTTCGTGGTCCCGAGCGTGTCCTGCGCCACCCCCGCGACGAGCTCCTCGATCCGCGCCATCGTGTCCGAGTAGTCGGCATAGGCCTCGTACCACTCGAGCATCGTGAACTCGGGCTGGTGCTTGTAGCTGACGCTCTCGTTGCGGAAGTCCTTGCCGAGCTCGTAGACCTTCTCGAGGCCGCCGACGATCAGCCGCTTGAGGTAGAGCTCGGTGGCGATCCGTAGGTAGAGGTCCGTCTCGAGCTCGTTCGAGCGCGTCACGAACGGCTCGGCGAAGGCGCCGCCGTAGCGGG
>OCZV010000781.1_pt1 | contig 11403 bp, 10 predicted proteins | sample 1539051 | NCBI WGS metagenome assembly OCZV01 (sample SAMEA3113581, study PRJEB22503) | soil metagenome
AAATTTTAATTTGCATCTTGCGCTTTGCCTTCGGCTCGGTTCCCTTTAACCTTTAAACCGTCGAGAATTTCTTCATAGCGCATACCGTGCGACATGAGCGCCAATTCCCGCTTGGTTCCATTGGCATAGGCAAATTTGACTTCGAGATATTCGTCCACTTCGCCCGCCGGAAGATGCTCAAACCATTCGATAACGCTCACGCCATCGGAAAAAAGATACTCGCGCAGATTCAAACCCTCTAGCTCGTCGCGACTCCCCACCCGATAAAGATCGATATGGTAGATCGGCAACCGGCCATGGTATTCGTTGATCAACGTGAACGTCGGGCTTCGTATCCAGGCATCAGGGGAAACCTCGAGCCCCTCTGCCAGGCCCCGCACGAAACAGGTCTTGCCGGTGCCCAGCTCACCGATAAGCCCAACAATTTCCCCGCCTTTGAGCAGTTTTCCTAACTTAGAACCCCAACTTCTGGTTTGCCGCGGCGAGCGGCTCACAAGCTTCCGCGAACCCATCGGGACAAGAGCCTCCCAGCACAACTAATATATTTTTGTCGGAATTTCGAGACTAAGACTGGCTGGCGATAACAAGCGCATTCCCATCGGCAAGCGCTCGATTACATCAGATGCGATGAGACCAATTTGGCCCTTTTCCGCCGCAACTTGATCGCCGACAAATCCATGGAGATAGACGCCGAGTTTCATCGCGTCCTCAGCACTGAACCCCTGGCCCAACAGAGCCGCCAAGATGCCCGCCAGGACATCGCCCATGCCGCCGCTCGCCATGCCGGGATTACCCGTGGGGTTGATAAACACTTTTCCTTCGGGCGTGGCCAGCACGGTCCTCGCTCCCTTAAGCACAAGGTGGCATCGATGCTCGGTGGCAAAGGCGCGGGCGACTCCGACTCGGTCCTGACTCACCGTCGCGGTATTCTTGCCGATTAAACGCGCCATTTCGCCGGGATGGGGAGTAATGACCGGCGCTCTTTTGGCATTTCGCAATCGCTCGATATCAAAAGCCAGATTGTTAAGCCCATCGGCATCGATAACCCATGGCAGCTCTAAATTTTTGAGCAGCCAACGAAGCGTGGTTCGTGTGGAATCGCTTACGCCGATGCCGGGACCAAACAGCAAGGCATTTTTCCGCTGCAACAATCGGCGCCATTCCTCATCGTTGGGAAATTCCATCTCCTCGGCCGCATTATCGCGCAACGGCTCCGTCATCACCTCGATCAACGAACCTGCAAGAATATTATTCAGCGACCGCGGCGCTGCCAAGGTGACCAAACCCGCGCCGGCCCGCATCGCCGCGCGGCAGGCGAGGATCGCTGCGCCGGTCTTTCCGCGCGAGCCGGCGATCACCAGGAGGTGGCCATAAGTTCCCTTGTGCGTGTCAGGCTCTCTTTTTGGCACCAGCCAGCAGATCCGGTCGTTTTCCAACAGTTCGGTCCCCGGCGCAACCTCCGCAACCGCTCGGGGATCGATGCCAATATCCGCAACCACCAGATTCCCAACGTAGTTCAACCCCGGATAGGTAACCTGCCCGAGTTTGGGGTACCCCAGCGATACCGTCATCTCTGCCTGAATCGAAACACCAAGCGGCGTTCCTCTGTCAGCATGAAGTCCGGACGGCATGTCGACGGCAACGGTAGGCACACCGGAACCATTCATGAGAGCGATGGCCTGAGCGTACAGACCACGAACCTCATTCTTCACTCCGGTGCCCAAGATGGCATCCACCAACAGGCCTCTCCCCTTCATGGACCGGGCCAGCGCATCGACCGTGTCTTCAGCCACCTCCACCACTTTCCCCTTGAGCTTACGGTAGGCTTGATAATTCGCCGCAGCATCCGGCGAAAGCTCATCTCGGTTCGCCAGCAGGAAGACTTCGCAAGGGATGCGCTTTTGCCTGAGCAACCGTGCGACGACGAACCCATCTCCACCGTTGTTTCCTTTCCCCGCGACGACTAGCACGCCCTTCTTGGCGGCGCGCCCCAAGCGCTCAAGGATCGCATCGACGATCCCCTTTCCCGCCCGCTCCATCAAAGTGAGGCTGGAAATGCCGTACTTCTGGATCGTGAGCCGATCCATCTCGCGCATTTGCTCGGCGGTAACAACAATCACCGGTCAATAGGTTCGATTCGCTCAAAGGCGTTCAAGCGGTTCCCCGTTGAACGTTTTGAACCGTTAAACGATCTGAACCCTACCCTCGGGCATTCTTAAGTAAAGCCTTCATTTCCCGGACGGCCTGCTCCATACCAACGATGACCGCGCGGGCGATAATGCTGTGACCGATATTGAGCTCGACGATCTCCTCAATACCGGCAATGGGAAGAACGTTGTCATAATTGAGGCCATGCCCGCCGTGTACCTCCAACCCTAAACTCCGGCTCCGTTTCGCCGCGGCGGCGATGGCCTCACGCTCCTTTTCACGCTTGCTCGCGACAGCGTTGCAATACGCGCCGGTATGAATTTCTATCCCATGGGCGCCGACTTCTTTGCTGGTTTCGATTTGTTTCTCTTCGGGATCAATGAACAGGCTTACGTGGATCCCGCGATTCTGAAGACGTTGCACGGCGTCTTTGATTTTCTGCCGATGCGTCACGACGTCGAGCCCACCCTCTGTCGTTAGCTCCTGCCGCTTTTCCGGGACGAAACAAGCATCGTCCGGCCGTAGCTTCTCCGCTAATGTTACCATTGGCGGCGTTACCGCCATTTCAAGGTTGAGTTTAGTCTTCAGCTGCTCGCGTAGGAGCATCACGTCACGCTCCTGGATATGGCGGCGGTCTTCTCGCAGGTGTACGGTGATGCCGTCTGCGCCGGACCTTTCGGCCAGCAAGGCCGCCTCCACCGGATCTGGAACGTCGGCCTGGCGCGCTTGACGCACGGTGGCAACGTGATCGACATTGACTCCCAAACGAATCATTCGCCAGCCCCAACCTCGGCGCGAATAGCATCGGCGATTTCTTGCGCCATCTGGCGAATCTTCGCCTCGTCTTCGCCTTCCAACATCACGCGCGCTAGCATCTCGGTGCCGGAGTAGCGAACCAGGGTCCGACCGCGCCCGTCCAATGTCTTTTGCACCGTGGCGATCTTGCCATGGACTTTAGGCATGCTCTCAAAATCCTTTTTCTCTTTCACTCGGATGTTGAGTAAAACTTGCGGCAGCCGAGTCATGATGCCCTTCAGTTCGCTGAGTCGTTTGCCCTTTTCCACCATGAGGGCCAGCAGCTGAAGACACGTGATGGCGCCGTCGCCGGTGGTATTGTGGTCGAGAAAGACGATATGGCCGGACTGCTCTCCGCCGAGATTGTACCCCTCTTTCAACATTCGCTCGACTACATACCGATCCCCCACTTCGGTCCGAACCAATTGGACACCCGAGGATCGCAATGCCAGGTCCAAACCGAGATTGCTCATGACTGTCGCCACCACCGTCCGGCCTTTAAGAACTCCTTTTTCCTGCATGTCCTTGCCGCACATGGCAAGGACTTGATCGCCATCCAATATTTCACCGGTTTCATCGACGAATATGGCGCGATCGGCATCGCCATCCAGCGACACTGCAAAATCAGCGTGCTCATGCAACAGAACGTCTCGCGCCGTTTCCGGGTGAAGCGCCCCGCAACGACGATTGATGTTTTCGCCATCGGGCTGAACACCGAGGGGAATCACCTCGGCGCCCAATTCCGACAGCATTTCTGGGACGACTCGATAAGCCGCGCCATGGCCGCAATCCGTAACGATGCGCAACCCCTCCAACGTGAGATGACGCGGAAAACAGTTTTTGAGGAATACAATATATCGGCCCACCGCATCGGAAATGCGGACGGCCTTGCCAATCTTTGAAGCCGTGGGACGATCTTGTTCTGTCTCGCCACTCAATATCATCTCCTCCATCCGTGCTTCGACTTCGTCCGGCAATTTAAACCCATCCCAAGAAAAGAACTTAATGCCGTTATCCTGATAGGGGTTGTGGGAGGCCGAAATCACAACGCCCGCATCGGCTCTCATACTGCGCGTGAGAAAGGCAACACCGGGTGTGGGCATGGGACCGACCAATTGAACATCCGCTCCCATCGAACAAATGCCCGACGATAGCGCGGTCTCCAGCATGTAACCCGAAAGGCGGGTATCCTTGCCAATCAAAACCTTGTAGCGATGCTCTGTGTCGCCATCGAGTATTTTTGCTAACGAGGGCGGCCTGCTGCGACCCGACCGATCACGGGGTTTCGCGATCGGGTCTTGCAACACCTTGGCTATGGCTCGTCCGAGCTTTAGCGCCATCTCAGAAGTCATTGGCTCTTGGTTGGCAATTCCTCTCACTCCGTCGGTCCCAAAGAGATAACGTTTGCGTTTATCCGTCTTCGACTGTTCCTGGCTCATGGCTTTAAACTCCTGCGCTCAAGTTTTAAGCTCCGGCTTTATTGATCCGGACTCTAAATCGTTGTGGTTTCTGCTCCAGGATCTTGACTTCCGGTGGCAGGCTAACATTCAAGGGCACGCTGTGTTCGCCCACACCTAAACCCTGGAGATCTAAATACACTTGATTCGATCCTAGGTCGAGCTTCCCAACAATCCGTCTGGGGGCCCGGACAGTCTCAAATAAGCCAACCGGGGATTGACCGTGTACTCTCCCGTGAACCCCTTTGCCCGCACGTCAATAGCGCTGAACTCCCTATGCCGTGACCCTCCCTTTTTGGATCACGAGCGCGCCATCGTGAATGGGTGAGTGAGGTTGAAAAACGCTCTCCACCAACTCTCGACTAACTCGCGCGTCGAGCCGGGTGCCGATTTCCATGTACTCATTCAACCCCACTTCACGCTCCAACACGATCAAGCCATCGACTTTCTTTTTGGCAAGATCGACGGCCGCTTGGGCAACCTCTTCGAGAACATCGTCGCGGCGCTCAATCGTGCGCTCGGCCGCGCCGAAGAGTGGCGCCGTGCCCACTTGGGCCAGCGCCCGGCGAATATCGCTTTGAAAAATGACAATGATGACGAGAATGATCGATCCGAGAAAGTTGTCGAGTATCCAATTCAGAGTGAACAGACCCAAAGCCCGCGACGAGACATACGCCACCAAAATGACCGCGAGGCCGAGAACCATCTGCATGGCTCGGCTTCCGCGCAGGATCTGCAAAAGTCGGTAGATCAGGAACGTGATGATCCCGATATCGACGCCCGTCCTGCCAACGCAGTTGAGCGATCATTTCCATCGTTGATCTTGCCTTGCTACGCAGTCCCGCCGAAGCGTAGGGCGTCGGCAACAAGAATAGCGCGACGGGTCTCCCTTACGTCGTGCACACGGATGATGTTGGCGCCCGCCAATACGGCGGCCACTGCGGCCGCGAGGCTGCCTTCCAGGCGCTTATCCGGGTCAGCCGCCAAAATCCTACCAATGAACGCCTTTCGCGAAGCCCCCACCAAAAGCGGTTGACCGATGGCCGCCAGGTCGGCCAAACTCCGCAACAGAGTCAAATTATGATCCAGTGTCTTTCCGAAGCCGATACCGGGATCGAGAATGATTTTTTCCCGCTCAATCCCGAGGTTCACCGCCTGATGAAGCCGTTCAACAAGGAAATTTTTGACCTCCCGAACGACGTCATCATATCGCGGCTCCATTTGCATGGTCCGGGGCACCCCTTGCATGTGCATAAGGACGACGGGAACCCTTTCAGCCGCCAGCAGCGAAATCATTTCAGGGTCAAACCTTAGAGCACTGATGTCATTGATGATATCCGCGCCGGCATCGAGAGCCGCCCGGGCGACCGGAGCCTTATAGGTGTCAATGGAAATCGGAGCAAGGACTTCCCGACGAAGCCCCTGAAGGACAGGAAGAACGCGCTCCAGCTCCTCCTCTGATGAGACAGGTTTGGCCCCCGGACGTGTCGACTCGCCGCCGATATCAATGACATCCGCTCCCGCCTGCAGCAGATCTACCCCATCGGCGATCGCTTTGTCCGGAACCATTCGTCGCCCGCCATCATAAAAGGAGTCAGGCGTAACGTTCAAAATGCCCATAATGAGGGTCCGCCGCTGAAAGCAGAGACTTCCATGGCGCGTCAGAACCTGACCAGGAGCCGTTTGTGCTATCGACGAAGCGGCGATGGGATTTGCGGTTGGATCTGAATCTTGTGGCATTTGCGCAGACTTGAAAAAGTATTGCTTACAAACACGTCCGCCCTTCGCATCGATGAGCAGCGGACGTTGAAGGACTCTTTATCTCTCCTCGTGCGAGTCGCACTTCCCTAAACGAGAAAGGACTTTGATTAGAATGCAGAGAAGGGTGGGGCTATAGAGCGGCAACGACGGTTTAGGCAAGTGCCGCGGCGGCCGAGGTCAGCGGGTCTCCGCCATTCCCGCCAAACTCTCGAACGATAGCGTCGATCTCCGAGCCGTCCAGGACCTCTTTTTCGAGCAACCTCTCCGCAACCTTATGCAGGAGATGAAGATTGGTCTTCAGCAGCTCTTTGGCCCGATCATAGCTCTCTTGAATGATCCGCCGGACCTCGGCATCAATCTCAATCGCCGTATTCTCCGAATAATCGACCTTCTGAGTAAAATCTCTTCCTAGAAAGATCTCTTCTTCTTTTTTTCCGAAGGTCATGGGTCCGAGTTTCTCGCTCATGCCCCATTCGCAAACCATCCGGTGAGCGAGATCGGTTGCTTTTTCAATATCGTTCCCCGCACCGGTGGTCATGTGGTTAAGCACGAGCTCTTCCGCGACGCGTCCACCAAAGAGAATCACGAGATTGTTGAGCAAATATTCCTTGGGGTACGTGTGCTTCTCGTCCATTGGGAGTTGCTGGGTAAGGCCCAGCGCCATGCCGCGAGGGATGATCGTTACCTTGTGAATCGGATCGGCGCCCGGCAGGAGCTTGGCCACGAGTGCATGACCCGCCTCGTGATAGGCCGTGTTGCGCTTTTCCTCGTCGCTGATAATCATGCTGCGCCGCTCCGCGCCCATCATCACCTTGTCCTTCGCGAGCTCGAAGTCACGCATGTCCACCTTTTCTTTGTTGCCTCGAGCCGCCAAGAGCGCCGCCTCATTGACGAGATTTTCCAAATCCGCCCCGGCAAATCCTGGCGTTGCACGCGCCAGGACGCTGACGTCTACGTCGGTCGCTAGCGGCACCTTGCGGGTATGAACCTGGAGAATCCCCTCCCGCCCTTTGACATCCGGCCGCGGCACGACCACCCGGCGATCGAAGCGCCCCGGGCGAAGCAAGGCGGGATCCAGCACATCCGGCCGGTTGGTTGCCGCGATGAGAATCACTCCTTCGTTGGCTTCGAAACCGTCCATCTCGACCAACAACTGGTTCAATGTCTGTTCCCGCTCATCATGACCGCCGCCAAGGCCGGCGCCACGGTGGCGTCCCACGGCATCAATTTCGTCGATGAAGATGATACAGGGAGCATTCTTTTTGCCTTGAACAAAGAGATCGCGCACTCGGGAAGCGCCAACACCCACGAACATTTCGACGAAATCGGAACCGCTGATACTGAAGAACGGCACTCCCGCTTCGCCAGCGATGGCCCGAGCCAAAAGCGTTTTGCCCGTCCCCGGAGGACCGACAAGAAGGCAACCCTTCGGAATTCTACCGCCGAGTTTGGTAAACTTCTTTGGATCTTTGAGAAACGCGATGATCTCTTGGAGATCGTCTTTCGCCTCATCTACACCCGCCACATCACTGAACGTCACACGATGTTGATTTTCAGTGAGAAGCTTGGCCCTGCTTTTGCCGAAGGACATCGCCTTACCACCTCCCACTTGCATCTGGCGCATGAAAAAGATCCAAACGCCGATCAGCAGCAGCATGGGAAACCAGTTGAGCAACAGAACCATATACCAGGGCGACTCATCCTCCGGCTTTGCGGCGATCTTCACATTCTTATCCCGCAACGACTTCACCAACTCCGGATCGTTCGGCGCGAACGTTCTGAATCGTTCGCCATTCTTGTACTTGCCCTGGATGTTATGCCCTTGAATCACGACTTCCTGAATGTCGCCGCGATCCACCGAGCCCATGAACTCACTGAAGACAATTTCCGGCTCTCGACCGTGTTGCTTGCTAAAAACGCTGAAAATAACAAGAAAAACAAGCGCCAAGACCAACCACAGAGCGATATGTTTCGACGACTGACTCAAACAAATCCTCCCTATATGAAAAACGTGAAAAATCTTAACACACGCAACCAGTTAGATCAACATCGGACTGCCTATTTAACAAATGAGCGGCACTGCCGTGAGGTGGAGAATCGACGATGTTTGCAGGTGAATTCTGCCGATTTCACTTCTACCGTATCCCGGAATCCAAAGAATCTCCTGGCCGATAGACACAAGAGGCAATGTGGCCCTCACTGAAAGGGGTACTTTCTTCTCAATAAAGAGATCCTTGACTTTTTTGCGGCCCGCCATACCCAAGGGCCTAAATCGATCACCGTCGCGAAAGCTTCGAACCGTCAGCGTCGTCGAGAGGCTGGCGGAATCGAAAACCGCCTCCATGAGATCATGAGGAAGGCTAGCCAAAGGAGCTGATAGGTGTTCGCTCCGGATCGTTATGCCCGCCTCAACGATGGTCAGCTCTCCTCCGATTGACAGCTCGTAACTATAACAAGCCCGCTCGATGTCATCGTAGCGCTCCTCCAGCCGAAGCGTTTCATACTCTTTGACGAACTCCCAACCTCCAGGAATCGACAGGCGACTTTGGGCAGGTCCCTCCGTCGCCAATTTCACCAATGTCTCGACATGATCGAAAGCGATGCCACGCAAATGACCCCGAGTGTCCTCAAGCCAGAGACGCATGACTCGCCGCTGCATCGCTTTGTCCTGACTTATGAAGAGTCTCTGATCGATACCCTTGGTCCCACGAAGGCTCGCTAGCTTCTCCTCTGCAAGCCTTTGCAGTAGATGATCTTCATCGCGAATCAACTCGGCCTCATGAGCCAGCCGAGCCGGAAGTTGCGGATCGATCCTCTCCTTGAGTTGGGGAAACAAACGGAAGCGAATCCAATTTCGCAGCAGGTTCGGATCTTGATTGCTTGGGTCGACGCGATAGTTGATCCGCTTTTCATCCAAGAAGGCTACGACCTCAGCTTTTGAAACTCCGAGCAACGGTCGAACGAGAACTGGGTCAGGATCTGGTGCTCGCAACCGCCGCATCGGCGACATCCCGCCCAGTCCTCTCATGCCGCAACCGCGGAGAAGCCACATCACCACAGTCTCCGCTTGATCATCTCGCGTATGCGCCGTCGCCACTTTGCCGATCCCGCGCTCTCGCGCCACCGCAGCGAAGAACTCATACCGTTCTTCTCGAGCCATGGCTTCGAGATTGCCTTTCGTCGCTGCCGACTTCATCTCGAGAAGATTAATTTCTTTTAAATGAAACGGAAGCTTTAAGCTCTCGGCGAGTTCGCCTACGAATCGCACGTCCTTTCGAGCCTCTTCGCCGCGAATTCCATGGTGCAAATGCGCTACTTCCAGGTGCAGCGCGAATTCTTGCCGCAACTCATATAAAACCTGCAGCAGCGCCACCGAATCCGGGCCGCCGGAGACGGCGAGCAATACGCGGTCGTCGCGGGCGAGCAATTCATGCCGGCGGATAAAGTCTCTGATCTCGCTTCTAAGACCCATGATCCAGGAAAAGTCTGCTCGGTTTGTCTCGCCAAATCAAGGCGTCGGCGACAGCCGAATGGTCTCAATTGAGCCAGTGCGAATGGAACCGCGAGGAGAGACATCGGCTTGTGGACGGCAGCCAACGTGTCTATTCGACAATGTCAGTTGGAGGGGTGTATTGGAGCGCCGTCATCTAGTGTCGTGTCTCAGAAGTTCGTTACATAATTTAATCGTCATTCCGGGCAAGCTGGCGATAGCTAGCGCGACCCGGAATCCAGGAAAATCAAAGGCTTCTGGATTCCCGCTTTCCGCGGGAATGACGGATTCGGACTCCTGACTTTGTAAACGAACTTTGGTTCCAGGACACTAGTCCGCTAGCGGCCAAATATTATTGCGGTTTTCTTTTTCCTCCCCGAACGAGAGAGAGCTTGCCGCGCCTGCGGCCCTTTTGTTCTTCGAGCAGGCACTCCCAATCAATGAGGGTGAGATAATCTTCGGCGGGATCCGACTCACAGTCGTATTGGCGAAAAAACCTGGCAAAGCTGCCAAATCGCTTCTCGTACGCCTTGATTCTTTTGTCGATCTCCTTGGCTGAAAGGGTAGAATAGTCGATCTCCTTTTCGCCCTCCGTCCCCTTAATGGCTACTATCTTGCTCATCGCGTAATCTCCCTTATGTGCGGCACAACCGTTTCGATTATTTTCTTCAGCTCTTTTTCACCTTCGCTTGAATTTTTTAACGGCGTCGCAAGCTTGAGGTGCAAATGAGGCGCAGCGGTCTTCCTTCCCCGTTTTATCTCGTGACTGTCATAGCGAACTTCATCATCCCAGCCGTTGGTTTTGCGATAGAAATGGATTTTGTATTCGATAATGGCACCCGATTGCTTGTCCCGAACCGCAACGTTCAGACACTTCCAATCATTAGGTGGCCCCCCCGGCATCGGGCGAGTATCTCAAATTCACCAAAAACCGGCAAACGGATCGTTTAACTATATATTCAGCTTCCCGGCATAACCGGTCATCTCGACGTATCCGCGCCCGCTTATCGGCTTTTTTCTCACCCTGCCATTGACGCGTGCAGCTCCCTCCCAGTAAGTCACCCGGGTGCTTCTGTTCGTAACCAACTCCTGGTGTGGAAACGCGGGGACAATTTCTAATTCCACCTCATCCGCCGGAATGGTAACCTTCCATTTCATCGGATACGTGGCACCGCTGTTCGGGCTCTTCCATCGCTCGAGAACTTCGATCCGGAAGTCTTTAAGAGAAAGATGCCGGGTTGTTCCATTCGCACTCACCACTGTGCCGCTTGAATAGGGATCGGGCGAACCGTCTTTGTGCCGGATAAGATAGAGCATCAGTTCCGTTTGATTATCGAGCTGGATACTGAACCAATCCCACCCGACCTGATCCTCTCGTAATTGATTGCTGCCGAACTCGTGATCCATCCAGGTCAGCCCACGAACTTTCTCACTCTTGTCACCGATCGTGATCTCACCCTCGGTCTGCATTCGTGTCAAAGAATAATAATAGGATGCCCTTCCCTCGCCCTCGCCCTTTTGGCTGAGCCCGTTCTGCCCATGGAGAACCGGTGGTTTGAGGGAGTTCAGAATAAGGCGCAGCCGTGTCGCGCGGTCGTTTACTTGAATCGAGTGCGTCTTTTCATCGCCTTCAACTTTCCAATCTTCGTTCCACACCCGGTAGCGCTCGGTCGAGGCGCCGGCCTTCTCGCCGTAACCGCGGTTGATGCGCTCGCGAAAAATAAACTTCTTTTCGGCAATATCGGACAAAGC
>OCZV010000782.1_pt1 | contig 11398 bp, 9 predicted proteins | sample 1539051 | NCBI WGS metagenome assembly OCZV01 (sample SAMEA3113581, study PRJEB22503) | soil metagenome
GCTTCTATCAATACAAACAAAGAAAATCAACCCATTGATCCGGAACAGGCCCGAATTAAGTCAGTGATAACAGGGGAAACTCCTAAATGAAAGTCACAAATTTTCCAGAAACGTGAATCAAGATTTCGCTCATAAAGGTTACAACCAGCAAGCAGGTCTCTCATTACTCTTACCCCAGAAGGACGCTGCTGTGATACGACTTGCTACTTGCGACTACTTTCCCTACAACTCTACGGATGAAATCTCAAATGCTAGTCCTATAAGCTTATCTACCTAGACAAATTAGAATTTACTTTCTTGCGCAGGCTGGACAACCTTTCGAGGTATCGTATTCTATTGCGTGTATCGGACAGGATAACCATGCAATACGATTTTCGCTTTTGCTTCGGGAAGGAATATTTTTATGCTTTTTATTTGATGACATTTTCTTCAATGCTTTCAACTAAATATGTTATCGGGGCTAATATAAAAAGTCAAGGGTCTATAGTCTATTCTATTAATTAGCAAACAAAAACTCTCCCGCCTCGTTTTCACAAAGTCGTAATTTTATACACTAATCTACGGATTGCTTTGTGAGAGCTTGTGTATTTTTTTACAAATAAATCAATGACATAATATTTCTATGCCTGGATCGGGGTCATCTTATCTATGAGACGAGCGTTAGTAATCTGACCATCTTTTTCCATAACCAGAAGGTCAACCGTATATTGTGTTCCCTGAAGGAGAAACGTAACCTGGACATCCCAAGAATCCCTCCTGTCTTCGGTTGGAAGTCCACCCTTTACAACAAGTTGATCGGATATATACGGAAGCATCTCTCTAATTTTGAAATCCTGAAATCCAGGACCGTACAGGGCCTCAACCGCCTTCCTTGTTGCTTCCTCAACGTCACCTCTTGTTTTGACCGGTTTCATAATCCTGACTTTATCAACTCCTATCTATAAAAGTGTTGGTCTGTAGCTGTTGTACAGTAATTCTGATATTTCATGGACTAAAGTGTGAAAGGATTGTTAAAGCTGTCTATATCTGTTTAAGTCGCATCAATGTTGTCGGGTCTACAAGCCATAGAGATTTGGCGAATGGGACCATCAAGAATTGCTGGACTAGAGTATAAAGAGATTGGTCACGCACAGTACAGACACAAGGAAAATACTAGCATTCCCCTGAGTAACTCCAAATGCATTTTTCGGGAGCAGGTCAATGTTTTAGGCAACATTGTACATAGAACAATGAAGCAAAATCTACACTTATGCTAAATGTCTTTTAAACTAAAAACAACATATCGATGATGAGATATGATTACTCTTCGTACTAAGGGCATAACGGTGCATCCTATACTTATCAGGGCCAAATTGTTAAAACCGGTGGATATCACGCAAAGTGCAATTGATGAACAGGACGTAACCTAGTGAGAAAACATGGGTAGAGAAAAATGGAAATGTCCACACGTTGACTGCAAAGCTGAATCGAGTAGAAAGGGGAACTGTAAGAGACACATAAAAAACTTACACCAATGCGTATGCAGTCCTGTAAAGAGAAAATCCTCCACCGTCATTTGCCAATCACGACCTGAAGATACTCTATTTAGGATGAATGCATCTGGAAATCAGGATCCATATCATTCAAAAAGTACATTCTCACAACTGCCCAAGAGGGACTACAATTCCTTGAAAAGCTATCCTCAAAATAACAATAATGACGGAATAGATGATAACACTCAAAAGGATGGAGGAATTACGAGCAATCGAGATTTTATTGATGTTATTTATCCGACGTTCAAGAAGTTGAAGGAGAGAAATGATAAGATTCTAGAAATGACAAATTATTTTAATACTTATGGCTCAGTTTATACATTTCCATTCTATTTCCCTTTAAATACATTTGACAATCACGCGATTAATTCTATATTGCCGAGGGACATTTCCTCCGTTTTCTCTGATAATTCCACTCCCTCATTACTCAAATCTATCTCTTCTCCGCCATCTTTATCAAGACCTAACAAAATAATAGGATTTGAAATATACAACTGTGGCATTTGTCTGGAATCTGAATCCCTACCAGTAATGTACAATCCCGATGTGGGACAGGATCTGATTAAAAAGAGGCATATTTGTAAACCCTATAATGTGAATAACGTCAGAAATTATCCAAGATTTATGAAAGAAAATATTTGCTTCTATAATGTCCTTTCTTCGTCGGACCAGATAACGAAAACAGTTACGGAATGGTGTCGCGGCAGACTATATCTAGTATGTTCCCGCGTACTTTCTCGCGAAAATCCAATGGGTACGATTGACATGATGATAAACGAGAATTACTATGGCTGGATAATTAGAACAATCAAGCAAGGGAATGCCATCTTAAACGAGAAAGAACTAAAAGAATTCTTGGACTTGACAAAGTTCGCCACCTTTTGTTGTCTTTCAATCAGTTTCGTCCAAGACCAACAAAAAAGTAGAAAAGAATCATTCTATTTTTTTCTAAACTCCAAACCCTGTGTTCCGTTTGAGAACTGATCTCTCCGCTATTAAATCCCTCCCCACCGTTCGTCCCTTAGGACCTGTCTGAATCATAGAACATACATGGAATGAAGCTTGGACTCAACATGGACGCCAGGTAATTCTCTTTGCTTTCAGCAAGATTCAAATATTGACCGTATGTGCTGAAATACGCTGTAGTTTCTTGGCACTGATTTGGGGAGATGGAGTTAAACGGGGTCAGGGTAATCAGGGACGGAGAAATAATCTCCTGGCCGCAAGCCTAATTTCGGATATTGTAAGGACTTTTCTTGGCCCATGCGGGATGGAGAAATTGTTTATTGATATCTTGGGGGAAGCTACAATTACGAAGGATGGAGCGACATTCCTTCGGAAGATAGACGTAGAGCATCCTGCCGCCAAGGCCATAATCGATGCCTCTATCGCCGTCGACAACGAAGTCGGTGACGGGACGACTTCTGTAGCTCTTCTAATAGGTGCACTGATAAAAAGAGCAAATAAATTGCTAGACTTAGGAATTGCTCCAACAGTAATTATTGATGGATATTATGAGGCTCTCGTGGCATCTCTTGATCTTTTGAATACTCTGTCACAAAGGACCGATAACTCAAATCGCCAAATCATGTTATGCATCGCTAAGACTTGTTTGGATTCTAAGCTAGTTTCCATTCCTGGAATGTTAGACTCATCAGCTAGCATGGTGGTTGATGCTATAACAGCCGTTTCGGATTTTAAGAGTAATAGGGTCGAGATTGATAATATTAAAATAGAAGAGAAAATAGGGGATCCTTTTGAAACTAAACTAGTTTACGGTATTGCAATTGACAAGACCATTGACAGCTCAGCAATGCCTAGAGCTATTAGGAATGCTAAAGTACTCTTAATTGATCAGGAATTAGAGTTCAAGGGCACGCGGTTTGATGCTGAAGTCAGAGTGGATTCGCCCCAGGACCTTCAGTCATATTTTGTGTCATCGTCGAATAGAGTTAGAAGTATAGTCCAAAGCATAATTGACTCAGGAGCAAATATCGTAATTTCTAGAAAGGGGATTAACTTAATTGCTCAGAATGCTCTAGCTAAATCAAAAATCATCTCTCTCAAGCGAGTTAAAGAGAATGATATGCATTGGATAGAAAGAGCAACTGGGGCAAAAATAACAAATGACCTGAGTTCAACCCCTCTATCATCTTGTTTAGGTTTTGCAGGGTATGTACACGAATCATATGTGGGTCAGGATCGGATGGTATTCGTTGAAGAATGTATCAATCCCAGATCTGTAACGATTTTGCTAAGATCAAGCTCAAAAATGTTATTGGACGAATACCATCGGTCTGTATTAAGTGGCCTCCATGTCCTTCAAAGTTACGTAGTAAATCCTCTCACAGTATATGGGGGAGGATCACTTGAACTTTTAATTGCAGATAGAATAAGAAAGATAGTACACATGACCAGTGGGAGGAAGCAGCTTGTTTTGGAGAAATTTGCTGAAGCCCTTGAAGAAATACCATTGACCATTGCTAGGAATGCTGGTATGAATGAATTGGACACAACTGCCAAATTTAGATCCAGAATGTCTGAACAAGGAGATGGCAAATTAGGCTGGTATGGAATAAATGCTATAGAAAGAAGAGTAGACGATATGCGCCTTAAAGCCGTTTTAGAACCAGCATCCGTAAAGGAACAGGTCCTGAAAACTGCGGTAGAAGTTACTTGTCTTTTGGTGAGAGTTGACGATGTACTGATGATGAAGCCCGTAACAAACACCCATACTCACGCAGACGGCATTAAACATTCTCATTCCGGAGGAGACAAGAAACATGACCATTATTTCGACAGGTTGGGAAAGCAACAACGTCCAACACATCATTATTTCTAGAATTCAGTATTCCACGTGTGGAAACTGTCATTATTATCGTTATGTCATTCCATGATTGTTACTTAGAAGTCGGTCTGAGGAAATAATGAGGGATTTTGATAGGTTCCGTAAGCGTAATAACATGCTCTTCTTCATCGTTGAGTTTGGCGCATAGAGCAATATTCCTGACTGATTCGGGTACTCCAATCAACACACTTTGTTGTGACAATAATCTCTTTGCTCCGTCTTGGATACATTCGATATTATTTCGCTCGCACAGCTGCGAGACCACGTAATAATAAAGGGCTAAACACTCAAAGATATTGATCCTAAGACCCTTTGCAAGCCTTTCCTGTATGTCCTTGATGGATGGAAGAAATATGGTATTATAGGACTCATCCGAGTATTCAAATGAGCAATACAAAGGAGAAGCGTCCTTTTCCCCAGCTACTTTTACTTTAAGGCGTATCAATCTTAATGCTTTGGAGGTTTTGCTTTTGGCACCTTTCCAAAGTCGTACGTATGTCCTGTGCCCCTGTAGAAGTTAGGTCGAACTGGATTACCTTCTACGTCGCCTTTCTTAGTCAAAGAGAGGCCCGCGAGCAACTCGACTATGAGTCGATTGGCCAGTCCTGAAGTAATGCCACCGTTGTACGAATTTTGATCGCTTACATCGTAGTTGGGAGCAACTTCCACTAGGTCGAAAGCGAACTTATCCGGATCAAACGATGTTGAAAGCAAGCGCATCAGTTTCATCCCTTCCCGAGAAGTAAGGCCATTAGGCTCTGGTTCTCCTGTCCCCGGAGCATAAGCTGGATCGAAGGTATCTATATCCCAACTGACATAGACTGCATCCACATTGTCGTTAGCTCTGTCTGCCGCCTCTTTTGCTATCTGGTCAATGCCAAGTTCTTCAACATCCAGCATTGTAAACCATTGGAAATCCTGGTCTGCCATCCACTTATAGAGGTCGGGACCAGGCCAGTAGCCGCGAGGACCTATTAAAGTATAGTTCTTGCCTTTAAGACACCCAAGCTCCATTATTCGTCTAATATGAGCTCCGTGGTCATACTTGAATCCACAGAGGCCTTGTGGAGCACAGTCCGCATGAGTGTCTATATGAATCATCCCGATGTTCTTGTATTTCTTGGCAAATGCCCTTACGTTTGCAAATGTTATCGAGTGATCCCCACCGAGCATGACAGGGATCCCATCTATATCTAACACTTCTTTTACCTTGTTGGTCATTCTAGTGTGGGATTCTATGACATCACCGGGCGAAACGACCACGTCGCCATAGTCAACTGTTCGAAATACCCCAAATGGATCAACACCCGTTTCTATATTGAAATGCTCGTATGGCGGAGAAGGCACTGTGGAAGCCGCTCTTATTGCCCGAGGTCCGTATCTGGCTCCGGGTCGGATAGTTGTTCCGAAATCAAATGGCTCGCCAATAATTGCTATATCGGGTTTTACTTTCTTCAATTCTTCCAAACTTTTGATCCACGGCAGTTTTAAGAATGTAGGAATACCTACAAAAATTGGCTCGTCATTTCCCCTATACGAATCACCGTAAAATTCCATTCCCATTTGTTAGTCATCCTTTGGTAAGTCGTCCCAATTTCTTAAATATTCCTAAGTATATTACGTCTCGAGGCTCTCATCTGTATTGGGTAATACATTCGTAATTTACATATCGCTTTACAATATTGTTATGCATCATTTCATATTTATCAGTGAAGCATAGAGAAATGGCAGTAGGGTTGTGGCTTCTCCATGTATTGTAGTTTGCTTTGCTTTAGTCGTCACTTTTCCCCATGAGACTGCCTCTCTTACAGGAGCGCCACTAAGGCTGCCGTCCCACTCAGACGCTGTGGTCATATAGGCCGCATAATCGAGTCCACCTCTATACTGGTTCCACCAAAGTGTATGATGTTTGGATATTCCACCTCCTATCATGAGGCCACCTGTCTTCTTAGCGTCGTAGATCAAATTTGATAATTTAGTTTCGTCGGAAAGAATGTCTAGCTTAAATTCCTTATGCTGTTGTTGAAACAACCATAGTTGGCTTCCAACAGCACCATCAACTATTCCCGGCACCATGACTGGAATATTGTTTTTATGAGCCCAATAGAGAAACGAGGACTCATTAAGGCTCTTTCCTAAGTACCTTGCAATCTCGTAGGTGCCGAATTGCTTTGACGTATCATCGGAAAGTACCTGCGCCAAACATTCCTGCATTTTTTCTTCTATTAGCGGTCCGTAATTTTCCATCGGCACCAGAACGTTACCCAGCCGATGTATCTTTGCATTGACAAGAGAGTAGTCATCCATCGTGAAGTCGCCAGAATAATATGCAACATATGAGCGTGCTATATCGTGGTCTAAGGCGCCACAGGTAGTTATTACGCAATCAAACATTTTCTTCTTCAGCATATCACGTATAATTCCTCTAACACCTGTTGATATTATGGCTCCTACAAATGACAGAAACCTCGTACAGTTACGATCATTGATCATTTCGCGCAAAATTTCTGCACCCTCGTAAAGGTTTCTTGACTCAAAACCCCCAGATTCTTTCATGGCGCTAAATATTGAGTTTATATCTTGTGAATTTATGGAGTAGTCAACAATTTTCTTGGATAAGTAATTTCTTCGGTTGATCTTTTTGCTACGCAAATTTCGAAGCTTCTTTCCAGTCAGCATACTAGAACTAGGAGACACAATAACGGTTTTTCAATTCCATATAAAAACATCGTCCCTCCTAGTAATGTAGAATAATTTGAATCGAGAGAACTACCGATTGTATTGAAATCAATTGCATCTGTTTATAGGAGGGGTTGAGCCCAGAATAATTGAGAGACAATGACTATGGCTCCTAAGAGAGCGATAGTGGTTCGATGCATTATATCAACAGATAATATGACATATATTGACACCAGACTGAGTGCTGAAATAGATAACACTATCAGAATCTCTTTACTAATTAAAAAGGGAACCGCAAAGATAATGACTGCAAAAGCCGCAACAAGCACCTGCTAGAGCTAAGTATATGGCTATTATAAAAATTATAGAGCGCTGGTATCTAGACTATTTTTAGTTTGAAAGTCGGGAGGATTTCATGTATATGTTTCCCTGTTTCTCATTGTGGGAACTTGGTAGGATGAATCTCCAGTTGTGAATCTATATCCATACGTAATTTACATCACTTGACCCAATCCTTAAATATTTACCGATAATTATCATTGCAGATGGCAGGCCTAGACGGTTATGGAATAGCTGTTTTAGCTTTCTTGGCGCTGAGTATAATCGTTGGAACATTGACTTCAAGACTTGTAAAAAAGAGTAGTAGGAGATTTATGGTCGCCGGAAAAAGCTTGCCGCTATTTTTTGTTGGAACAATGCTTGCGGCGCAAGCTATTGATGGAAATTCCTCTCTAGGCAATGCCTCTCTCGTCTATCAATTTGGCTTTTGGGCAGGAGCTGCAATTCCTATTGGTCTTGGGGTTTGTCTTATACTAACGGGAACAGTCTATGGAAAAAGACTAAACAAAATGTCAATGTTAACTCTGCCTGACTTTTACTATAGGCGGTTCGGAAACGCATCAGAAGGAATATCTGGAGTTCTAATGATGATAAGTTTCATTGTATTGGTGGCAGGAAACTTTGCAGCATCAGGATTTATCCTGTCAACCGTCTTAGGAATTGATTTTATTTGGGCAATGCTTATCGCCGCGATTATTGTTTTAATCTATACGTATGCCGGTGGACTTTTCTCCTCAGCATACACAGATATCTTCCAAATTTACCTAGCAATTGGCGCTTTCTGGGCAGCATTTATCTTTTTTGCTGCAGGCTTATCGGGTGTCGACTTTGGCACCATTCTTGGAAACGCTCCCCCGGAGTATCTTGATCTATCAGGCCTATTTGATATCGGAAACGGAGCTTTGGTGAACTGGGGCGGGATACTAGCCCTCGCACTGGGAGACCTGGTGGCTCTTGATTTTATGGAAAGGGTCTTTGCGGCAAAGGACGGAAAAACTGCACAAAGAGGCGCGCTTATGGGCGGGGCATTAACTCTGTCAACAGTCATCCCGACCAGCATGATAGGAATCATTGCGCTCTATTTCTTGCCTAACATCGGAGATCCCTTTACGATCTTTCCTGAGTTAGCTATTAACCATATGCCATTTGCAATAGGTGTTGCCATGCTAATGGGTGTGCTTGGTGCCTCTATGTCAACTGCCAACGGGGGGTTGCTTGCCATATCTAGTGTCATGTCACGTAACATAATACAAAGAGATATTCTAAGACGCGTTTTGAAAAGGCCAGGATTGGATGATAGGAAACTATTGATGACCACGCGCATATTTACGATACCTATGATGATCGCTGCATTTGTCCTGGCATATCTGCTCCCTCAACCCGGTGTTTATCTTATTTTGGCCTTTGATATCGTGTTTGCTGGCGCGTGGGCACCGTTGACTCTGGGACTATTCTGGAAGAAAGCAAATATGCCTGCTGCCCTTTCATCATTGATAGTTGGTTCTGCATTAAGGTTAGTAATGTTTTTCGTTACTCCTATTGAGTATGCCGGCATTGATACGATGATCCCTCCAGTGGTTTCCTTTGTTCTTTTTGTAGGAGTTGCTCTTGCAACGCAAAAGAAATATCCTGGAAGGCCAGGAATTATCAATTATGTACCTCCGGAAGAAGACATTGTAAGAGGCGAGGATTTAAAAGGCTATGTAGATCCTAGCGGAAGAAAGTTTCAGTAAGAAATCACACCTTAAAATATTAATTAAGCAATCACATCCAACTAGGTTGTGCCGAGCGACGGGTACTCGACCATTGGACTGAAGCCGGCTATTTTGGTAAAGCTGCAAGAAGCCACCGACAAATACTATCCCGGGATGTTTATCCCAAGTACGCTTATAATCATGATGAATGAAATTAAGCGTGGCTACTTTTGCGTGGGCATGCACAGCATCAGGCCAGACTTTTCTGGACATTATACTTCGTTGACGATAAGATCTGATGTCAAGTCTTGGTTGCAGGAAAACTATACGAATTTACATGAAGATTATGGTAGGAAGTATGGAACAAATAGTTTTACTCAATTCGCGTGTGTATTTATGCTCAATATTCTTGAGTCCAAAGCAGGAATACAGAGCAATATCATTAGGCTTCGAGAATCGGATTTTCTATGGTTAATGGATAGATATAATGAAAAAAAGCAGCAATATCAACACAAGTACGGGACTCAAACTTTTGAACAGTTTACAGATGTATTTCTAAGGGAGATATTGGAAAAGATTGATGCTGCAAAGAGAATTCTATCAGTTTGACTAAGACGAAATGGTAACAAAATCGTATAGTTAGACATATACTGTCGGCATAGTTACACGGTTACGTAGTCACATATTTATTATGAGTAATCAACAATAATTTTGATGTCGACACGTGTTGCTATCAAAAAGATACTTGTCCCGGTTGATGGTTCTGATTTATCGTTTAAAGCCGCACAATATGCAATACATCTTGCGAAGGCAGATAACGCCGAGATAACGACATTAAATGTGGTCGAAGATATAAAGCAGGGAGGCGCAATTGGCCTGCAGGCAAAATATGGAAACGTATCACTTGTCGACGCCTTCAGAAAAGTCCGTAAAGATTCAGCGGAACAATGGATGAACAAAATAAGTCAGGAAGCAAAAAGCCAGGGAGTTACCTTTAAAAGTGAAATTATAGACGATGAAGATGCCACTTCTGAAGCAGGTGTTATTACTGGGTATGCCGAGCAACATAATTTTGACCTTATTGTTATTGGCTCTAAAGGTAGATCCAGGCTTGGGAGGCTCATAACGGGGGGCGTTACAAATGCAGTGGTAAATAGTGCTAAAACTCCCGTACTAGTTGTTAGGTAAAAGATTAGGATTTGTATTTGTTGCTCCATCGGAAACGCTAGTTCAACTCTTGTAGATTCAAATAATCTTCGCTTAAGGAGTTTTCATCCATTATTTTTCGTAATCTAATGGAAAATGCAAGATAGCCAAGGTCCTCCGTTTCTTTTCTTCGCATCACTGCAACCGGCCTCAATAGGTATATGTCATAGTGTCTCTATTTGCTCGATTCATTAACTATAGCTGTTACTGTACAATCTCCCTATACCAACTTCTTTGGCTATTTTCGCGCTGACTGTCTCTGAAGCCAAAGATTGAGCACTTTTCCTTTATTTTTCTCGGGATAGTTCCTCCGCTTCTTACGCCAATTGTAAATGCTATTAGTTTTTGAAAAAAGTCCAATTTAAGATTCTTCAGATGAATTATATATGTTCTTGTATACAAGACAATAACAGCAGCTTTTGAAAAAATCTTTTAAACTTGATCCATGTATGCTTTGCAGCCATTGTACTAATCGCTAAAAATTCGGCACACAGCTGCAGTTCTTTCTATCAGGAGGTCGTACCAGAGGGGTAGGCCTACCCTGATTTCCATTTGGCCGTTTTTTCGTCTAAGCTTTAAAAACAAACACAATTTACTCCTTTGGAAAATGTCAGTATCAACAGCCAAAGAGAAAAAGGAATACCCTTTAGGCTTCAAGACAACAAAAAACAAAAAGACGAATTACAAAAATGGGGGATTTATTGTACCGATCATCGAGAAACCTGAAATTGGTGGTTTACTTAAAAAAGAGGCTACTTAGACCTTCGTATACCAATATAAATTCTTCTTACTAACGAGGACTATCCGCAATTGATGCAGCCGGCGAGCAATTCCAGCAACAACTTGCAGGTCAGAATGAGGTAAAGAACAGGGAATGACGCCATTCGACGCTACTGACTCTGGGGTTGGGCGTGGGATTGAAACGTCCTACTCTTGGGGGGCTGATAGAAGGCTCTAAGAGGACTTTATCTTAAACACGGCGTATGGCTTAAGCGACAACGTATGAACAAAGGTCACAATCGATAATCTTAATTTTTAAACCTCAGCTGCATATTTGTTACGATGTTTGAAATAGGCTTCGTTTGTGCATTAAAGGAATG
>OCZV010000784.1_pt1 | contig 11377 bp, 12 predicted proteins | sample 1539051 | NCBI WGS metagenome assembly OCZV01 (sample SAMEA3113581, study PRJEB22503) | soil metagenome
GGGGACCAGGCCGGTGAAGGACCGGAACTGCTTGCCGGTACGGAACCGCGACGGATCGCCCATGGTGGCCGCGAGTGCGGGCCCGCCGATGTCGGCGAGTCCGGGCAGGCTGCGAGCGAGGGCGCCGGGATCGACCCACCGGTAGGCGGTCTCGCGTTCGCGGGCGTGGACGGCGAGCTCGGCCTGGGCGGCGCGCAGCAGCCGCACTTCGGTGGCGACTTCGGCGGCCAGATCGCGGAACGCGAGCTCCCCTTCGGTGGCCGCTGTTCACCGGCCGGGGGTTGACGACCGCCGGCATGATCCCGGTCGACGAGTACGAGGAGGAGGGTGCGCTCGTCGTGCGAGCGGAGCTGCCCGGCATCGACCCGGAGACCGACGTCGAGCTGAGCGTGTCCGACCACTCGCTGCACATCGAGGCGGAACGCCGCGAGGAGGAGAAGGTCAAGGAGAAGGGCTACGTGCGCCACGAGGTCCGGTGCGGCTCGTTCGCCCGCACCCTGCCGCTCCCGGAGGGCGTCACCGAGACGGACATCACGGCCAACTACAAGGACGGGATCCTCGAGATCCGCATCCCGGCCCCCGAGGTCGAGCCGGCCAAGAAGATCCCGATCGCCAAGACCCGACCGTCCGTCACGGGTGAGCCTCGGGCCCGCTCCCAGGTGCGGGGCTCACCCGCGCGAGTCGCCGCGACGGGCCCCGGGTCACCGGCATGCCGGCCGGGCCGAGGCGCACCGAGCGTCACGGCTGCCGACGCGTCACCGAGACAGCAGGCGGGCGACCTCGTCCCGGGCGGGCCAGGCGACGGGTCGCCCCTCGAGGTCCCGGACGCCGCTGCCGGCCTCCACCGTGCCGATGGCGGCCGCCGCGTGTCCGTGACGCGCCAGCGCCTCGATAGCAGTCGAGGCCTCCCCGGGAGCGAAGGTAGCCAGCAGCGCACCCGAAGCGAGGGTGGCCCACGGATCCGCACCAAGCGCCCGGCACACCGCGACGCCGGGCTCGAACCACAGGACCGCGGACCGGTCGACTCGCAGGGCGACGCCGGCCGCGGTTGCCAGCTCGTGCAGGCCAGCGGCCAGGCCGCCTTCGGTGGGGTCGTGCAACGCGCTGGCCCCCAGATCGCTCGCCGCCAGAGCGGCCTCCACGACGGAGATGCCGGGATCGTCCAGTCCGCCGGTGGCTGCCTGTCGGGTTTCGAGGTCGAGACCACCGAGGAGAGCGGCTGCCTCCGTGGCCAACACCGTCGCACCCTCGACGGGCGCGACCCCGACCTGCAGGATCATGTCGCCGGGCCGGGCGCCGGCCGTGGACACGACGTGGCCACCCTCGGTGACGCCGAGCATCTGGCCGACGACGACCGGCTGGTCGACCACGTCGGTGATCTCCGTGTGGCCGCCGACGAGGACCGCCCCCACCTCCGAGAGCGCGCCGTCCATGGCGGCGAACAAGGTCTCGACCTCGGCCTCGGTCACACCCACCGGGAGCAGCACCGTGGCGAGGAACCAACGGGGACGTACGCCCATGACCGCGACGTCGTTGGCGTTGACGATCACAGCGAGCCGCCCGACTTGCCGGCCGGTCAGGGTGATCGGATCGGTGGCCGCCACCAGCACGCCGGCGGGCATGTCGAGAGCGCAGGCGTCCTCGCCGATGTCGGGGCCCACACGGACCTCGGGTGGCCACGGGCGCAGCTGGGCGAGCAGCCGGGCTAGGAGATCCGTGGGCAGCTTGCCCACGGCAAGAGCCCTGCCCGACGGAGGACTCACTCGAGCACGAAGGTCACCATGAGGTTGACCTGGTACTCGGCGATGGTGCCGTCGGTGACCGTCACCTGCTGCTCCTTCACCCATGCCGACCTGACGCCGCGCAGTGTCTGCGTCGCCCGCTCGATACCAGCCTTGATGGCGTCCTCGAAGCTCTCGGTCGACCGGGCTGAGATCTCCGTCACTCGTGCGACTTCACTCATCGTTGCCTCCTCGTGTTGTCCCTTCGACTGTGCAGGGCCGGGCCCACGGGCGGGAAGGGTCGAACGTCACGACGTCACTGGCACGCCGATCGCAAGACCAGGGCGTCGCAGCGGCCGGTCACCGAGGGCGGACGTCCGTGGTGGACTCTCGGCATGGACGTCGCCTCGCTGTTGCTCGAGCTCTACGGCCGCATTCCCCCCTTGGCGTGGGGCGCCGTCAAGGGTGTCGACCTCGACCGCCTGACCGCACGGCCAGCGCCGGACGCCAACCCGATCGCGTGGCCGTCTGGCACATTGCCCGCGTCCAGGACCACCACGTCGCCGAGCTCCTCGACGAGGACCAGCTCTGGGTTGATGGTGACTGGGCCCGCCGGTTCGGGCTGGAGGCGGATCGGGCCAACACCGGCTACGGCCACACGGCCGCGGAGGTGGCGAGCGTCCGCCCGGAGCCCCCGGAGCTCTTGCTGGAGTATCTGGGTGTTGTCGACGTCCGCACCCGCACGATGCTGCTGGATCTCAGCTCGGCTGACCTCGACCGCATCGTCGATCGGCGCTGGGACCCACCCGTCACCATGGGCGTGCGGCTGGTCAGCATCGCCGATGACGGCCTGCAGCATGCCGGCCAGGCTGCCTACGTGCGGGGCCTCCTCGGGATGTGAGACGCCGGGTCCCGTCGGCGGCTCTTCGCACACAACGGGTGACCGCCCGACTCGGATGGATCAAGGACCCCGGGACCATCACATTGCGCACGGTCGGCGTCAGAGTCGAGTACGTTCCGCGTCAGCTCGATGAAGGTACGCGTCATGGAGATCGACGAGTCCGTTGTCTTCTCGGCGATGACAAGGCTGAACTGCGCGACCTGCTTGGTCTCCAAGACGACGAGCTGGAGGCTGCACTGCAGCGGATCGCGCTCGCCGCGCTCGCCGAGTATCGGGAGATGCTGCTCACGGGCGGCGCGCCATCACGAGCTGATGAGGTGCTCGAACACCGGCTGTACTTCCTGACGAAGCACTACTTCGGCGGTCGGATCCCATCGGAACCCGAGGTGTCGCGCGCCTTTCACGAGACGCTGGCGAAGAGCCGAACGCTCATCCGCAACGTCCTGACCCGCTACAGCCGTGACCTGGACCCGGAGCTGACCGCGACGCTCGTCGATCTCGTGAAGGCAGCGCAGCAGGAGGCCGAGGACGAACATTGGCGCGTCGTCATCCAATCCGACAACGCGGTGGAACGCCTCAACCAGATCATCGCGGTGGAGGCGCCCACGTTGGACCCGGTTCGCAAGGTCCCCAACAGCGCTCGTACGTACAGGATCCACCCTGACTCCTTCAACGTGCTGCGATCTCACCTTGGCCTGACCCCCTGAGCCGGCTCATGCAGGCGGATCTTGTCGAGCGGGTGGAGAGTGTCCTCAGCGGCGTCGGGCTGCTACTCGTGTTCGTGTTGGCGCTCTTCGACCTCAGCTACCCACGCCTGCGTGACACCCTCGATGAGATCGTGCCGGCCGCCGATCGGCCGGTGGAACGTCGCAGGTACAGGACGACGCTCCGCCGGACGCTGTTCACCAACGCCCTTCCACCGACGATCGTCAACGCCGTCGTCGCCTACGCGTTGGCCCCTCTCGCGCAGGATGTCGTCGCGGACGGCCAGCTGAAGGTCTGGGACTTCCACGAGGTCCTCATGACCTTTGTGCTCCTGTACGTCCTGGTTCTCGCGTTTGCGGTTTGGTCGCTGGTTCTGCTGGCGCGTTTGGCGCTCAAGCTGCGCGGTACCGGCTCCTAGTCGGCGGAGTGACATCGGCCGTTCGCAGGCCCGACCCTTCAAGCGGCTTCCCGCAGGGCGTCGAGCTCGCGCGCGGTCCCGAGCTCGGCCAGGGCCTCGGTCTCCAGCTTCTTAACCGTGCCCCAGGCGACGCCGAGCTCTTGTGCCACCGCGGTGATCGACCGTGGCTGGTCGTCGTCGATCCCGTAGCGCAGCCGCAGGACGCGGCGGTGCTGCTCGGGCAGCCGCGCCAACGCGGCGTCGATGGCCTCGCGGCGCAGGCGGAGATAGACCTCCTCGTCCGGTCCCCGCACCGGCGCCGGCATGAGCTCACCTAGTGCTGCCCCCTGCTCCTCACCGACGGGCCGGTCCAGGCTGGTGACGACCCGAGCCGCGTCGCGGACCGCCTGCACCTGCCCGACCCTCAAGCCCGTGGCCTCCGCGAGCTCCTCGTCGGTGCCCGGGCGGCCCAGGCTGTCCACGAGCTTCTCGTGCGCCCGTTCGATCCGGCGCTCCCGGAGGGCCACCTCCTCGGGCCGCCGGATGGCGCGCGCCCGGTTCCGGACGCCCCGCTGGAGCGCTGGGCGGATCCAGAACGTCGCGTAGGTCGACAAGTTGAACCCCCGACGCCAGTCGAACTTCTCCACCGCCCGAATGAGCCCCAGGATGCCCTCCTGGATCAGGTCGATCAGGGGCAGGTCGGTCCCCCGGTAGCGCTTGGCAATCGAGACCACCAGCCGCAGGTTGGACGTGATCATCCGCTCCTTGGCGGCCGGGTCGCCGGCCTCGATCCGCTTGGCCAGCGCCACCTCCTCATCGGCACTGAGCAGCGGGTACCGGCCGATCTCGTTCAGGAACAACGCCAGCGTGTCCGCCGTCAGCTCGGCCAGCTGCGGGACGACTGCGGCCGGGCTCGCGCGGCTGCGGTGTACGCCAACGGTGAGCTCGACACCCTCGTCTTCCAACCGCTGGTAGAGGGTCTCCACCTCCTCGTCCGCCAGGCCCAGCTCGGCGGCAAACCGCTCGACGCGGGACAGCTCGACGCATTCCCTGGCGCGGGCCCGCGGCACGAACCGGTCGATCCGGTCCTCCACCGCTGGGTTCACAGCTTGTAGCCGATCTCGCGCAGGAGCCGCTTGCGGTCGGCCACGTCGTCGCCGGTCTCGACCCCGGCGGGGACGAACCCGTCGACGACCCCGACGACGCCGCGGCCCAGCTCGGTCTCGGCGACGAGCACCTCGACGGGGTTGGCGGTGGCGCAGTGGATCGTGCACACCTCAGGCACTGCCTTGAGCTGGTTGAGCACGTTGACCGGGTAGCCCTCCCGCAGGAACACCACGAAGGCGTGGCCGGCGGCGAGGGCTTCGGCGGTGCGGGTCGCGAGCTCGATCAGCTCGTCGTCGTTGCCCGAGCGCCGCACGAGGCAGGGTCCGCTCGCCTCGCAGAACGCCAGCCCGAACCGCAGGTACGGGCTCGTGCTCACCGGCGCCTCGTGGATGTCCTCCACCGTCTTGACGAAATGAGCGTGGCCGACGATGACGTTGAGCCCTTCGGGCCTCTCGATCGCAATGGTGTGCAGCTCCACGATCGCCATTCACGGCGCAAAGCCGTGCCGACGGGTAGGGACGGGGGTCACGACAGGCCGGGACAATGGTCCCGACCCACGAGCCGCGCGCAGCCACCGTGTCCCTGCCGCCGCCCCGGCCGCGATGTGTCCCCGCGCCACCTGCGCGGTGTGACCTTCGGGCCCTGCCGCGGCGGGGGGCCGGCCGCGATGATGACGATGATGACGACGATGACGACGATGAGTGAGTCACGGCCCCAGGATCACGGCGAGACCCCGACCGTCGAGCTGCGGGTGCACCGCCATGGCCGGCTCCTGGTGCGGGAGCTCTGCGAATCGGAGGACGACGCTGCGCTGGCCGTCGACGCCTGGGCCGAGCTCGAGGGGTCGAGTGCGAGGTCGACGACCTCTCGGTCCGGCACCGCCGGGCCGAGATCCTCGCACCCGAGCCGCCGGAGCCCGACACCGAGGAGTACCTCCGGACCGTCGAGTCCGCGGCGTCCAGCGGCCGCCGGACCTGAGGCCGCCACGTGGGCAAGCCCCCGATAGACCGGCGTGGTCAGCGGCGGGCCTGGAGACTGGCCACGAGGCGGACGCGGGCGGCGTCGACCGTGGCCGCCGCGGACTCCGGGCCGACGGTCGCTTCGGTGGTGGCGACGGTCGCCGCGAGCGTCGGATCGTGGAGGACGTGCTCGATCCAGCGGGAGAAGTCGCCGTGGCTGCAGTGGTGTCGCACGACGGCCCGGTCGCAGCGGTCGAGCTCCGCTTCGAGGTCGGCGAGGTTGGCGGCGACGGCACCTGTGGCTGCGCCGACCCCAGCGTTGAAGTAGAAGCGCCGTCCGGGCGCGAGTCCTCTGAGGCCGTACTTGTGCTCGTGGCGGAGGTGCGAGGTCGTCCGCTCGGCGAGGCGGAACGCCACAGGAGCCCCGGGGTGCGCGCGACTCGCCAGCACCGCTGCCCCGGGCACGCCGGTCAGCAGCGCCGCCATCGCCGGGCGGGAGACCTCGGCGACCGCGGCGGCGATGTCCACGAGCGCACCGGTGGGGCGGGGGCACGCCAGCGCGACGACGGCATCGATCCCGGCGAGCGCGCTGGCCGACAGCTCCTGCGGGCGCCAGGTCACCAGGCAGTGGCCCTTCTCGACCGGGTCGAACACGGGCAAGGACAGCCCCTCGCGTCCGACGGAGCGGTCGGCCTCGTCGAAGACCACCCACTGGGGCAGCCCCGTGGAGCGGCGCTGGGCCTCGACCTCGACCGGTACCTCCCGGAGATAGCGGGCCTGCGCGTCGACGTCGAGTCCCGACAGGTCGACCACAACACTGAGGCCGAGATGACGGATCAGCGCCGTGACCTCTGCGACCGGCGGCAGGTACGTGTCAGCCCCGGTGACGATCACGCCGCGGAGGCGCCCGAGCCCGGCGTGGTCGCCCTCGGGGTCGACCACCACCAGCGTGTAGCCGAGGTCGATCAGTTGCTCGGCGATGAGCCCGGCGACGTAGGACTTGCCGTCGCCGGTGCCGCCGGCGACCAGCACGTTGAGCTGCGACGCCGGCAAGTCCACCGTCTTGCCGCTGTCATCGCGCCCCAAGGCGACGCGCCACCGGGCAGGGCAGCGCCGCTCCCGACCAGTGACCACCGGACCGCGCATCAGCTCGATCACACCGGCACCGTCGGGGAAGTCGAGCACGATGTCCGCGTGGCGCTGGAGCGACTCGACCGCGTTGGCCACGGCGACGCCGACCTCGGCCACCTCGAGCAGCGAGTGGTCGTTCTCGGCGTCGCCGACCGCGATCGTGTTGTGCGCAGACAGCCCGAGATCGCCGAGGGCCTCCGCCAGGCCCGTGCCCTTCGACACCCCGGCGGGCAGGACCATCAGCTCGCTGCGATTCCGCACCAGCTGGCAGTCGAGACCCAACCGGCGCACCTCGTCGAGCGCCAGGTGCTCGTCGTCTCCGCCACACGCCACGAGCACCTCGCCCCGGCGGCACCCGACACCGCGGGCCGAGAGCGCGGCCGCGAGCTCCTCGGCCACGGGCGGCGCCAACAGCCGCCTGCCCGCCGGGCTGACGAGCACCGCCCCGTTCTCGCCGACCACGGCGTCGACGTGCTCGTCGACGTCCGCAAACGTCTCGCGCAGCTCCGCCAGGATCCGCCCCGTCACGAGCACCACCCCGACGCCCCGGGCCCGCACCTCCTCGAGCACGTCGAGCACCCCCGGCTCGGGACGGCCACCCTCGGTCAGCGTGCCGTCGAAGTCGACGGCGACGGCCCGGAAGTAGCCCACGGCCTCGCCGAGACGGGGGACGCGTTCCACGCCCGCAAGTCGAAGCACACGGGGCGGCCCGGCGCCAGGGGGCAAACGTCCTTTCCGAGCTGCGAGCCGAGCGGCGGCGGGGCGGCCACAGGCGGGCTCTGCCCCACCAGCCGGGCGACCCGGCGGGCGAGCCCCGCCTGCTCGACGGTGGCGACGACCGCGTCGACATCCTTGTAGGAGAACGGCGCCTCCTCGGCCAGTCCCCGCCGCGATCCGGCGCGCACCGCGATACCTGCGGCTTCGAGCTCGCGCTGCAGCGCCGCGCCCGAGACCCGCTTGCGGGCGGCAGTGCGGCTCATCGTGCGGCCGGCCCCGTGGCAGGTCGAGTGGAACGCCCCGCCGCCGGTCACGCCCACCAACACGTGCGACGCCGTGCCCATCGACCCCGGGACGAGCACGGGCTGGCCTACCGCGGCCAGGTCCGCTGGCAGGTCGGGGTGGCCGGGTGGCAGGGCCCGGGTGGCGCCCTTGCGATGCACGCACACCAACCGGGATCGCCCGCCGACCTCGTGGCGCTCCAGCGAGCGGTTCGACCGGCAGGTCGAGGCGGTGCGCGCAGGTTGCGCCCACCTGTTGGCGGCCCCCTGTATATGGCGCCAGGCGTCCCCGCTGTCGCTAGTCAGTCCGATGTGGCATCGGCGGAATGCCACATCAATGTTGACCGCCTAAGGAGCCTTGGCCTGCCAGAATGCCCATCCGTCGTTGGCCCGACGGGCGGTCGGGTCAAGGCCTCGTTCCGTTCACGCTCCGGCACCGGCGTCGTTCCCGCTCCGCGCCCTCAGCCCCTGGATGCGCGCCCTGCTCGGGCGGCGCGTAACGCCCCCAGCCGCCCTTTTCGACGACTAGCCGCTGGCGTCACCCCAGGACGAGGATCGGCCACCCTTCCTGATGAGCGACGCGGCGCAGCGTCCGGTCGGGGTTGACCGCGACGGGGTGGCGGCACGCCCGAAGCAAGGCCAGATCGCTGGCGGAGTCCGCATAGGCGAAGGCCTCTTGGAGGTCGACGTCGCCCAGGGCCAGCCGTAGGGCCTCGACCTTGCCGGGCCCGTAGCACAGCGGGCGGTCGAGGCCGCCGGTGTAACGGCCATTGGCCAGCGTGGCCCGAGTGCCGATCGAGCGGTGCATCCCGAGCAGTCGGCCGATCCGCTCGACCAACTCCTGGGGGCTCGACGACAGCAGCACGCAGAAGTCGCCGCTGGTCAGATGGCGGTCGAGCAGGAACCTGGCCGCCGGACACACAGTGGGCGCCAAGCGGTCGGCGACCGCGTCGGCGGCCGCCAGCAACGGCTCGCATTCCATGCCAGCGACGATGGACAGGCCTCGATCGCGTACCCGCTCGATCTGGGCGTCGGTCGAACCGCGACGCCGGTAGAGCACATGCTCCAGCCCGGCCCGGACCACGTGGCGGCGCGTGACGAGCTGGCGCGCCGCCAGTTCGCGCACGAACGCGACGACGCTGGCGCCCGGGATCAACGTCCGGTCGAGGTCGAACACCGCCAGACGAGCGACCGGGGTGTACAGGCGTGCGTGCCGCCTGCGACGAACCATGGGTGCCGTCGTCACGACGTCACTGTCCCGACCTCACGTGTCGAGAATGCAACACCCCGATGACTGCCACGCGAAGCCCAGTGGAGATCTCGGGTTCCCACCATGTCCGGTGAGGAAGGTGTTCGCCATCGCGACCGTGGAAGCCAGCCACATCCAGTCCGAAGGTTCAACGACACCTGCCGCCCGGGTATGACCGGGGTCAGGACGTGAGCTGGCGGTGCGGCTCGTAGGCCTTGGGAGCTTGAAGCCGTGTTCGGCCATGATGTGGCGTCCCAGGTCAGCGAGGTCGGCGATGACGCCGTCGACGCCGATAGCGATCAGCGCCTCGATCGTGGCCTCGTCGCTGACGGTCCCGGGGATGACCTTCATCCTGGCCCGGTGAGCCGAGTGCACGAGCTCGCCGGTGGTGAACGGCCGGGGTCGTTGATGGTGCCGCCTTGCGGGTCGCCGTGGACCGATGACACCGCGGCGGCACCGAACGAGGCGACGGCGGCCACGTACTTGTGCTGGAGCGACCCTCGAAGTCGTCGATGTCGATGCCGCCAAGCCAGGGCGAGACTCCCGGCTGGCCGGCTCGGAGGAACTGCTGGCCGTTGGTCAGCGCGACGACGCGGGCGACCGCGACGACGACTGCACGACGGATCCCCTGGTTGCGCATGGCCTACCATTTCCACGCAGAGCCAACGGGTAGCCGCGGCCTTGCCGAACCGCGACAGCTCCATGAACGACCGTCGGCGACACGCTCGATGCGAGTCACCGGACCGTCACTCCCTTTCCTGCGGCGAACAGGTGTCGCGCCCGCCTGCTGAACGGACAATGGCCACGGGTGGGTGCAGCGGCCCGAGGGGCCGGAGGCGCGCTCCCGTGTCGACGTGCCGGCGGGCTTGACAGCCAGGACGCTCGAGATCGCTCGATGTGGAGGTCAACGCCACGTCAGGTATGAGTGCCAGATGCGCCGATCTGGCGCTATCACCGCGGTGATACGGCTCGACGTTCTGGCGCAGATGATCTGTGCTCACCTTCTGGCGCGTACCGTGTATTCAGATCAGAGAGTGCGCGAGATCGGCAGATCTGTGCGCGTGAGCTCGGACCCGGAGCCCCCCTCGGGTGGCAGGCTCGGGGAGTGCGGATGACCCGGTTGGTGGCTGTGTTGCTGCTGGCGGTCGTCGGCTGCGGCAACGAGGGCACACGGCTGGGAACGGACTCCCTGCCACCGGCCGAGGCGCCGCTGGGAGAGGACTTCGTCGTGCCTGACGGCGCCCGGCTGATCGGTACCCGCTTTCCTGGGTTCGGCGAGTCTTGGGATGCGCTGCTTCTGATCGAGGATGATCCACTGGTCGTCGTCGAGGACTTGCTTCGCCAGAGCGAGAAGGCAGGTCTGGTCGCTCGTTCGGGACGGTTCGACGGGACGTGCGTGATCGAGCGTGTCTTGCAGTGCGATTTCTATGTGCTCAGCGGCGACTCGTCGGTGTTATACGAGTTCGGCGTCCGCTGGGGTTGGGACAACGGCGCCAGCTTCCGCCACGTGCTGGTTCGTGTGCAGCCGAACAGCTTCGGCGAGCTGCTCGACCACTCGCCCGCCGCTGAGGAGCTGAGTGGGATCCAGCTCCCACGGGCGCCAAGGGCTGTGGATGAGTGGCGTCCACCGGGCGTCGGGGAGCCCCTGGCCGGACCGGCAGACGCGTTTCCCGATCGTGTCGCCGATCGCCAGCCGGGCTCGACGATGGTGGCACCGCCCGGTCCGGCGTGGTGCGTGACCGGCGGCTACGTGGCCGTGCTGCGCGTCGACGGCGACGTGGAGCGTGTGGTCGCCGACTACGCATCACAGTTCGAGGACTTCGGGTTTGACGGGGCCACCGGGCGGGAGGACTTCGAGGGCCAGCAGGTGCTGGCGGCCCGTCATTCGACCGCTGGTGGCGGTGAACTGGAAGCCATTGCCGTCGAGGACGGGGACGGTCGAACATTGCTCCGAATCTCGCGTTGCAACGACTAGCGCTCGACGCGCACCGAATGCCCGAACCGAGCACCCGCCGCCTGCCGGGCGGGCAGCACAGACCGTCGGGGACGCCGAGCGGCAGTTAGGTAGTCGCTTCGAGCGAGGCGACCAGGTCGTCTAGGGCTCGCTCACCGATGATGGGCGACCCCGTCACCGCAAGAGCGACAGCAGGGGTGGACGCCACGGAGAACACCGCGGCGATGGCCGACCCGACCGGGTCATCCACGTCGA